>ENA-OPCN01001346-OPCN01001346.1-human-gut-metagenome-genome-assembly--contig:-NODE-1346-length-17125-cov-2.141008_pt1 | contig 17125 bp, 11 predicted proteins | sample MGYA00241567_ERZ501485 | MGnify/ENA primary metagenome ERZ501485 (study PRJEB25962, sample SAMEA2042579) | human gut metagenome | biome: human gut; feature: human-associated habitat; material: faeces...
GCTCCAAGTGTCCGGCTCGTGAAATCCATTCACCTTCGGGCTTTGCCACAATATTAGCTTATCTATAAACTATAACAATCATCTCACATCATCTTACACAGCAAAGCTTATCATCCTCTGCATACAGCCTACACCCCTGCACAGCAGTCAGTGCACGAAGTCCTGCATCCGCACAGTTTTCTGGATACTGTCCAGTAAAATAATATATCTCTGCTTCATCATTTTCTACCAGAATATCTGCATGATGGCCATTTGTCTGATCAGATGGATCCTTGCCTGGCTCTACAAGAAGATTACCTGGGCAGCGTTTCCAATTAGTAAAATCATCTGATACATACGCTGAAAGCCCCTTCCAGCAATCACATATCATCCATTTCTTTCCACCAAGCTCAAATACATTCGGACCTTCCTGTGAGCAGTCAGAAATTTCCTCGCCAACTACATTCCAATGATACAAATCAGTGCTCTGTGCTGCATAGATATGGCTGTCATGGTTTTCATCTTTATACCACATCTTGTAAACACCTGGACAAACCTCATGCACACATGCATCAATCACGCGCTCTGAGGACAACTGCAATGTGGACTGATAAGTCCAGTCCCAGAGATTTTCAGATGTATAGTGGAGAATATGTCTTGGATATTCCCATGTTGTCGGGATTCCTGTAATATATGATACATACATGTGATATGTTCCATTTGCCTCCAAGATCTCTGGTGCCCAAAAGGTATTATGACCATGCTCAATGTCAAGCCCTTCAAGTGTTCCTCGATACAGCCAGCTCTGTTTATCTTTCGAAACAGCAACGCCGATCTTGCTGCCATGAATTGAAGAAAATCCAACCTGCACTGATGTAGAACGGCGCTGTGTGTAGAACATATAGTAGCACGCTTCTTTTTTGTTCCAAATCACCGTTGGGTCTGATGCACCGTCAAAAATAGGATCGCGAAACAGCGGTGCCGGAAAGCCCTTTTCCATTTTTGTTTCCATGTTCTTTTCCTTTCTTTTGCAAAAGTTTTAACCCTTTACGGAACCAACCATAACCCCCTTCTCAAAAAACTTCTGAAGGAATGGATAGATAATGATGAGCGGCAATGCTGCAAATACCATGCAGGACAGCTCAATTGTCTTATAGTTTGATGCCGATGATACCACATTTCGGATATTCGCTGCGGTTCCTACATCCATTGATTTTTGAAGCTCCTCTGCTGCCTTGCTCGACTTTGTAACAGAAAGCAAATAATACGATAATGTTTGCAGCTTTGGTGAACGTGTGTAATAAAGTGTTGCGGTGTAATCATTCCAGATTCCAACTGCGGTGAAAATTCCAAGTGCGCTAAGTACTGGCTTTGACAACGGAAGTACAATTTTAAAGAAAACTCTATACTCAGAAGAACCGTCAATTCTGGCTGATTCAAAAAGTGAATCTGGAATTCCCTTAAAGTTTGCTGTGAAAATAATTACATTGTAGAAGCCACCGAATAAATTTGGAATAATGTATACCCAATAAGAATTATACAGCTTCAGATAATTAAACAGGATAAAATAGGCAATTACACCGCCGCTTAAATACATACTGGTAAATCCAAGCAACGTGTAGAACTTTTTTCCAATCAGATTATTTCTGGAAAATCCATATGCGAACATAGCCGTTATCAAAGTCTGAAAGAATGTTACCATAATTGTTCTGCTGGCTGTAATACCAAACGCGCGTACAATCTCACCATCCTTTACAACAGCCTTCCAGCTCTCTAATGTAAATTCACGTGGAAACAGATATGCATATCCATTCTTAGAAAGATCCGATGCAGAGTTCAGTGAGTTAATAACAGAATACCACATAGGGTACAATGTAATCAACATAACTAATGTCATTACGATATAAAGGTCAACCATAAAGCGCCTTTCATTCTTCTTTTTTGAATGCAACTTTCCTTCTTTTGCCATCGTTTTTCCCTCCTTCCTAGAACAATCCGTTTCCTGTAAGCTTTCCAGAAACAAAGTTGGCAATAAACAGCAGAGCCAACGCAATCGCAGACTTGAAGATATTGATTGCCGATGCCATACCAAACTGCAACTGCTGCAAACCCACCTTGTAAATATATGTGTCAATTACTTCGCTTCGCTCCAAGTTAAAGGAATTCTGCAATACAAAAATCTGATCGAAATTGTTGTTCATGATACCTGCCACTGCAAAAATAACCATGATCACAATCGTTCCCTTAATACACGGAAGCGTAATACTCCACATTTTTCGGTAACGACCAGCGCCATCAATCTCGGCAGCCTCATACATTTCCTGATCAACTCCAGCGATTGCTGCTGTATACAAAATGGTTCCCCATCCAATTTCCTTAATTAAACTTGATGTTATGCTGATTCCCCAGAAATAGTCCGGCTTTGCCATAAAGACTACTGGATTTTTCAAAATTCCAAGGCTTAGCAAAAGTTGATTGACTGCACCGTCTGAGGCTAGCAGATTAATTACGATGCTTCCAAAAACAACCCATGAAATGAAATGAGGCATGTAGGTTACGGTTTTTACCAAATTTTTCATCTTCTCATGCTTGATTTCATTAATAAACAGGGCAAATAAAATAGTGATCGGAATGGTAACCAGCTGGCCAATTAAATTAATTCCAAGCGTGTTCACAAGCATTCCCATAAAATCATGATTGGAAAAAATAATTTTGAAATTCTGAAATCCATAAAACGGGCTAGTAAATATTCCTACAATACCCTGTGTAACCTTATAATTTTTAAATGCCAGAATCAATCCAAACAACGGAATAATGTTAAAAATGATCATCAACAGGGTTCCAGGCAGCATCATCGAGTGTAACTGCAACTGTACGCCCAGTCCATATCCTAATCTGTGCTTCCTCTTTGCCATTCTTTCTCTCCTCTTATAAAACACGGTCTGCACAGCTTGTGCAGACCGTATTGACTTGACTTCACTTCGACACTGATTTCATTTACTCGCTGTACACCTCTGCATTCGGATTCTCAATGCTCTGGTCATACTGCTTATATGCGGTCTGAAGATACTCGTTTAATGCAGTATCCACTGCCTCAACATCATATTCATTTAATGTATCAATCATGTTCTGATATTCTTTCTCGAATTCCTCATCGCTTGTTGCAGAAATGATCTTTGCTTTCTGACTTTCAAGATAATTCTTGATCTGTGTGTACTTGATTCCCAAATCGCTGCTGGCCTCAAGCGGATTTGCATTTACAGTTGTGAGCAATCCAGAATTGTAAATGTATGTTGTATCCCAGCGTCCAAGAGCAGAGCACGCAACTGAGTATGCCAGATCCGAGCCATTTGCGCCATCATCCTGTGCTTCCGGTCCCGGTGTAGTTGCCCAGAAGAAATCGGTATCGTTGAACGGCCACAGCCAGATGTTCTGTGCATATACATCATTGTAACGCTCCAGACCTTCCTCGGTACGAACCATGGTTCCATCTTCCTGAACTGTGTAGTCCTCTCCTTCAACACCATAGTAATTTAACCACAGACCTTCCTCACTTGTTGCAAAGCTAAGTGCCTTTGCCAGTGCTTCTGGATTCTCGCAATTCTTGGATACAAATGTCTTGATCCATCCAGTACCTGCCAGGGAGTTGATTCCTACAGTTGGAACTGCACCAGTATCGGACAGAATCGGACCATATGAGGTCATATTAGATTTGCTAAGATCGGCCTGTGCCGGATTTCCGAACCAACAGAACACACGGCCAGACTCAATATAGGTAACAAGTGCATTCTCATCCAAAGTCAACAGATTCAGATCCATGTAGCCATTGCGAACCATGTCGTTTGTAAACTTCAAAACCTCTTTGTAACCAGGATTCAGTTCCTTTAATCTGTAATTTCCTTCATCATCAACCGGAACCACACCAAAGCTGTCACTCATAACACCATCTAAGGAATTCAACCAGAGATTTGCATTCATCGTTGCTACGATAATCGGCTCACCGTCTACGGTATAACCAGAGTTTGCTACCTTTTCAAGTGTTGCCATAAACGCTTCCTGTGTTTGAACATCCTCCTGCGTAAGTCCAAGATCTTCCATAATCTTTTCATTAAACATGATGGAACTGTTCTGTCCATAAACAACGTTATTTACATACGTTTCGGAGCAAAGCGGATACGTCTCTCTGTGTTCAACGGATTCCATATGGCTTGGGAAGAACCAGAAATCGCCATATGAGTTTGTGATTGCTTCCTTCACATCGGATGGGAAATCGGTTAACAAATGAGAATCCGGATCATACTGCTGCATGAACTCATCAATTGTCCATACATAACCAGATTCAATTAACTGTGTGATCGTCTCGTTATCTGTAATGGAAATCAGATCTGGCAGATCGTCTGTCGCAATCATCAATGCCAACTTTGTGTCCGCATCGGTCGCTGGCTGCTCAATCTCAAAGCTTATACCAAAATTTTCCTTAATGGAATCCATCAACGGTGAAGTCTCCGCGCCATTCCAGTTTGCTGGCCCCCATCCAGATACATCAGAGAACCAGTCAATTGTGACATCCTCCGCCGCCTGTGCCGTTGTCTGAACCGCATTTGGAACCATTGCCATTGCTGCTAATGCAGATGTGAGTGCGAGTGACATTGCCTTTCGTTTCATTTCCTTCTTCATCTTGTTATTACCCCTTTCACTATATTGTCCTTATTTTAGGCCTGTTACGTTTTTGTTATGTCATCATTATACACATCTTTTTTGCTTTGGCACATGGATTACTCGTCATTTTATTTGGTAATTTGTTTATTTTTCTTTTGGAATTTGTTTATTTATTCTTTATTATTGGCAGTAGCACCTCCGTTTTTTTGTTCTTTTCGATATTCGTTTGGTGAAACACCATTGTTCTTCTTGAATGTCTTCGAAAAATAAAACAAATCGGTATAACCCGTTTCCTCTGCAATTTCTGTAATTGTCTTATCTGTATACACAAGCAATTCTCTGGCGCGTTCCATTCGCCGCTCCAAAAGAAGCTCGGAATAATTCTTTCCAGTCTGACGTTTTAAAATCTGTGTCAGCGCACCCTGACTCATTCCTAACTCCTTTCCAATTGTAGCCAGTGTCGGTGCATTTGCCATATGCTTTTCAATAATCTGAATTATGTACTGCGCACTATCACTTCCGCTCTCCGACTGAACTGGGAAAAATTCAGTCAGCCATTGAAAGAACTGATCCGATTTTGGATAAGCATGAACCAAATCCATCTCACGTATCCATTCCTGCGGCTTCAGATTTTTTCCTTCTATCTTTTTATATGCGTAATCCATTCGCTCCAAAATGGAAAACAGTTCATCCGATAATACCGTTCCAGCTTCCACGTCCGATTTCAGAGATTCTAGCTGCGTCCGCACCTGCGCATTCTGGTGATAATGCATCGCACAACTCATCTCATCCCACTTTTCCCAGCCGTTTCCTTTTATATGATAGATAAACAGTTGTTTTTGTGCAAACTTTGCTGTCCGAAGCGCAATATCTGCCTCCCAGATCATCTCCGAAATCTTTTGTGTACCATCACTCACTCTTGAAATTCCACAGATTTGATTTTGATCGGTTATTCGTTTCTGAAACAGTTCTTTTGCTGTTTCACCATCTGGCACATCCGTTCCACTTCCCATACACAAAGCATACTCATTTTCACCACGATTTCCGAGTCTAAACATACTAAATACACTACTATCTTGTATCGCCTTTTCTTTTTCCATCTCCCTATACTGCTCTACTGTCCTTTTACGCGCTGCCACAAAACACATTTTTCCATTCCATTCGCCCGTTGGCAGTTGAAACAGCTCCTCTGTAACCTCTCTTGCCTGCTTATATTGCATCTGCGTCCAAAACTGCTTCTCATTATAAGCCTCTGTCTCCAACTGTTTTTCCTGTTGCTTTGACAAAAAATCCGCCAGACGCATCATACAAGCCTTTAGCTGTTCCCGCTTGACTTGTTTCAATAAATATTCAAACGCGCCGTGCTTAATCGCCTCCTGTGCATATTGGAATTCTGCAAAACCGCTGACTAATACCACCTGTGTCTTCATTTTCTCGTCATGAAGTCTCTTTAACAATTCCAAACCGCTCATTCCTGGCATCCGAATATCAGTAATAACGACATCTGGCGGATTTTTGCAGATCTCTTCCCACGCCGCCTTTGCACTATTTGACTTTCCACAAATACAAAATCCATATTCCTCCCATGGAATTAGCTTTTCAAGACTAATTAATGCCCATACCTCGTCATCAATTAAATATACCCGAAACATACTCATCCTCCTTTATATTCGCTTCCGCTAATACACAAATTTCCACTCTTGTTCCAATTCCAATTTCACTTTCCACCGAAAAGTTAAAATTCTCCCCATAAAATAATCGCAGCCTGCGATAAATATTGACCATTCCAATTCCATGCTTTTCGATCGGAATCAAATTTGTCCGATCATACTCTTTCAGCCTTCTGTTCATATCATCCAACGCCACCCCATCCATTCCATGTCCATTATCGGATATCGAAATCATAAGCTTATCTTCTTCTTTTTTGATCTCTACTTGAACCATTCCATCCGATTCTATGGTTTCTAGTCCATGAAAGATCGCATTCTCCAAAAGTGGCTGAATAATCATTTTCGGAAATACACAATCCATCGCTTCCTCATCTGCATGATATACAATTTGATAGCGTTTCATAAAGCGATACCCAATGATTGACGCATAATCTTCAATATGCTGGCAAATAACCCGAATCGGTGCATAGCCCTTTCCACGAACATTGTAGGTAAAAAAACTCGCCAATGATTCGGAAATTGCTGCAATATCCGGTACATCATAGTACAGCGCCATTCCTCGAATACATTCAAATGTATTATAAAGGAAATGAGGATTGATCTGATTGCGGTATGCCAGTAACTCCGACTGCTTCTTTTGATATTCTACATCTAATATCTTCTTACTTGCCTGAATATTCTCATCATTCAGCCGATCAATATCGTCCAACATAGAATTCAAATTTTTTGCTAGCACACCCATCTCATTATCCGATACTACCTCCATCCTGCTTTTTCTGTTTATAGCATAGTAATTCATAAATGCAATCTGTTGCTTCACTGGGCGCAAAAAGCTCGCATAAATTCCGAGGAACAATACAAAAATCAAAAGTCCCATTGCCAGATAAGTAGTCATATTAATCCGCTGTATGTTGTTGATATCACGAAATACCGTATTTCTCGGAATGCTAAATAAAATCTTCCATTTTGCCTTGTCGAAGCTGCCTTGATACAAAAATGAATATGCATCTCCATCGGTATCAGGATCTGGCTTCATTGAAAACCATTGACTTTCGTCTGCTAGATACGATGGACGTTTTCCCTCTTCCAATATAATTTCAGAATTTCCGTCAACCATCACACACCATTGTTCACCAGACTGCACGACATCTGGAAGTCTTTGCTCCACAAAATCAAGACTTACCAACATACAACAAAATCCATTCTTTTCCTTTACCATTGAATTTTCCACCGAATACAATGGCACCATAACGCAAAAATAGTCATTCTTCTCAATATGACAAACACCAGAAAAGGAAATAGAGGTTTCATTTTCTGATATACTATACAGATTAGAGGGAATTGCCACACCTGTATTCGCAACCATTTTTCCATTCTTATCATATAAAATGATCGCCTTTATGTAGCTTTGAATGGTTTTTAACCTATTAAATTCATATTGCACACCAGACAACGCACTGTTTCGCTCTCCAAAATTCTCTGCTGTTAAAAATTCATTTAAGGTCTCACTCGACATAATCGTATATGACAGCTGCACCAGATCAAAAATGCCTCTATTGATATCCGAAACAGCCTGATCAAATAATGCTTCATTATATTCCTCGTATTCGTTTCGGATTGACTCACCTGCAATTTGATTGGAAAAATACCATGAACCCACAAAGACAGCAAGAGAAATTATACAAATCCAGGCATACATCGTTACAAGCTTTGCCCGCCCTACAAGATCAAGTAACTTTCTTATTTTTCCTTTTATCGTTCCCATTGCCGTTTTCATCGCTCTTTTGGTTTCCATTGTTGCGTTTTCTCCTTCCCGTTTTATTCGTTTCCCTTCTCCCGGTACTCTCCTGGTGTACAGTGCATGTATCTCCTAAATGTCCTGTTGAAGTAGCTAATGTTGTTGTAGCCGCATTCTGTCGCAATCTCACTGATTGGCAAAATGCCATCCTTTAACATGTCACAAGCCACACCGATACGGTAATAATTTAAATACTCAATTGCAGTCATTCCTATCTGTGATTTAAAGAAACGGCAAAACTGTCCCTCACTCATATGAAAATATGCTGCAAGGCCACACAAAGTTAAATTCCTTGCATAATTTTCCTGTATATACTGCAAAATCTGCTTGATCATACGCACTCGTTCATCATCCTTTTTCTTTAGAGTAAATGACGTTGCTTCTGCATCCAGACAAAGATAATGCCATATACGAAGCAGATTTGATTTAATCAGCAGCTCGTTTTTTGCCATTTCCTGACTGCAAAGAACACGTATTTCTTCTAGCGGTTCTTCAATATACGGCCACATAGCATCATCCTTTTTGAAATGGTCTCTGAAAATAAGCTCACCATTTGCCTGACGGCTGATATATTTTTGCTGAATATCATCATTGCCATAGCTGCTTATTAGCTCTCTTCCAAAATCAAGCGCATAAAATGCCAGTGGATTTTTTTCATCACCTCTAAAGGAATGCACAATCCCTGCATTTATAAATAAAATATCCCCGGACTCAATATGCATTGTTCTTGTATTAAGACAAGCTGTTCCAGTACCTCTTGTAATCACCAAAAACTCATACTCTTCATGCCAATGAGGCGGTACCGGCTCTGGCCAAAAAGGTTCCTTTGTCATTTCATGAAGCCTCAGATGAAATCGAATATCTCCATGAAACTGCATCTCGTGAATACGAGCAAATTCTAGTTGGTTCATAGATACCTCCTTCTTCAGTTCACAGGACGCCCATTCACAAAACCGCACATGACGTGTGAACTGTAACAATCAACATTGTGTTAGAATCTGTGAAAAATGATCAAGTATTTTCTTTCTTTTGTTAGTATAATACAAGCAGAAGAAAATTGCGATACTTATCGCACTATTTATAAGGAGGTTTTTTATGCAATTTGAAACAGCAAATGGCGTTCTAATCGCCAGAAACGGCGGCGAAATGCTTCGTATTGAGCCGTGGGGCAAAAATTCTCTTCGTGTTCGTGCAACCATGCTTCCAGAATTATCAAACCAAGACTGGGCACTTACTGAAACACCTGAAAGCTCACATGTTGAGGTTGAGTGTCACGAAGTTGACCACTGGGTTGGTGACGGCACTATTGACAAGCGTGAATCTGCCTCTATCACAAATGGACGCATCTGCGCCGTTGTTAACTTTGCAGGCGTTATCACATTTTACCGTGACGGCAAGCAGTTTTTACGCGAGTATTATCGCAGCTACGATGGCACATTAAGCCGCGAAAGCCGCTGCTTGAAAACTGTAAACCGCGAGTGGAAGGGCATCATTGGCGGAAGCGAATTCAGTCTGAATCTGAAATTTGACAGCAATGACGGTGAGAAGATCTTCGGTATGGGACAATATCAGCAGTCATATATGGATCTAAAGGGATGCGTGCTTGAGCTTGCTCAGAGAAATTCCCAGATAAGCGTTCCTTTCGCAGTATCAAATCTTGGCTATGGTATGCTGTGGAATAATCCGGCTGTCGGACAGGTTACATTCGGAAAGAACTATACTGAATGGATTGCACGTTCCACTAAGCAGATGGATTATTGGCTTACAGTTGCTGACGGACCAAAGCAGATTTTGGAAAATTATACAGCTGTAACAGGACGCGCACCGATGTTTCCTGAGGACCGTATGGGACTTTGGCAGTGTAAGCTTCGTTACCGCACACAGGATGAGGTTCTTAGCGTTGCACGTCAGTATAAGAAAGAAGGCATCCATATTGACCAGATCGTAATCGACTTCTTCCACTGGACTGTTCAGGGTGACTGGAAATTTGATACAACCTACTGGCCTGATCCAAAGGCAATGGTAGATGAGCTTCACTCCATGGGCATTAAGGTAATCGTTTCCGTATGGCCGTCAGTTGACAGAAAGAGCGAAAACTTCCAGCCAATGATGGATAGAGGTCTTTTGATTCGCACTGAGCGCGGTGCAGCACAGACTTACGACTATCAGGGTGACTGTGTTGAGATCGATGTATTTAATCCTGAAACAAGAAAATATGTATGGGAAATCTGCAAGAAAAATTATTATGATTTTGGCATCGACGCATTCTGGCTTGACAACTCCGAGCCTGATTACGGTGTATACGATTTCGACCATTACCGCTACATTGCAGGTCCTGCTCTCTCCTGCTCTAATATTTATCCGCAGCTGTACAGCCGCGTTTTCTATGACAACATGAAGGATCTTGGCGACGGCACTGTTGTTAATTTACTTCGCTGTGCATGGGCCGGCAGCCAGAAGTACGGCAATGTTGTATGGTCTGGCGATGTTCCAAGTACCTTTGAAGCATTCTATGACCAGCTTCAGGCAGGCTTAAATATGGGTCTTGCCGGAATCCCGTGGTGGACAACTGATGTAGGCGGCTTCATGACTGATGATGTAAATGATCCAGATTTCCAGCAGCTTTTAATTCGCTGGTATGAATTTGCTGTTTACTCTGCAGTTCTTCGTATGCACGGTGACCGCGGTCCTTACAACATTCCACCGCTTGATACACGCGACTGGGGCGGCGGCTACCTTCATACAGGACAGCCAAATGAGCTATGGAGCTACGGTGAGGAAAATTACCGCATCATGAAGAAATATTATGATATCCGTATCGAGATGCATGATTACATCAAACAGCTCTACGAAGAAGCTTCTAAAAATGGCTCTCCATTAATTCGTACAATGTTCTATGAGTTCCCAGAGGATTCAAAGTGCTGGGAGCTGCAGGATCAGTATATGTTTGGAAGCGATTACTTAGTTGCACCAATCTTCCACCTAAACCAGTTTGAGCGCGAAGTTTATCTGCCAGCTGGAAAGTGGGAAGATACAAGAGACCATAAGGTTTACAATGGTGGCCAGACAATCACCGCAGACGCACCGCTTGATTCGATGCCAGTATTTAAACGCATTTAATTTTTTCATACAAAAAGTGGAGAAGCTCATTCGCTCCTCCACTTTTTATTGTTTCCTTATTCAACGATGACATCAAATCTCGGTGTTTTATCCTGTTCAAAATAGACACGTCTCATTCCACTTGACACAATCTTTTCCTCAAAGCTTGTAACCGCGTGATAGGCAATCCACAAATTTTGATCCCGATCCCAGAAAAATGAATTGTGCCCCGGACCATACTCGCCTGGAATGGTTGCAAAGCTAGCTATCGGTGTCTTCGCTTTTTCCCACACAGACAAATCACAAAGATCATCTCCATCATTTGCCGTCAACATGCCGATTGCATACAGATATCCTCTCGCATCGCCTCCCGAATAGGCCAAATAAATTTTGTTATGGTAATAAAATGCATACGGTCCTTCATTATTAATTGTATGCTCCGTATTTTCAAAGCCATACAGTGGTCTGGACAAGCACTTAGGTTCGCTAATCAGCCGTTCTGGATGCACTGGATCAAATTCGGCAATCATTAACATCGAGCCTGTATCAAGCGGTGTTCCAATGTTCTTTCGATGAGACCACACGTAAAAATAGCGTTCTCCCGACTTTATAGGTGTCATATCAATATTAATGCCTTTTTCTGACAAAAAGCCTCCATTTGCCCTTCTTACACGGATTGGCTTTTCCCAATCTTTCGGATTTAAGATGTCGCCATTTTCTTTTAACTTCATAATATGGCACTGCGGATTCCATTCAGAATCACTGACTGTAAACAGCAAATACAAACTTCCATTCAGCACATGAAATTCCGGTGCCCAAAACAACTGAACAAACCCATTTTCCGTATCCTTATCCAAAATCTTATACGTCTTTACATCTTTTGCAAACAAATCCTCTAGCTCATGCGCTTTTCTCACATAGAAACCAATGTCATTCTCATTGTCGTTCGTTGCAATAAAATAATAGTCATCCTTCCATAACAAAACCACCGGATCAGCAAGTCCCCGCGCAAGTGGGAATTTTAATTTTGGCTCTGTCATCTGCCTTTTTGCATGAAGTGCATTCCAATGATGCTTAATACATTGTGCCATTTCATCCGGTATTGCAATCTGATCGGTCATTCGAATTGCCTCAAGCGTCAAGCCTGTTTTTTCACACAGCTGTGCCCCTGAGCAAATCCCCCATTCGTCAAAAGTCAGAAAATCAGCTGTGCTCCAACTCCAAAAAGATCCCTTGTTTTCGCTGTTCACACTTCCATCAGATTTCCAGTCTTCTCCCGTAATTAAATAGGTAACTGCCCCATCCTTTTTTACTGCTGCTACTTTTAAATTGCCAACAAAGCTTGGTACAATCACATTATCCTCATTCACCCATGCTTTTGGAAATACCAAACCATAATTGTTGTGCAGTGGACACTCCTCTTCATTTTCCTTTACCGACAGATGTACGCTATATGCTAACCCATTCGGATACTGTCCTTTTACCGTCTTTCTGTTATACACCCTAAAAACTTCTTTTTTTCTCTCCTCCATTGTTTTTCTCCCTTTCAATTTCCGATAAAACCAAGAGCAATCTTTATCTGCACGATCTTCTTGGATTGCTGATAGTCTCTGCACTCAGCTTATCACACACAAATTAAAAACGCAAGTAAAAAGCAAGTTGAAATCCTTGATGTTTTTATGTATAATCAGTCTTGGAGATGGCCTTTGGCATGACCACATACAACGCGTCATGTACGGTGCCACCTATATAAGGAGGATTTTATTATGGCAGCATGGAAAAATCTGGATACACTTGCTTCTTATGGCGAGCTTTCCAAACTGAAAAATCATGTCGATATCGCCAAGGCAATGTCTGGAGAAAACGGAGCTGAGCGTGTCGCAAAATACAGCGTACCGATGGCAGCTGGATTATGCTACAATTACGCTGCAAAAGAGGTTGACGAGACTGTTCTTGCCGCTCTTGAAAAGCTGGCTAACGAGGCCGAGCTTTCTGAAAAATTTGAAGAGCTTTACAACGGTGCCGTTATCAACACTGGAGAAAACCGTATGGTTCTTCATCACCTTGCTCGTGTACAGCTTGGAAAAGCTGTTGTTGCAGACGGCGTTGACAAGCGCGAGTTTTATGTAGCACAGCAGAAGAAGGCAGCTGATTTTGCAAACAAGGTTCACGCAGGTGAAATCACCAATGAAAATGGCGAGAAGTTCACCACCGTTGTTCAGATCGGTATCGGCGGAAGTGATCTTGGTCCTCGTGCTCTTTATATCGCACTTGAGAACTGGGCAAAGGCAAACAACACCTTCAAGATGGAAGCAAAGTTCATCAGCAATGTTGATCCAGATGACGCAGCAGCAGTTTTAGCAAGCGTTGATCTTGCACATTCCTTATTTATCGTTGTATCCAAGTCTGGAACAACACTTGAGACTTTAACTAATGAAGCATTCGTAAAGGACGCACTTGTAAAGGCTGGATTAAATCCATCCAAGCATATGTTAGCTGTTACAAGTGAGACATCTCCTCTTGCAAAGAGTGATTCTTATCTGACTGCTATCTTCATGGATGACTACATCGGCGGACGTTACTCTTCCGTTTCTGGTGTTGGCGGTGCAATCCTGTCTCTTGCATTTGGACCAGAAGTTTTCGCACAGCTGCTTGACGGTGCTGCCGAGGAAGACAAGCTCGCAGCAAACAAGAACATCTTCCAGAACCCAGATATGCTCGATGCACTGATTGGTATTTACGAGAGAAACGTTCAGGGGTATCCGGCTACTGCTGTTTTACCGTACTCTCAGGCATTAAGCCGTTTCCCTGCTCATTTACAGCAGTGTGACATGGAGTCAAATGGTAAGACCGTAAACCGCTTCGGTGAGCCAGTTGACTACCCAACCGGTCCTGTTATCTTTGGTGAGCCAGGAACAAATGGACAGCATTCCTTCTATCAGCTGCTTCATCAGGGCTCTGACATCGTTCCGCTGCAGTTCATTGGCTTTAGAAACAGCCAGTTAGGTGTTGATGTTGACATTGAAAACAGCACCAGCCAGCAGAAGCTGTGCGCAAACGTTGCTGCTCAGATCGTTGCATTCGCTTGCGGAAAGAAAGATGACAACTTAAACAAGAACTTCAAGGGACATCGTCCATCAAGTATCATCACCGGTGATGAGCTGACTCCTGCTTCCTTAGGTGCACTTCTTGCTCACTTTGAGAACAAGATCATGTTCCAGGGATTCGTATGGAACTTAAACAGCTTCGATCAGGAAGGTGTACAGCTTGGAAAGGTTCTTGCAAAGCGCGTTCTTGCACATGACACAGACGGTGCTTTAAAGGCTTACAGTGATCTGTTAAATATCTAATTTGCGTTTAAAAAAGACCAGCGGGAGTTCTCGCTGGTCTTCTTTTACGAATCATCCTGATTATCTTATTAGATTGAGATAATATTTAGTTCATTCTTTTTCCATTGCTTTTATTAAGAACGTCCTCATTCCTGTTCCAACCCACTGATGCCCACCTGAATGTATGCTGTGAATTGGATATGTATTTTCATTAAAAATATGATATGCCTTACGAGTAACGTCTAATTGTGTGGTAACATTATTCAATCCTGATTTTCCATTTAGTCCATCCTTTTCTCCACTCTCCACGAAGAACGGACGCGGTGCAATCAATGCCCCTAATTCACCCATATCTGCTGTTTCAAACATATGTGGAATAAAATTACAAGCACAATTTTGTGGAAGCTCAATTAGTGATTCTTTAAATCCATAGAAATATCCACTTGTAATCGCTGCCTTTACCCGATCATCCATAGCAGAAAACCATACAGTTTGCTGTCCGCCTCCTGACATGCCTGCACAAGCTAAAAAGCCATTACTTTCTGAAAGTGCAAGTAAATAATCTGAAAGTCGCATCAAATCCCAAACTGCCATTCCAATTACACTTTGCCCAAATCCAATGCAAACCTGAAGTAGTTCACGATGTGAATTCATACGGATTTTCTCTGGTTCCTCTCCTTGCTCTGGAAACTCTCTGCGATCACCACTTCCTCGTTCATCTGGACAAACTACCAAAAAACCATCCTCGAGTGCATCACGAATAAATGCAGTCTGAGATTGAATAGTGCTTTCCTTTCCTCCACCATGTCCATGCGGAACAATCAATATCGGATGTTTTTTTTGTTCAAAATCTGGTTTTTGCTGATCTGGACGCAGCAAATAAAATGGCATCTCAATTTCAGGCTCAGTTTTTATAACCCAATATTCCGCAATCAAATCGTTTACGCGATCAGTGCGCAGATATTTTGCATCTGGTTCACAATACACACATTTATTCATGCCAGTAATTTCCCATAAACGGTCACGTAAACTCTTTTTCCATGCCTCATGTTCCCCTTTTGTTTTCGCACTATATGCGTGTGTTAACGACCTGTTTTGATATTTTTTCTTATAAGTCTCTAATGTTGTGTAATACATATATACCTCTCCTGATCATTTAATGACCTATGTAGTTTTTTAAAAATAATCTAACGTTACTGGTCCAATTAAGCCAGATGGCTCTATTGGCATTGTCATTGAGAAGAAATCTCTCTGTCTATTTGCCAATGTATTTACGACTTCTACAATTATACGATTTTCTCCTTCATGAAGCAACTTACCAATCTCAAAACTATATGGCAAAGCTACTCTTACACCTGCCTCCTTTTCATTAACAAGCACATGTGCAGTTTCATATACTTCCCCAAGATTTAACTCGCAGCTTTTAACCTTTGGTAAAAATACAGTTGTTTCATATCGCATGACTCCACAAAAATACGGATGTTTGCGGCAGAAATCTCCAGTTTTCTCTCTCTCCTGCAAAACATATTTTTCTGTTCCCGTCTCTTTTATCCAAAGTTTCCATGCATCTGGTGCAATCTTAATTTTTCCAGCCTGTGAAACAGCTGCTTTTTTCAGCTTCATTATCTCCTGTTTTTCTGCGAGAATTTTAGCATAAGGCGTACAATCTCCCATATACAAAACCTTCATCTCACCCGGCGCAAGCTGCAAACTTAAATCATTGTTTTCACCCCATTCACAAGGTTCAACAGTATTTTCCCATGCCTGATACCAACAGCTACATTCTTTATCTATTTTGTATGAATCCATCATCCCATCTTCAAAGCAAAGTGACGTATCAATTCCTTCTGTCTCTGACTGATCCATAAATAGCCAAAATTCTCCGTTTTGATGCTTATAGTGATAATAGCGCAGCCACGGTTCATATTTTTTTGTTTTAATTTCACCAACTCCAAATGAATATAATATATCTGCTAAACCTTCCTGTTCACAAATTGTCAAATTGTCTTTTATTTGACTAGTCCACTCTCCCAAAATACCATTACTATCCATTGCAAGTGGTTTTTGTCCTACTACAACAATTTTGAGACCCTTTTCAGCTGCCTTGCAAAGCCAATCTGCCAACGTTTTTGTAATGCATCTGCTTCCTGATAAAATAAGCACTGGAACCTGCTCATTTTCCCATTTAAGCTTTCCTTCCACTACTGTCATTGTCAGCAATACATCAGTTGGCAAAATCTCATAATCAATCTGATTTCTAAGCAATTGCTTTCCAATTGCCTCTACTGGAAGATATTCTCCTGCCCATTCCTGTTCAGCTGGATATACAACTGCCACAGCAGGAATATGTACTCCATTTGAAATCAAATGACTGACACGATTACAATATTCCATCAAATTTTTAAAATACGGGAATTGTGGATTCATTCCACGTGCATAAAAATGCGGCGGACAATCTGGATCTGGAAAGTCCTTCATTGAAAATGCATGTGGAACAAAATAGTTGATGCCATTAACAAGCATATGGTCCAGCAGCCATTTCATAAGCTTTAATCCCTCAGCCCATCCATATGCACCAAATACCTCACACA
>ENA-OPCN01001373-OPCN01001373.1-human-gut-metagenome-genome-assembly--contig:-NODE-1373-length-16851-cov-9.868123_pt1 | contig 16851 bp, 16 predicted proteins | sample MGYA00241567_ERZ501485 | MGnify/ENA primary metagenome ERZ501485 (study PRJEB25962, sample SAMEA2042579) | human gut metagenome | biome: human gut; feature: human-associated habitat; material: faeces...
CTACAGCCACTCGTACCGCTACGGATATGGTTACGGTTACGGGTATGGCTATAATTATGGGGAGGGGAAGCAGTAGTTATGTCGCGAAGGCACCTATGAACAAGTATCCAGTACAATCTATGTGGTATTAAACATTGTAATTCACGTTGTAGAGAACAACAATGTGATGTTTCGACATGAGGGAAAAGATTTAATGTAGCAATCTCGCATTTTTCCATAGTAATCCAAAATATATTCCTATAAATAAAAATTTATATTCATCTATATTATAACTCTTGAATTGACATTTTTATAATAAAAGCTGGAAGGATGGATAACAACTTAAAATACATGCCGAAAATCAGCGTGATAACTGTATGTTATAATGCAGGTGACGGACTGGAAAAGACCATCAAAAGTATTATTTCGCAGACATATGAAAATTTAGAATACATCATAATAGATGGACAATCAACCGACAACACACATATAGTCCTTGACAAATATAAAGATTACATAGATAAGATTATTTCCGAGCCGGATAAAGGATTGTATGATGCGATGAATAAAGGTCTAAATCTTGCCACTGGAGAATATGTAAACTTTATGAATGCGGGCGATTTTTTCTGCGCCCCAGATGTGATTGCAAATCTACTGGCTAAAGTCAATGAACCGGCCGATGTGATATATGGAGACGCGATAGTTATCAATCCCGATCTGAGTGAAAAATATGTAAAACCGGAGGAAGATATCAGTTTAATTTCTCGGAAGCCGATATATAGACATAACGCATCATTCACTCGACTGTCACTACATAGAAAATATCCTTTTGACGTGTCAAAAATGGAAGAATATAAACATGCACTTGATTATGATCATATCTTTAGAATATGGAAAGCTGGCGCTACTTTCAAGCATATTCCTCTACCAATATTGAAATATGAACGTGAAGGAGTGTCTGATAAACCAATAAAGAATATATTATTAAATTTCAAAATCTGTCATTCCGAAAAACATCCGACCTTTAAAGAATATCTTGCTCTGATAAAAAGGATTCTTAGCACATGGAAACGAACTGTATACAAGCGTTGATCGGTATATTAGGTGTCACGGCTTTTCTTGTTATAGCATCCAAATGGATATTATTTATAATCCTATTTCCTCTTATAAGAAAATGGTCTATGAGTAGAGGGAAAAGAAGGCCAATTGAAAAACACATAAATACGATAGAACCAGATGCAACGGAAAAGATTTTAACACGAAGGTCTTTTCGTGTAGTATTTATTAAATACTTAGACGGATATATGCGATATATGGACATCAAAACAGGGCATATACCTTCGCATCAAATAAGATCATGGATTTATAGAAACATATTCTGCGTCAAATTATCTAGAACAGCTGTAGTCTACTATGGTGCCGAGATCAGAAACCATTCTAAATTGATTATAAAAGATGGAGCCATTGTAGGCGACAAAAGCATTCTCGATGCCAGAAATGGCATCGAAATCCGAGAAAATGCATGCCTTGCGACCGGAGTTCAAATCTGGACAGAACAACACGCTCATCGGGATTCTTGGTTCAGATGCTTGAGCAACGAAGGTTATAAAGTTGTGATGGGGAAAAGAAGTTGGATTGGCCCCAGGACAATAATTCTTCATAGTGTTGAGATCGGGGAAGGGGCCGTAGTAGCTGCAGGAAGCGTCGTTACGAAAGATGTACCTCCCTTTACTATCGTAGGAGGAATTCCAGCGAAGGAGATCGGAAAACGGAATAACAAGCTTTATTATGAGTTTGATGGGAGTCACATTCCATTCTTGTAATTAGGGTCTGGTATCGGATCATCGCAATATAATGGCCAATTTCAAATTAACAAAAAAAGATATACTCTGGAGTTATATATCTCAGTTCCTAAATTTAGGAGCAGGGTTAATAACTCTGCCTTTTGTGCTTCGGATACTCACAGCTGATGAGATAGGAATGAACTATCTTATGATAACAGTGTCTACAATGGTAGCATTGCTCGATTTCGGGTTTGCGCCTCAATTTGCACGAAATATAACATATGTTTTTGCGGGAGCCCAGGCCTTACATAAGGAAGGAGTAGAGAAGGGAGCTGACACAATCAATTATACCTTATTAAAAAACATGATAGGAGTGGCCAAAATGGTATATACCCGACTTGCAGTCCTATCACTTTTGATAATGCTAACTGCAGGGACATGGTATATATACCGAGTTACTGAAGGTTTTACAAATGTACCCCGTTCCCTTCTCATTTGGATTATCTATTCCTTCTCTGTATTTTTTAATGTTTATTTCTTCTACTATACTTCTTTATTGATGGGGCGAGGACGAGTAAAAGAATCCAAAATTGCTATGATTGCCCAAAAATTGAGTTCAATATGCCTAACCTTGGGATTACTTTTTGCTGGAGTCGGACTTTTAGGAGTAGTATTGTCCAATCTCCTGTCTCCTTTTGTCGGGCGATTCATTTCACACAAATTTTTTTATGACAAAGAGCTCAAACAGAATTTAGAAAATGTCGGAGAATCACGTGAACAAAAAATAGAATTATTTAAAATAATATGGTATAATGCCAAGAAACTCGGTCTGGTTTTTTTAGGAAGCTATGCAGCCAATAAATTCGGTATGTTTTTAGCAGGATTGTTTCTCTCTCTTCAAGAAATAGCTTCTTTTGGACTGATGATGCAATTATTTAATATTCTGGCATCTACCTCCTCTACTTTTAATAGTGCATGTCAGCCTCAATTTGCTGCATATCGCACTTCAGGCGATAATGATGGTCTTATAAAGAGATTTGCCTTCACTATGAATATTTTTTACATTATTTTTATTGTAGGTGCTTTAATAATAATATGCTTAGGACCATGGATTCTTAAATTAATTGGCTCTAATGCAACTCTCCCATCAATTTTGACGGTGACAATATACGCCATAATGATGCTTTTAGAAAAGAATCATGCACAATTCTCCACAATAATAGTTACTGGGAATCAGATTCCTTTTGTGGAATCAACTTTAATTGCTGGAGGGGCAATGTGCGTACTAAGCTTTTTCAGCTTAAAGTTTACGTCATTGGGAATACTTGGAGTGGTAGCGGCCGAAGGCTTGTGCAATGCGGTATATGCCAATTGGAAATGGCCCTATGTAGTGTGCAAACAGTTTCATGTAAATTTCTTTAAATTCTTAAAAATTGGAGCGCAGGGAACTATCGCTGCAATAGAATCATTCCTTAAGCGAAGTAAGGTCACTAAATAATATTCACCCTTATGGGTCAATCTAATCTTCGGCTCCAAAACATCTCAATGGCTCTGCTGGCAGCGTTGCCAATATTAGCTTGGTATAAGATTCCATTCCCTGTTGGATTAGGGTATGCACTTGTACTGTTTTTATCAGCCTATATAATATTTCAAAGGGATTTTAAAATTAATGTGGTACCTTCCTCATTCTGGCTGGTGGCTTGCTATGTAAGCTTTATGTGGATGTATCATAACCATTTTTCTTTCAAATCCATATTTCCTCCAGGAGGATGGAGATTTTTTATTTTCCTGTTGGCTGTAATTTGGGGCGTAATAACATTTGACCTCAGGTTGTTACAGAAATATATGCGGTGGCTCGTACTGGTTTCAATAGTACTATTCTGGATACAAATAATTTTTTTGATATTGTATGGTGCTAATATAATTTGTTTTGTCCCTGATTTAACCGGAGCCTTCACCTATGAAGATATGACATATTCAGAGCTTGCAGCACATCAAATGCATGGACTTACTCCAAGTTCTATCTTCCTTGAAAAATCATATATGGCATATTATCTTATCTCATTTCTTGCCATTACATGGTTTGATAGTCGGGATAAGTATATGTTAGCGAATAAAGAGATTTTTGTAATAATCTGTACCCTGATTGCACTCAGGTCAGGCTCCGGAATGATTGGTCTGGCTGTCCTCAGTATGGCTAAATTATTTGTGATTCTCAGGTCTGCCGAATCCGGACGCAGAGTAGTTATACTGGCCGTACTAATCCCGATACTTATCGGAGGGGTGACAGTTTATGCTAAAAGCCAGATAGGAGAGGCTCTCATATCGAGGTCAGATGAATTCTCGAGAGAGGGTTCCAGTGGATTTGACCGTGTTGTTGGTGGTTACCTGATGTTTGAAAAATTAAGGAGTACCGAAAAGTTAACCGGAATCCCTGATTCCGCAAACAAGTTTAGAACCGTTACATCTACAGGGCGCCTCAAGTTCTATGTAAATGGCATCCAAACTATATTGTTATCGCTTGGGATTATTGGTGTGGCTGCGTACCTGCTGTTCTATTCAAATCTTTTTGTAAAAGTTGATCTTTCATCCAGAATATGTCTATTAGTGCTTCTTACTCTTAGCCTTCTTGAATCCAACTATCTCAATCCCTATATGATGCTGTTGACAATCATCCCTTGTGCAAGTTATTATAGAAATAAGTTAAGTCTTCTGACAGAATGAAAATACTTTACATTTCTACCCTCTCTTTCGCAGACTGTGATTTTCCGTTGATTCGGGAATATCAACGTAAGGGAATTGATGTGACTTACTTGTTGTTATTGCCGCCTTTCGCTTTAAAATCGACATTAGTTGACATCAAAAAACAAATATCCGTAAGCGGTGTCTTTTTAGCTACAGAATACACTGAGTTTAAAAAATATGATTCATATATGGATATGAACAGAGTATATGTCGCGAACCGAACAGGGATGAATTCATTGTCGTTATCTTATTGGAAATACAGAAGAGAACTCTACCAATTTGTCAAGAAAGGGAGATTTGACATTATTCATTGTGATTATATGCTCGGAAATATGACCAAGCTCCTCTCTACCTTGACGAAAAGATGGGTACAGACCATTCATGACCCCTTTCCTCATACCGGAGAAAAGAGCTCAAAAAAAGACAGAATATATCGCAAAACCATTTCATGCTCCAATTATTTCTTTCTTTTAAATGAGGCTCAAAAAAGCGATTTTTGTAATTATTATAACATTCAGGAGGATCGGGTTTTTACAAATCGACTGGGCATATATGATAATATCAAATCATTTGTTAAACCATCGTTGAGTCGCAAAAGAAACAATGTGCTTTTTTTTGGAAGAATATCTCCATATAAAGGAATTGAATACTTGTGCGAGGCGATAAAAATTGTCAAAAAGCATATTCCGGATGTCACCTTGACAATTGCCGGGGGGGGTAAAATCTACTTTGACATAGAGCCTTATCTCCGGCTTGGGGGGGTTGAATTGTTGAATCATTATGTAGGGATGGAAGAACTTGCCGAGCTGTTAGGCCGCTGTGAGTTTACCGTCTGTCCATATACCGATGCAACACAGAGCGGCGTCATCATGACAAGCTATTCTTTAGCAAAACCCGTTATTGCTACAAATGTCGGAGGGCTTCCGGAAATGATTGAAGAAGGTAAAACCGGGGTGCTTATTCCACCAAAAGACAGTACGGCTTTGGCAATGGCAATAATCAATCTGTTAGGAAATCGAGAAAGCTTAAATAAAATGAGCAGGTATATCGAGACCGAATTTGAGAAAGGATCAAAATCATGGGATAGGATAGCGACAACATATATTAACACATATAAAAACATACTAAGTATATGAAAATAATCCATATATTGCCATCACTCAAGGGGGGTGGAATTCAGAATTTCCTCTTCTCCCTCATTCCCGAACAATTAAAATTAGGCCATAATGTATCCGTCATCGTTAGCGACGAGGATAATAATGATTATAGTGATAAACAAAAACACACCTTGGAAGCATTAGGGGTAAAAGTTTACAATCTTAATCGGCGAGTCAGTGATAAGTGGTCTTCGGTGAAAACTTGGTTTATATGTAGAAATTTAGTAAAAAAGTTAAAACCTGACATTCTTAATTCACATGGCATATATTGCCATACAGCAGCTTCTTTTGCAACTTTTGGGTCCTCAACAATCCATTGCTGTACGATCCATAATGGCCCTGAGGTATGGGGTCGGTTATGCAAGCTTGTGAATAGAAACACGCCTTTGATTTTCTGCTCCGAGGCCGCCATGCAGTTACGAGCTCAGAACAGCACTGAGATGGTTGCAATTAATAATGGAATGGAATTAAGCAAGATTCGTGTAGAAAGTAAAACAGACCTACGTAAGGAGCTGGGGATCCCGGATACAGATAAAATAGTTGTTTTAGTTGGTTCTCCACGTCCTGCAAAAAATTATCCTTTCTTGAAAAAAATAGTAGAGGATATCAAGAACGATCATATACATTTTTGCATTTGCGGGGGGCAATACAAAGTCGACCGTAAGGGAAGCAATAATGAGAATTATATAGATCTTACCCAATTTTCGGAATCATCCAATATACATCTTTTAGGATTGAGAGATGATATACCTTCAATTCTCAACGACGCAGATGTATATTTAAGCTGCTCTGTAAAAGAGGGCCTACCCATTTCCGCACTTGAAGGTTTCTTCAGTGGTATCCCATGTGTCTTATCTCCAATCTTACAGCATAAAATGATTTCTGGTGATATTGACAGTTGTTATATTCCACGTAAATTCAAATCTGAGGATTTTGTAGAGTGTATTATTAAGGCTCTTTCTAACTCGTATACCCATGAAGAAATCTATAGCCTGAGAGAGGGAGCCCTAAGGAATTTCAGGATTGACCGCTGCGCAAAGGAATATATAGCATATTACAAAAAGATTCTGAATGAAAAATAATATTAACAGGACACTCCGGACTGATTTATGTACCGGGTGTGGAGTTTGCGAGGGAGCTTGTCCCTTTGATGCAATCTCTACAGTTGTGGAGAAAGGTAATTTCCGTCCTGAAGTAGATAATGCAAAATGCACGAACTGCGGTAGGTGCATAAAGGCATGTCCCGGACTTGGAGTGGATTTCACGAGAATCTCCGAGAGTTGCCAGTCAGATGCAAGCCATTACGATAAAATGGTCGGATATTATGAGAAATGTTTTACCGGTTTTTCTTCAGACAACAACGTCAGATATCATTCAGCATCGGGTGGCATGGTCAGTCAATTCTTGATATGGTTGATTGAGACCAATAAGATTGACGGTGCTGTTGTGACCAGATTTGATAAAGGGAATCCATTACTCGTGGAAACATTCATAGCTACAACCCGAGACGATATTATAAGTGCGCGGAGCAGTAAATACTCCCCTGTAACGCTCAACAAGATGCCCCAAGCCATCAAGGCCGCGTCAGGATCAAGATATGTTATAGTAGGGTTGCCGTGTCATATTGAAGGAGTGCGGAAATTGATTAGGATTGATAAGGAGCTGCGTGATAAAGTTGTTGGACTATTCGGATTATACTGTAGTTCAGGCCGCTCCTTCAACCTGACAGAATATGTATTCAAAGAGAGAGGCATTGAACTGCCTGAGATTTCATATTTCCAATATAGAGATGAAGGGTGCTTAGGTAAGATGGTTGTAAAAATGTCACAATCCAATATCGACAAGATCTATCCTCTCGGGAATTACTCTGAGAAGGTCATTGAGGACAATGAAGCGGTTTATAAAGAGCCTTACCAAAGTTATTTTCATCCTTTAAGAAGTTTCTTCATTCCTAATCGCTGCAATTATTGCATAGATCACTATGCCGAGTTGGCAGATATCTGTTTTGGAGACATACACATCAAGCCTTATTCGGATGATACCGTTGGGATTAACAGCATAATAGTAAAAAATATGAAATGGCTCACTCTCCTCGAAGAGTGTAGGGATGCTGGTGCCATTCATTTGGAAGAGATACCATTCAAAACAATTTCTGATTCTCAAAGAATGTCATTCAAAAAAAAAGGACGGAACGGAGCCTTTGTAAATATTGCGAGGAAGATAGGATTGACTGTGCCGGAATATGATGTCGACTATCTTCGTAAACCAACCCGCCACGATTGGATTAGTTTTATTGAGACACGTCTCCAGCAGTATATAGGCAACCATAAGTCCTTATGGGGCGTGATTGGTAGGATGAAGTCAAAAGTCAATATCCATTGAGTCATATCAAGCTCGGAAATGAGATGGCTCCCATATAATCAATTTCGTAGATTTGTTTGGGAGCCTACATTTAAGATTGAAAGAAATTCTTAAAATGACTAATCAGTGTCAATATTATCTGTATGAAGAAAAAGATCGGGTGTGTGATTGCATATAAAAAGAATCACACTAATTATGGCACATCCTTGGTTGGATATGCTTTGTTGAAGAAAATCCAGCAACTTGGGTACGACATTGAGGTTGTGAATTACATTAAACAGTATTCAATAAGTGAAAAAATCCACATAGGGCTATCGCAATTCCGAGTCCATGGATGGAAATTCCTAAAGAGACGACTTTCCTCAAAGCCGCATAATATTAATTACCTTAAAGGAATTGAAAACCGCACCAAAGCTGTAGAGAAATATAAAGAAAAGAAACTATATCCTCTATTTAGAGACTATTACGGATATGAGGCTTTGAAACAAGGTTCGCGGAACTACGATGCAGTCGTAGTCGGAAGCGATCAAGTCTGGCTTCCAGGAGGTTTGAAAACGGGATTCTTCAATCTATTATTTGTAGATGAAAATATTAGAAAAATTGCTTATGCAAGCAGTTTTGGTGTAAGTGAGATTCCCTCTTTCCAAAGGAAGGAAACAGGAAAATACCTTGATAGATTTTACCGTATTGGTGTAAGAGAGGAATCCGGAAAGAAAATCGTAGAATCATTGTCGACCAAAAAGGCACAGGTTGTTGCTGATCCAACTCTTCTCTTAACCAGTGAGGAATGGACTGAAGAAATAAGAGATTCTAAAGTAAATACATCTACTCCCTATATCTTCTGCTATTTTTTAGGTACGAACCCCGAGGCCCGGGCCGCTGCTAATGAATTAAAAGAAAAGACCGGATTTAAGATAATCACTCTTCGGCATATGGATGAATTTATCGAAACAGATGAGAAATTCGGAGATGAGGCGCCATATAATGTCAATCCGGAAGACTTTGTGAAATATATCAAGGAGGCAGAATATATTCTTACCGATTCATTCCATTGTTCTGCATTTAGCATCCAGTTTCATAAAAGGTTCATGACTTTCTATCGGTTTGCGATAGGTAAGAAAGGAGGTCGTAACAGCCGTATAGATTCATTGTTCAGCGTGCTCCAGATTCCGCAAGACCGAATATATAAAGGTGATATAGCCAAGATAAGTAGTAAAATAGATTGGGATAGTGTCGATAACAGCCTAAATCTGTTTCGTCAGGAAAGTATCAATTATCTGCGGGAGGCATTAAAATGACTGAAATCATACACAAAGACATTAGCAGAAGAGTTGTAATGACCGGAGTGAAATATAAGGATAATCATCCCGGTGGAATTTCTGCCGTCATTCAGTACTGGGCACGTTATATAGACGGAATTCGGTATTACCCAACCTTTAAGGAGGGTTCCATACTATCAAAGGTTTCAATTTTTGCAAAATCATACACATTATTGCTGTTTGCACTTCTTCTGGACAGAAGGATAAAAATAGTACATGTCCATACTGCGGCCGGAACAGATTTTTATAGGTCAACAAAAATTATCGAGCTCGCAAAAAAATTTAATAAAAAGGTAATTCTTCATTCTCACGCTTCTAAATTTAAGGACTATTATTATAGTAATAATGAGTTAGAGAAACAAAAGATACTTACCACCCTTCGTAAGGTAGACTTGCTGATTGTCCTTTCGAAATCTTGGGCTGAATGGTTTGAAGGAATTGGGGTAGACAAACCAAAAATAACCATCCTCCACAATATTACGGATTATCCCCACAAAACGCATGACGAGAAATCTGACCCCATCAATCGTCCCGTTAGATTCCTGTTCATGGGAGAAATTGGCGAGCGTAAAGGCGTTTTCGATATAATTAAGGCCCTCGCAAACCATCGCGATGAATTCCTTGGTAAGGTGCAACTGAGAATAGGCGGAAATAAGAAGGAGTCAGAATTACATAAAGCCATAACAGATGGTAATCTGGATAATATGGTAAAGTTTGAAGGATGGGTATCCGGAGACAAGAAAATCGAACTTCTTAACTGGGCTGATGTCTATATACTACCTTCATTTAATGAAGGCTTGCCCATCTCTATTCTGGAGGCAATGAGTTATGGTATGCCAATTATCTCAACTCCCGTCGGGGGTATACCAGAAGTAGTAGACAAGACTAACGGCATTCTCGTAACCCCCGGAAATGACAGTGAAATCTACGAATCAATTAAGTATTATGTCGAAAATAGGCAGATGATCTCCCTGCATGGAAATGCAAGTACCAGACGTGCTGAGACATATTTGCCAGATTTCGTTCTTGATCATCTTAAACATATATATGAATCATTACTCACTTGATAAGTGGCATATAAAGTCTCTACAATGAAAAATCTTAATAATATCGTGATGTTTGCCTGCAATGAAGGGGGACATTTCAGCCAGATGATGGCACTCAGGCCATTATTTGGAGAATATGAGTCGGTGTTGGTTACGGATAATCTGCATGCTTCCAAAGAAAAGACTCCGGCATTGAAAGAAATTGGAGCAGTTGACTATGCTTTGAGTATGGCCAAAAGACGCCAGTATATCAAGGAAGCTGGTATTGAGATTAAGAGTCGAATGCAGTCGTTCAAAAGTTATCTTTCGCTTTTCTCTGAATGTAGGAAAATATGGAAGAAATATCGGCCTGCCGTAATTATTACCACAGGAAGCAATATAGCTGTAGGATTATTCATCTATGGATGGCTTCGTGGCTCTAAACTGATTTTCATAGAGTCCAGATCAAAAGTCTATAGCAAGACAGTCACAGGGAAGATAGTTGAAAAAATTGCCGATAAGATTTTTGTGCAATGGCCCGAGATGAAGACGGTGTATGCCAGCGCCGAATACTGCGGCATACTCGTTTAAATTATAAGTTGATATGATTTATATTACTTTGGGGACGCAGGGCAGAGATTTCTCCCGTTGTCTCAGGATGGTAGAGGAACTCATAAGAGAACGTGGACTGAAAGATAGGGTCATAGCGCAGGTCGGAGCTACAAAATACCGTCCTCAAGGCGTGGAATGCTTTGAATTCGTCGATGAGATGGAGTACCAAAAATACGTTCAGGAGGCAGACGTAATCATCACACACGCCGGAAGCGGAGCACTTTTCAGTTGTATAAAAAAAGGGAAAAAAGCCATAGCTGTCGCACGCCTTTCGGAATATGGAGAAATGATTGACAATCATCAGACTGAACTTGTTAGGAAACTAAGTGAGGAAGGTTATATTCTTGATGGGACATACTCGTTGATAGCGGCATGGGATAAATTGTGCGATTTCAAACCGCGTCAGAATGACTTTAAATGTACACTTACTCAAAATATAAGCATTCTGTTAAAAAAGTGGGGAATAGAACAGAAAGAATAAGATGCTTTCCCAAACTATTTTGTATCCTATCTTATTATATAGTTCAATGTATGTATTTTCAATATCTAATCCGTAAGCTTTTTGGTTGGACTTGGAGCTCCCAAACAGGAGCGCCTCATGGCGCTGTTACAATCCAAACTCAAAAATACAATCTGCATCGGCGTCGGGCTTGTATTCGAGTATTATGCGGGTACCGTCAAGCGTGCTCCAAAATGGGCGCGGAAATTGAGTTTTGAATGGTTTGTTAGAAATTTGCAACAACCCAAAAGGTTTATGATGTTCCGCAAACCCTTTATATGGACTATTAAGCAAATAATCATTTCATCATCGCTCATCAAAAAAATGATTGGAGGACTGAGAGACATAAGCATAAGTAGCGGATGTTGAAAATAGTATAAGATTATCTAACGATAATATAAGATTATCTATTGTACTCTATGAAAACCTATAATTAATTTCCGATTGTAAGCCGGATCAAGACATACAATAAACACTCTTAGAGGTCATCATTCCCCGATATGGACATCATAGCTAGCACAGGTCGCAGAGGTACATATCACAAAACAATAGCGCATATTAAAAATGGGTGATAAACTAGGGTTTACACATAATATAAAAATGGATAAGGTTAATAATCATGCAAAACGGATTGAATGGGTTGATATTGTTAAAGGATTACTTATTCTTACGGTTATTTTAGGGCATGCCATTCAAGAATCATTGAAAGTGAGATTTATCAGTTTTGAAGATAATCTCTGGAGAAATATAATATATTCATTTCATATGCCTGCTTTTATGGCTATGAGCGGATATGTCGCGCAAGGTAAAGTATTTAAATCTGGGCTCTATAAGAGATTCAGTTCGTTGATGTTTCCTTTCTTTGTATGGTCTATACCATTATTCTTAATCTACCACAATGTGGACAATATCTTAGAATATATTGTATATCCTAATAAGGGGTATTGGTTCCTATGGGCGTTGTTTTTCATAATCTGTATAAAAACCGTTGGAGACTGGATTTGTCTGAAGACAAATATTTATGAGGAGGTCGTTTCTGTAATTATTGCTTTATCTCTGATTGGATGTCAGACGCTCCTTAATGATCCAAAATTACTTGGATATGAGTACGTGGCCTATTATTATATTTTTTATATTATGGGGTATTATGCCCGTAAATATTCAAAATATTTTTCATTTAATAATTTTATAGCTTGGACTATATTTGCTTTATGGGCTGCTATGGCATTATATTGGACTCCTAACGGGATACCTTTTTTCTTAGAAGGAATCACATTCGTACCTACTAAAATTTTGCAATTGGCCTACAGAATGATTACTCCCACGGTCTTTATTGTCTGGATGTATGCGGTTGCTCCGAAAATCAGGATAAGTAATAATTGGATACGCAATATTCTGATTGAACTAGGACAAGTCTCTTTAGGACTATATGTTACGCACATGGTCGTGAAACAATTATTCGCCGAGGCCTTATTTAAGGCTGCTCCTTTACCAATTTGGTCTCAAGTATTGATAGAATTTATAATACTTACTCTATTTTCGGTTGCTGTGGTACGATATATATCGAGGACCAAAAGACCTGCCAAATGGATGCTGGGAAAATCTTAACAAAATAAACTATGTATAGAAGCACTAAAGAAAACAAAGGTAATTACACTTTTACCGAATTCATAAAACGAGGTATGGAACTCGTTTCCATAAGACAGTTCAACCGTTTCAGGAAAAGGTATCTGCCAAAACAGGGGGGGGTAAGAAATTTCTTGATGATGTTGGATTACTATGGTTCTCTATTGAGATATGGAGCAATCGTATCCGATTATTTCGAATATCAATTCTGGAAAAAGACTCATATAGAAAGGTCTGAATACGTCACGATGCTCTTTAGCCGAAAGATTCAGAAACTGTTCAATAAGGGTGACAAGACCGTGTTTATCGACAAGATAAAGTTTAATAAGACTTACTCAAGATTTCGGTCCATCAAGAGCATGGATTTATCCACTGACGAGTTCACCGCTGAGGATTTTGTCTCATTTGTCAAGCAGTGTGATGGTAAAATTCTTATGAAGCCACTAATGGGAGCTTCCGGACGAGGTATCTTCAAACCAGATGTAACAAGCGATGAGAAGGCAGTTTCATTGTTCAAAGAGATAAAAACAGGGGATGTGGACTATATGGCAGAGGAACTGTTCATACAGACAGGCTCTCTGCACGAGGCAAACCCCTCATGTCTCAACACTGTGAGGATCTTTACCCTTTTCAATGGCAAAGAGGTATATCTGATGTGTGCCGGAGTAAGAATTGGTGGTGGGAAGGGCGTTGTAGATAATATCCATTCCGGTGGAATGGTCTGCGAGCTCGAAAAAGAGACCGGTACCATAATAGGTCCAGGATATAACCTGCTTGGCGAAAAATTCGTACATCATCCCGTATCAGGTATTCTTTTGCCGGGACTGGTCGTCCCCAACTGGGATAAGGTTCTGAAGGTTATCCGGGAGGCCGCAATGGTATCGCCAAATATAGGGCATACTGCATGGGACGTGGCTGTGAGCGAGACCGATGTCACGCTTATCGAAGCCAATGAACAGGGGAATTTCGACCTGATTCAATCTTGTTCTCAAAGAGGATGTAAGAGGGACTATCTGAAAGTGATTAAGGGGGATACTGACGGGTTGATGAGGCTGTAAATTCTCCTGATATCACTATGATGTGTACTCTCTCCAGTTTTGAGGAGTTGCCAAAGTCCATTTTTAACTGGCCTTTCACTATCAGGGGGCTGAAAGACGATATTATTATCAATCATAATCATGACTAATCCTCCCAAAGTATTGTTGCTTGAAGGACTTGCGCGGCAAGTGCTTCCCATGTCCAAGCACTTGAGAAAATTAGGCTGCGAGGTTACCACATATAACACAAGCCGACTTGATCCCGGCTATGCCTCCCGATGGCCCAACCGTAAATTGATAGGATTCTATGATCTGCGAGAGAAGGAAAAGACGTATCTTGCGGTCAGGAAGGCGCTTGAGAGCTATCCCTACGATCTTGTGATACCCATGAACGATGACGTGGCCATACTCCTCAGCGAGCATAAAGAAGATTTGAGTGCCCTGACTACAATCGCCGTCAATGATTGGGATACCATTCAATATAGCATCGACAAACTTAAGACAATGAAGGTCTGCATGGACAATGGGTTGCCGTGTCCAAAGACTTTCACAAATACTGCCGAATTTGCAAATGCAGATGCCTCAACCCTCCGGTATCCTCTTGTCATAAAGCCCAGGACAGGCTGCGGAGCCGTAGGCTTCCATATCAGTCATTCCAGGGACGAAGCACTCGAATACCTCTCGAAGGCCGAACAAAAGTATGGCCCTTGTCTTATTCAGGAATACATTCCACAGGATGACCTCCAGTATAAGTGTGAGGTATACATTGACAGGAAAGGCGAGATGAAGGGGGCATGTGTTTTCGCTAAGGTGAGGTGGTATCCCGTAGAAGGAGGTAGCAGCTGTCTCAACGAGACCGTCGACCGACCGGACATCATTGAGGATTGTGGTAAACTGTTGAAGGCAATCGGCTGGAGAGGATATGCCGACATAGATCTCATCCAGGATCCAAGAGATGGTAAGGCCAAAATCATGGAGATAAATCCGAGGGTTACCGGAAGCGTGAAAATCTGCTTTCAGGCCGGTGTCGATTTCGCGAAACTGATTGTGGATGATTTTTTGGGTAAAGACGTCAAGCCCCAGTTCAATGTAAGATACCACATGTTTATGCGGTACATGCATACTGATATACTTTGGTTCATAAAATCTTCTCGTAGATTTAAGACGAAGCCTTCGTGGTTCCATTTCAAAGACACGACCGACCAGATATTCAGCTGGGATGATCTGTGGGCAGGGATAGCTTTTACCATCCAGGGATTTAAAAAATTGATTACAGACAAGAAAAAACGTTCAGTATCTTGACATATTTCCAACGGATGGTCAAGAGTCCTTATTAATCAAATGAACATACTTACATTCGATGTCGAGGAGTGGTTCCATCTCCTCGACAATGACTCCACACGGTCGGAGGAGCAGTGGAAGAGGTATGAGGTGCGCATCCATGAGAACATGGATCGCATCTTCAGGATACTTGACGACACCGGGACGAAAGCGACATTCTTCATAATCGGATGGATTGCGCGTACCTATCCTGAGGTAGTGAAACGAATCGCCGAGAGATATGAGATTGGCTCGCACACGATGACCCATCAGCTCGTCTGGCAGCAGAGCCCCGATGAGTTCCGCTGCGATGTCGACTCGTCCATAAAGCTGCTCCAGGATCTCACCGGCAAGCCTGTACGCTATTTCCGTGCCCCGGGATTCTCGATACGCGAGTCCGAGTCGTGGGCCTTCGGGATACTGCATGACCTCGGTATCGAGGTAGACTGCTCCATCTTTCCTGCCCATCATGCACATGGAGGCTTTCCCTCCTATGGCAAAGGTGAGCCTGCCATCTTGGATGTCAACGGCAAGCAGATAAAAGAGTTCCCGATAAGTACCCGGGAGATACGAGGAAGACACCTCATCTATTCCGGCGGAGGCTATTTCAGGCTCTTCCCATATTGGCTCATAAAACGCTGGGCCACTGAGGACACTGACTATCTCCTCAGCTATATCCACCCCCGCGATCTTGACGCGGGACAGCCAGTAATCGCAGGCCTTCCACTCAGCCGGAGATTCAAGAGCTATGTCGGGCTTGCGCACGCAGAATCCAAACTCCGCCAGTTCCTCTTCGATTTCGAATTTACGGACTTGGGAAATGGCATATCCCAAATAGACTGGTCAAAGGTAAGACATATTGACCTACAGTAAACACAATCATGTTCTCGCTGTCAGCAAGGTTCCGCAGGTCACGCACCGAGGGGGTGCCGGGGTCGGTGTACTACATAATACGCCGCGGCGGTGAGGAGCGCAATATCACCGGAAGCGTACGTGGCCGCAGTGAGGCTGTGATGTCTGAGGCCGCGGACCGCATCGCGTACGACATCATGACGATTTACTGCGTCATCGAGGAGATGACGCAGGGAGGGGGCGATGTGCCGATTGACCGGGTGCGTGACACAGCCTCGGCGGCCATCCACGGCCAGAACCCATACGCCGGACGCATCCATGGCTATGAGGGGAGATATCCCGTCCGCGACGACATCGCAAGGATAGCCAAGGTGTTCTCAGACCGCTTCGAGCGCAGGAAAGGCCCGGACAGCCAGACAGCCCCGGCCGACATATCGACCCTGCGTGGATACCTGTCGGCGCTTATCCTGGAATATGCCGATGAGGGGAAGCCGTCGGCAAAGTCGCTCCGCAGCACGCTGCGCAGCCTGGAGGG
>ENA-OPCN01001382-OPCN01001382.1-human-gut-metagenome-genome-assembly--contig:-NODE-1382-length-16771-cov-2.937186_pt1 | contig 16771 bp, 12 predicted proteins | sample MGYA00241567_ERZ501485 | MGnify/ENA primary metagenome ERZ501485 (study PRJEB25962, sample SAMEA2042579) | human gut metagenome | biome: human gut; feature: human-associated habitat; material: faeces...
GGAGTCCTTTGTGGATTCCGGACCTCTTTTTTATCCGCTCCGCCCCGTTTTCGGCCTTTTTCCGCCCAACCTGCCGGTTCCGAAGCAACGGACGGAACGGAGATGCCGGAGACGGAAAGTACGGTCAATAGAAGGTTCCTTTCGGGGCAAAGATCGCATACCCGAAGTTGAAGGTCAGGTACATGTTCTTCCAGTCCTTCAGATCGTACTTGGTCAGGGCGAGGCTCACGGGACCAATCGGCGAATGGTAGACCAGCGACGCCTCGGCGATATAGTGCCACCTCCGGTCCGCAAGGCGGACGCCCGCCGGCGCCAGGGCGCTGTCGTGCGGGGCGCGGAACATCGCATGGAAGCCCGTCCGGAAGAAGAAGTTGGACATCAGGTCGAACGTCGGCATGATACCCGCACCGACAAACCACGGGGCGTGGAAGTCGGGCATGTAGATCATCTTCGCATGCTGCACGGGGGCATACGACGGCATCGACATCAACGTAGCGTCCCACGAACCGAAGTCGGGATGGTTCGTATAGACCCCGTCGATGTTGTATCCGAACGAGAACCAGCTGCTTTGCGGGATGTCGAAATACTGCGACCAGCTGACCCGCGCCCCGAACCAGTGGCGCATGCCCGGCGAGTAGAAGCGTTCGGCATCGTAAGGCCGCACCTTCTCACGTCCCGTGACATAGATCCCCGACAGACGCAGGTCCGAACCGCGCCGCGGGTAGAGGAACTTGTCGAGCGTATTGCGGGCCACCTCGGCCTTCAGGCCGAAAAAGCGGAAGCGCGTGAGGTCCGTATCGTCGGCGAAGAGATCCTCCGAGTCGTAGCGGTAGTTCACATGCCCGGCATTTGCCCGGAGCGTCACCACGCTGCGGTGCGTGAGCGGCATGCCCGCAGCCAGCGAGAAGAAACTCTCGCTCTCCTTGACCTGCTCCGTATTGTCGATCTTCGTCACGTTGCCGAAGGAGCCGTGACGCAGGTTGTGGACTGAAAAGTTATAGGAGTAGTCGAGAAAAAGCGGTTCGACGAGGTAGAAGTCGGTGCGCCCGCCGAGTTTGCCCCACGTGTAGAGCGGCCCCAGGTAGAGCTCTGCCCCGAGCCGCTGCCCGACACGACCGATCCGCTGGTAGTTCATCCCGATGTAGGCCTGGTTGAAGGCCGTCGAAGAGATGTTGCCGCCGATCGTGATCCGGAAGTTCGGACGCGTGTGGAACCGGGCCTGGAACGAATAGCGGCCCCGCAGCGAGTCGTAACGCACATGGGGAAAATCCATCGTGAACTCCCCGCCGGCCAACACTTCGAAGAGGTTGTCGCGCAGTTCGGCGAAACCCATCGGGCGCTGGTGCCCGGGCGTGCGGCGGTCCACCTGCACGAAGTCGCGGATGTAGGAGCGTTGCGCCTGCGAAAGCCCTTCGAGCTTGTAGTCGTCGAACAGGAGCTTTGGGCAGCGCTCCCGGAAGGCCGCACGCCGGGCCTCGTAGTAGGCCGTATCGCGGCGATCGGTAATACGCTCGAGGATCTGCGGCATCGCGGCCATGGCATCGGCATATCCCGAGTCCATGATCTCGACCGCCCGGTCGAAGTCGAGCATGCCGGCATCGACCCCGCGGCGGATCGTGACGCTTCGTCCCTCGGGCAGCGTATAGTCGGTCTCCTGCATGGCCAGCATGAAGGCCTGGTCCATGAGGTTGCTCTCGACACTGGGCGGTGTGTTGCCGGCCGTACAAATCGAGCCGACGATCAGATCGGGGGAGAACTCCTCGTCGAGGGGCTTCCACGGAAAATTATCGTAGATGCCACCGTCGTAGAGTAGCATCGAGTCGATACCCATTGGCCTGAAAACCAGCGGAATGGCCATCGACGAACGCACGGCCTCGCTCAATTCGCCGCTCCGCAGCACCGCCGGACGGCGGTGGTTCATGTCGCTGGCCACGCAGAGAAACGGCACCATCAGGCGGTCGAAATCACCGTCCGATGCGGCCGTCGCCGGAGCGAAAAGCTCGGTCAGCGCCAGGTCGATCTGCGTCGAGGAGATCAGGTTCTTGGGAACCTGGAAACGCTTGCCGGCCGGTCCCTCGACATCGATGAGCAGACTCAGGAACGAGGGGTTGTTGCCCACCTGCCGGTAGTAGTCCATGTACTTGTTGGGGTCGATACGTCCCGAAACCCACTCCTTGACCACCCCCGAGCTGACGATGGCCCGCATCTCGGCAGGAGAATAGCCCGCGGCATACATCGCCGCGATGATCGACCCCATCGAAGTGCCGGCCACATAGTCGATCGGCACGCCGTTCTGCTCGAGCGCCTCCAGCACGCCGATGTGGTAGAGTCCCTTCGCGCCGCCGCCGCTCATCACCACACCCACCCGCTGGGCCTCCGCAGGGAGCACCCCGGCAAGCATCAGAAGGACAAATACGAGGGATTTACGCAACATATCTCAATTTTTTTATAACTTTGCACGTTACATGGGGTGCAGAGCACTTCAAAAGTAGGGAAAAAAGAAAAACGAACAAAATATGATCGACAAAATCAATGAACTCCTCCGACGTGTCGAAGAGTTCAAACCGAAAGCAGCCGCCGAACTCGAAGAGTTCCGCATCAAGGTCCTCGGTAAGAAGGGCGAACTGAATGCCCTGATGGAGGAGTTCAAGAGCGTCGCTCCCGAAATGAAGCGCGAACTCGGACAGCAACTCAACCGCCTGAAGACCGAAGCCACGGAGCGGATCAACACGCTGCGCGAGCAGCTGCAGAACGCTGCCGAGGACAACCGGACCGCGGAGGAGGACCTGACCCGCCCGGGATCGGCCGAACACCTCGGGTCGCGCCACCCGATCTCGCTGGTCAAGAATCAGATCGTCGAGATCTTCTCGCGCTTGGGCTACACGGTGGCCGACGGCCCGGAGATCGAGGACGACTGGCACGTCTTCTCGGCCCTCAACTTCCCGCCCGAGCACCCGGCCCGCGACATGCAGGACACCTTCTTCATCGAGAAGGATCCCGACATCCTGCTGCGCACGCACACCTCGTCAATCCAGGTACGCACGATGGAGCGCCAGAAGCCGCCCATCCGCGTGATCTGCCCCGGAAGGGTCTTCCGCAACGAGGCGATCTCCTACCGCGCACATTGCATCTTCCACCAGATCGAGGGCCTCTACATCGACGAGGGGGTCTCGTTCGCCGACATGAAGCAGTCGCTGCTCTACTTCGCCAAGGAGCTTTTCGGCGAGCAGACAGCCATCCGCATGCGCCCCTCCTACTTCCCCTTCACCGAGCCTTCGGCCGAGGTGGACGTCTCATGCAACCTCTGCGGCGGCAAGGGATGCCCGGTCTGCAAGGGCACGGGATGGCTCGAGATCATGGGCTGCGGCATGGTAGATCCCAACGTACTGAAAGCCAATAATATAGATCCAGAAAAGTACTCCGGATTCGCATTCGGCATGGGCATCGAACGCATCGCCATGCTCAAATACGGCGTCAAGGACCTGCGCCTCTACTTCGAGAACGACGTGCGTTTCCTCCACCAGTTCGACCAGGCGCTCTAAACCTTCGGCAGGCATGAAACGGCTGATGGCGACATGGCTTCTGGGTGCGCTCTTCACCACGGCCTTCGTGGCGGGGAAGGGCACTCCGGCTGCACCCGCATATCCCGACTCGCTGCCGAGCGTATGGTTCTACACCGAGGGCATCAAGCAGCAGACCATCACGGGCGATACGCTGCGGGCCCGAGAACTTTTCGCCGAGGCCATCCGGCGCGACTCAAGCTATGCCCCGGCCTACTTCGAGCTGGTATCCAACGGGATGTATGCTTCGCCCGAAGAGGCCGTCGAATTGGCCGAACGCGCCTACCGGCTCGATACGGCCAACAAGTGGTACCACCAGTTCTACGGCCAGATGCTTGTCTTCGCCGGACAGTACGACCGGGCCGTTCCCGTCTACCGCAGCCTGATCGACCGCTTCCCCAAGGAGCCGGACTTCTACCGGATTCTCGCGGCGCTCTACGAGCAGACCCACCAGCCTGTCGAGGCCGTGGCCCTGCTCGACTCGGCCGAGGTGCGCTTCGGGCGCATCCCCGTGCTGAACAGCATGAAGCGCCGCCTGCTCGTGGCCACCGGACAGATCGTACGGGCCCTGGACGAGGCCCGGCAGGAGGCGGCTGCGACCCCCTACGAACCCGAACCCCATGTGGCGCTGGCCAACCTCTACGCCGCAGACGGACGCGACTCGCTGGCCCGCGCGGAGTTCGACGAGGCGCTGCGGATCGACTCGACGAACCTCGCAACGCTCATGTCGCTGGCCGACTACTACACCTCCCGGCAGGACTACCGCTCGCTGCTGGCCGTCTCGCGGAGGTTGTTCCTGGCCGACGAACTCCCGCTCGAGACGAAGATCCGCCAGTTCGAACAGTACACCTCGGACATCCGCTTCTACCGCGAATACTACCTGCAGCTCAACGACCTGGCCTCGGTGCTGGCCATCAAGTATCCCGACGACAAACGCGTCGTGGAACTCTATGCCGGCCACCTGATCGCCTCCGGGGAGCTGGACCAGGCCCTTGCGCTCTACAAGAGCCACCTCGACGACCAGCCTCCCGTGGAGGAGTACTACCGCACGATCATCGACATCGAGAGCTACAAGAAGCGGACCGACTCGGTCGGCCGCTACGTCGTGAAGGCCCAACCGGATCGCCTTCCGACTGGCCAAGGGACATGTGGCCAGCCTCTCGGGCGACTACGACCGGGCCCTCGGGGCCTACGAAGAGTCGCTCGCATACGCTTCGACGGATTCGCTGCGCAGCGTGGTCTGGGGCATGATCGGCGACACGTGGCACCTGAAGGCCACCGAGGGCGTCACCGACTGGGACGAGCGGATGGACCTGGGGACCATCAAGCCCACGGCCGTATTCCGCAAGGGGATGAAACGCTGTTACAGCGCCTATGAGCGCAGCCTGCGCTACGACCCCGACAACACGATGGTCTTGAACAACTACGCCTACTTTCTCTCGGTCGAAGGACGCGATCTGGAGCGGGCACTGGCCATGTCCAGTCGTGTCGTGGCGCTCGAGGACGACAACCCGACCTACCTCGACACCCATGCCTGGGTGCTCCACAAACTGGGACGCACGGACGAAGCCAAGAAGATCCAGCAGCGGGCCGTAGTGCTCGACGGGCAGAAATCGCCTTCGCTGCTGGCCCACTACGGCGACATGCTCCATGCCCTGGGCGAACAGTTCATGGCCGAAATCTACTGGCGTCAGGCGTTGGAGAAGGGATACGATCCCGCATTGATCGAACCCCGGCTCAAACAGCCGGCCGCTGACCGAAACTCCGAAAAAACAAGCCGATGAAGAGTCTACGCATGCTGATTCCGATTCTGCTGTTGCTCTGCGCGGCCGGGACGGCCTCGGGGCAGAACGACGCACGCGTGGCCGAACAGAAGCGCGTGATCGCGGCCCTCGAGAAGAAGATCGCTGCCGAGGAGCAGGAGATCGCCCGCCTGCGCAAGGGACGCTCCTCGACCGAGGAGCAGGTGCGCCGCCTGGCCCGGCAGATCGACTCGCGGAGCCAGCTGCTCGACGCCACGGAGAAGGAGGCCTCCCAGTTGCGCGGGGAGATCGCACGCACGGACAGCGTAGCGGGGGATCTTGCTGCCAGACTCGAACGCGACCGGCAGCAATATGCGGAGATGGTACGCGAAGCCTACCGCAACTACCGCCAGAACAACTACCTCACCTACCTCTTCTCGGCCCGCGACTTCGCCGACGTGGCGCGCCGCATCACCGACCTGAGGGCCGTAGCCGCCCTGCGCGAGCGCAAACTACGCGATATCCGCAGCCTGGCCGACGAGGTGCGCACCGAACAGGAGACGCTTGCTCGCCGCCGCCGCGAGCTCGACTCGGTCTCCACACGGCTCACGGCGCAGCGCGAGAAGCTGCAGCGCGACTCGCGGAACGCCAAGGCGACGATCCGGCAGCTCTCGAAACGCGAGAAGAGCGCCCTGCAGCGCAAGATCGAGCAGGAGCAGCAGCTCGACGTGGCGATCAGCGAACTGCGCAAACTCTCGAAAGGAAACAAGGAGGGCGCTTCGTTCTCGTCGAAGACCTCCGGACTGCGGCTTCCCGTCGTGGGCGGCCGCGTGAAGCGATACAAGGGCAACATGGCCGAGATCTCCGGACCGAAGGAGGCACAGGTGATCTCGATCTACGACGGCAAGGTCGTGGAGACCAAACGCAACCGCATCACGGGCAAATACGAGGTATTCATCGCCCACGGCGAATACATCACCTCCTACGCCAACCTCGGGTCGGTCTGCGTCGGGAAGGGGCAGAAGATCGCCCGCAACCAGCAGATCGGAACCATCGGTTCGTCGGTCGATTTCGAGACGATGCAGACCGAATACCGGATCGTGTTCGGCATCTATCCGCCCGATCCGAAGCAGACGATGCGGGCCGAAAACTGCTTCAGGCGGTAGACTCTCCGGAAAGGGTCTGCGAAGAATTCCCGTAAAGAGCATTCCGGAGGCGAAATTCCGCTTCAAACCGTTTCTGTGGATTCCTCTCCACACGGAGAGACAAAGACAAAAACAAGGCTGAAAAACGATAAAGAGAAGCAATGGCTGTACGCTACTACAACGACGACTGCAAATACCGCCTGCCGCAAAAGCGGCTGACGGCCGAATGGCTGCGCCGCGTGGCCGAGGAGGAGGGTTATGTGCTGGGCGACGTGAGCTACATCTTCTGCTCGGCGCAGCGGCTGCTTGAGATGAACCGACAGTACCTCGGGCACGACTACTTCACCGACGTGATCACGTTCGACTACAGCGACCGCAGCGATACACGCATCGTCTCGGGAGACATCTTCATCGACGTGGAGACCGTGGCCGACAACGCCCGGCAATACGGCGCCACGGCGCTCCAGGAGATGCGCCGCGTGGTGGTCCACGGCGTGCTGCACCTCTGCGGCCAGGGCGACAAGACGCCCCGCAGCAATGCCCAGATGCACCGCAAGGAGGACAAGTACCTGAAATTCTGGGAAAACGAAGAGTAAGCCGCAGACGCGGAGACAGCACGGCATCCGAAACAGCCGTCAGGACCGTGTCCCGGCAAGAGAGACAAAACACCATGACGCTCGATTACGACATCATCGTCATCGGCGGCGGACACGCCGGCTGCGAAGCGGCCTCGGCGGCCGCGCGGCTCGGTTCGCGCACGCTGCTGCTGACGATGGATATGGAGAAAATGGCGGCCATGTCCTGCAACCCGGCCGTCGGAGGAGTAGCTAAAGGACAGATAGTCAGAGAGATAGATGCATTAGGCGGTCAAATGGGCCGCATCACCGACCTCTGCTCGATCCAATTTCGGATGCTTAACCGCTCAAAGGGGGCTGCGATGTGGAGTCCGCGTGCCCAGTGCGACAAGAGCCGCTTCTCGAGGGAGTGGCGGCATACGCTCGAGAACACCCCGAACCTGCACATCTGGCAGGATGCCGCCACCGAACTGCTCTTTACGGAAGAAGCGGGGGAGGAGCGGCCGCACATCCGCGGAGTGAAAAGCCGCATGGGGGTGGAGTTCTCCTGCCGGGCCGTAATACTCACGGCCGGGACCTTCCTCGAGGGTCTGATGCACTGCGGATCGGCCCATGCCGAAGGAGGACGCGCCGGAGATGCCGCCTCGCACGGCATCACCGAATCGCTGCGCCGCATGGGATTCGAAGCCGGGCGGATGAAGACCGGTACCCCGGCACGACTCGATGCCCGCTCGATCGACTTTTCCCGGCTCGAACCCCAATACGGAGACGAGAAACCGGCCAAGTTCTCGTTTGCATCGGAGATCCGGCCCGTCGAGGAGCAGATGCCCTGCTACCTGGTCTACACCTCGCCCGAGGTGCACGAGACACTGCGCAGCGGATTCGCTGAATCTCCCCTGTTCAACGGCACGATCCGGGGTATAGGGCCGCGCTACTGTCCCTCGATCGAAGACAAACTCCGCACGTTCGCCGACAAGGAGCAGCACCAGTTGTTCCTCGAACCCGAAGGTCGCTCGACAAACGAATACTACCTCAACGGATTTTCGTCGTCGCTGCCGTGGGAGGTGCAGTGGAAAGCGCTGCATCAAATCCGCGGATTCGAAAATCTGCACATCTACCGACCGGGATATGCCATAGAATACGACTATTTTCCGCCCACACAGCTGCACCATTCGCTCGAAACCAAGCGGGTGGCAGGTCTCTATTTCGCCGGACAGGTCAATGGCACGACCGGGTACGAAGAGGCGGCGGCGCAGGGTCTGATGGCCGGAATCAATGCACACCGGGCACTGGCAGGGGAGGAGGCCGTCGTGCTCCGCCGCGACGAAGCCTACATCGGAGTGCTGATCGACGACCTGGTGACCAAAGGAGTAGACGAGCCCTACCGCATGTTCACCTCGCGCGCCGAATACCGCATCCTGCTGCGACAGGACAATGCCGACCTGCGGCTCACTCCGCTCGGGCACGAAATCGGTCTGATTTCGGAGAAAAGATATGCAGAATTCGTGCAAAAAAAGTCGCTCGTAGAATCGCTTGTAGCATTCGCACGTGACCTGAGTGTCAAAGCAGCCGAAATTAACGACTATCTGAAAACGATCGGATCGGACCCGCTGACACAGGGTCGCAAGCTGCACGACATCCTGATGCGCAACAATACGAGTTTCGAAACGCTTCAAGAGGTGTTGCCGAAACTGAAAAAATTCATCGAGAAAAACGGAATGAACGAAGAGGTAATCGAGGAGGCGGAGATACAGATCAAATACAAAGGGTATATCGAACGCGAGAAATTCATTGCTGAAAAGCTCCACCGCCTTGAAAATATCTCCATTCCCGATAATTTCGATTATTTTTCAATGAATGCACTAACCATCGAGGCCCGGCAGAAACTCGACCGGATCCGCCCAACAACAATCGGACAGGCATCGCGCATCCCGGGCGTATCACCGGCCGACGTCAATGTTCTGCTCGTTAAATTCGGCAGGTAAACGTTCCACGTGGAACATAAAAGAGAAAAACAAATAAGGATACAAACAAAAAACAAAGAATTTGTTCCACGTGGAACATTAATACTAATTAAGTTAGTATAAAAAGCAAAAAGGAAAACCCCGCCAGAATGGCGGGGTTTTCCTTTTGTAATCAGTAAATAAATCAGAGCACAATCGTGCACCAACCATACTTGTCCTCCGAACGGCCGTACTGAATATCCTGCAAGCGGGTATAGAGTTCAAGACTCGTCTTGCCGACCTCCGTACCATAGGTATAAACCTTGTCGGTCTGCATATCAAAGATCTTTCCGATAGGGGAGATGACTGCAGCCGTTCCGCAGGCACCACACTCCTCGAAAGTCTCCAGTTCCTCGACGGGAATATGGCGCTCTTCAACCTCGAGTCCCATGTCGCGGGCGATCTGGCGAAGGCTCATGTTCGTAATCGAAGGCAGCACCGACTGCGATTTCGGCGTGATGTACTTGCCCTCCTTGATGCCGAAGAAGTTGGCGGCACCGCACTCCTCGATGTATTTGTGCTCAGCCGCATCGAGGTACATCACGTTCGAATAGCCGAGCGTGTGCGCCTTTTCACCCGACATGAGGCTGGCCGCATAGTTTCCGCCGACCTTCACATCGCCCGTTCCACGTGGAGCAGCGCGGTCCTGTTCACGGTCGATGGCGACCAGAATCGGCTTGATTCCCGACTTGAAGTAGGCACCTACGGGCGAGCAATAGACGATCAGCAACGCATCCTTGGCGGGTTTCACACCCAGTCCGACGGTCGTACCGAACATCACCGGACGCAGGTAGAGCGAAGCACCCGTACCGTAGGGCGGAATGAAACGCTCGTTGCGCTTGACCACCTCGACACAGGCATCGACGATCATCTCGATCGACGGAACCGGCAAGCAAAGGCGCTTGGCCGACGATTGAAGACGGCGGGCATTGTCGGCCACACGGAAGAGACGGACCTTGCCGTCGATTCCCCGGAAGGCTTTCAGACCCTCGAAAAGTTCGATGCCGTAGTGCAGGCACGAAGCCGACATGTGCATCTTGATGTACTCGTCGCTCGTGATTTCCATCTCGCTCCACTTGCCGTCGGTAAACGTAAAGCGGGCATTGAAATCGGTCTTGGTGTAGTCGAAGCCCAATGCGCTCCAATCGATGTTTTCCATAAATATTGAAATTTTAAAGTACCAGTTTCATCTTTGTCGGGACAGCAACGGATCCGGCAGGCATCAACCCACGATGGCGCCGTTGTTGGTCTTTTCGTCGGGCTGCAGCAGACGCAGCTTGCCCGATGCATCCTCGGCCATGAGGATCATGCCGCTGGAGGTGATGCCCTTCAGGTCGCGCGGAGCAAGGTTTACCAGCACGAGCACCTGCTTGCCGATGAGCTCCTCGGGCGTGAAGTGCTCGGCAATGCCCGAGACGATCACCCGCTGGTCGATACCCGTATCGACCGTGAGTTTGAGCAATTTCTTGGTTTTGGCGACCTTTTCGGCGGAAAGGATCGTCGAAACACGGATATCCATTTTCTGGAAATCGTCAAAATAAATCGTATCTTTCTGTGCTTCAACATGTTGAGCAGCTTCAGCAGCCTGATTGGCAGCTTTCGTAGCCGCCAGCTTGTCCAGCTGCCGTTGAATGACGTCGTCCTCGATCTTCTCGAAAAGCAGCTCGGGCGTGCCGATCGTGTGTCCGGCCTCGATGAGATCCATCTTACCGAGGCGCTCCCAGGAGAACTTATCTACGGCCAGCATGCGGAGCATCTTCGCAGCCGAGAAGGGCATGAAGGGTTCGATGGCGATGGCCGTATTGGCCGTGATCTGCAGGGCGATGTTGAGGATCGTCTTCACACGTTCCGGATCGCTCTTGATGACCTTCCACGGCTCGGTGTCGGCCAGATATTTGTTGCCGATGCGGGTGAAGTTCATGGCATCCTTCAACGCCTCGCGGAAGCGGTAGTTCTCGATGTTGCTCTCAAGCGACGCACGGATCGAGGCAATGTCGGCGATCGTCTCGCGGTCGTAGTCCGTAAGCTCCCCGCAGGCTGGCACTTTGCCGTCATAATACTTCTGCGTGAGCACCAGGGCACGGTTCACGAAGTTGCCCAGCACGGCCACCAGCTCGTTGTTGTTGCGGGCCTGGAAGTCCTTCCACGTAAAGTCGTTGTCCTTGGTCTCGGGGGCATTGGCGCAGAGCACGTAGCGCAGCACGTCCTCCTTGCCGGGAAACTCCTCGAGGTATTCGTGCAGCCAGACGGCCCAGTTGCGCGATGTGGAGATCTTCTCGCCCTCGAGGTTCAGGAACTCGTTCGCGGGCACGTTCTCCGGAAGGATGTAGCCGCCGTGGGCCTTGAGCATCGAGGGGAAAACAATGCAGTGGAAGACGATGTTGTCCTTGCCGATGAAGTGCACCATCTTCGTATCCTCGCTCTTCCAATACTTTTCCCAGTCGGGTGTGAGGTCCTTCGTCGCGGAGATGTAACCGATCGGTGCGTCGAACCAGACGTAGAGCACCTTGCCCTCGGCACCCTCGACCGGAACGGGAATGCCCCAGTCCAGGTCGCGGCTCACGGCACGCGGCTGCAGGCCGCCGTCCAGCCAGCTCTTGCACTGTCCGTAGACATTGGTCTTCCACTCCCTGTGGCCCTCGAGAATCCACTCGCGGAGGAATCCTTCATACTGATCCAAAGGCAGATACCAGTGTTTGGTCTCGCGCTTGACGGGCACCGAACCCGACACGGCGCTGTGGGGGTCGATCAACTCGTCGGGCGAAAGGGTCGATCCGCACTTCTCGCACTGGTCGCCGTAGGCGCGGTCGTTGCCGCACTTGGGGCAGGTGCCCACGATGTAACGGTCGGCAAGGAACGTCTGCGCCTCCTCGTCGTAATACTGCATCGAGGTCTTCTCGATGAACTTGCCCTCATCGTAAAGCTTGCGGAAGAAGTCCGAAGCCGTCCGGGCGTGGGTGGCCGACGAGGTGCGCGAATAGATGTCGAACGACATGCCGAGCCCCTCGAACGAGCGTTTGATCAATTCGTGGTAGCGGTCTACGATCTGCTGGGGCGTGACGCCCTCCTTGCGGGCCTTGATCGTGATGGGCACGCCGTGCTCGTCGGATCCGCAGACCGAGATCACGTCGCAGCCCTTCAGGCGCAGGTAACGCGTGTAGATATCCGAAGGTATGTAGACTCCCGCCAGGTGGCCGATATGTACGGGGCCGTTGGCATAGGGGAGTGCCGAAGTCACGAGATAGCGTTTGAACTCTTTAGCCATAGAAGTGATACAATCTTACTAATTTGTGTCAAAAGTACGAAATTTTGATTGATTCCTAAAGCAAAAGGGGGAGTTTTTCCGCAAGAAAGAAGCACGGGGCACGAAGCAACCGGGAAAAAGAAGGTGCTTCTCTTCCTTCCGAGTCCCGGGACAGGCTCGGTCGCGCACCGACAAAGGGGTGTTTCCGCCTCACTGCCGCACCGAAAAGTCCCGGCCGGACCACTTGCCCGCCCAATAAAGAATTTGCCTCGAAAGGCCAAAAAATACCGCGAGAGCTTTTTCCTTTGCATCGGGAATCGTACCTTTGCAACAATCCTCCCGAACCGATCCCGAAACCCAAAAAGACGGAAATGAACACTTCATCCTTTGCGGACACCAAACCCCACTACAACCTGCTCGACGGGCTGCGCGGCGTTGCAGCGCTCTCGGTCATCTGGTACCACATCTTCGAAGGGTACGCCTTTGCCGGCGGCGGCGCCACAATAGAAGGCATCAACCACGGCTACCTGGCCGTCGATTTCTTCTTCATGCTCTCGGGCTTCGTCATCTCCTACGCCTACGACGACCGCTGGGGCAGCGGTCTTACGGTCGGCAACTTCTTCCGCCGACGCCTCATACGCCTCCATCCAATGGTTCTCTTCGGGGCCCTGCTGGGCGCCGTGACCTTCCTTGCGCAGGGTGCCGTAACGTGGCAGGGCACACCGGTCGCCACAACCTCCGTGCTGCTGGCCCTGCTCTGCGCCTGCTGCTTCATCCCGGCCTGGAGCGGCGCACCGTGGGAGGTGCGGGGCAATGGCGAGATGTTTCCCCTCAACGGGCCGAGCTGGTCACTCTTCTTCGAGTATATCGGCAACATCCTCTACGCCCTGCTGATCCGCCGCCTTTCGGACCGCGCGCTCGCCGCACTCACCCTTCTGACGGGCGCCGGACTCGCCTATTTCGCCCTGGCCGACCCCCAGCAATATGGTACGATCGGCCTGGGCTGGACGCTCGACGGGGTGAACTTCGCCGGCGGCCTCGTGCGCATGCTCTTCCCCTTCACGCTGGGCATGCTCCTCGCACGGCGCTTTCGCCCGGTGAAGGTCCGCGGGGCCTTCTGGATCTGCTTGGCGATCCTCGTGGCGCTGTTCCTCGTCCCGGCCCTCCCGACCGACACCGCCGTCAGCCTCAACGGCCTCTTCGAGGTGGCCTGCATCGCACTGCTCTTCCCGCTGCTCATCCGCCTGGGAGCCTCGGGCGCCACGACCGACCGTTTCTCGACGGGACTCTGCCGCTTCATGGGCGACATCTCCTTCCCGGTCTACATCATCCACTATCCGTTCATGTACCTCTTCTACGCCTGGATGATCCGCCACGGCATCGCCGACTTCGCCCGCACGTGGCCCGCGGCCCTGCTGCTCTTCTTCGGCAACATCCTGCTGGCCTATGCCGCACTGAAACTCTACGACGAACCCCTGCGGCGGCGCCTGGCCAAGAGGTTCCTGCACCGACCGGTCCGCTGACCCGTCCCCGTACCCGAAAAAAAAGAATTCCCGCACCCTCGGAAAGGTGCGGGAATCTTTTTCAGACGGAATGCCGTCGGACATCCGGTCACGCACTACTCGAACTGCATCTCGTCGAGGAGCCAGCCGGCGCCGGCGAACTTGTCCACGATGAAGAGCACGTAGCGTACATCCACGGCGATCATGCGCTGCAGGTCGGGCTCGAAGGCCACGTCGCCCGACATGGCCTCCCAGTTGCCGTCGAAGGCCAGGCCGATCAGCGCGCCACGGTCATTCAGCACGGGCGATCCCGAGTTGCCGCCCGTAATGTCGAGGTTGGCCAGGAAGGCCACGGGCATCTCGCCCTTCGCATTAGCGTAGCGGCCGAAATCCTTGGCTGCATAGAGTTCCTTGAGGCGCTCGGGTACGGTGAACTCGGCAGGATTCTTCGGATCCTCCTTCTCCATCACACCCTTGAGTGTCGTATAGTAGTTGTACTCGATGCCATCGGCCGGCGAGTAGGGCAGCACGTTGCCGTACGTGAGGCGGATCGTGAAGTTGGCATCCGGAGCCCACGCCTTGCGGGGCTGCTGGAGCATCAGGCCGGCGATGTATTTGCGATGTCCTTCAGCATAACCTGCATGGCTTTCGCGGTAGGCCTTCGAAAGCTCCATATACTTCGACCACACCGATGCGGACAGCTCCACGGCGGGATCCGCAGCAATCTTCTCGGGCGAGTAGTCGTCCAGCAGCGCCAGCACCTTCTCCGCGGAGGCAAAGACCGAGTGGTCGTAGAGGTAATCGACATAGGCGTCGATGTCGCCGCCGAACTGCTCATCGACCACGTCGGCATAGAATGACGGCAGTGTCTTCATGTTCTCACGTGCGATGGTGAGCATGCGCTTGGCCACCTTGCGGTCGGTTGCGGGATTGTAGTCCTTGTACCACTCGGCAAGACGCTCCTTGACGGCGTCAGGATCGGCAATGGTCTCTTCCACGGCCATCTTATCCATATTGATGAACGCACGCACGGGGTTCAGCAGCTCGACGGCCCCGAGGAACGCCTCCGAAAGATACTGCACGCCGGCGTAGATCGGGCCGCCGCGGAGCTCGGCCTCGCGGATCTTCGCCAGGGCGTCGATATATCCCTCCTCGGGCAGCGTATTCTTCTCGGCCCAGGCCTGGAACGAAGCTTCCTGCGCCTCTTTGCGGGCCTTTACGCCAAGTTTCCGGATGCCGCGCGACATGCCGATCGAATTCTTCCAGTAGTTCGACGACATGGCGTATTTCGAGGCATACTGGATGCGCACGGCATCATCGGCCATCATGTCGTCCCAAAGGATCGCCTGGCGCTCGCCGCGGATGAAAATCCGCTGCGGGTTCTCCGTGCCGAGCAGGTTATCGATCTCATACGAGGTCATGTAGCGCTCGGTCGATCCGGGGAATCCCATCACCATGGCGAAGTCGCCCTCATCGACGCCGTCGAGCGAGATTTTGAGGAACTTCTCGGCGCGGTAAGGACGGTTCTCCGGCGCGTATTCGGCCGGACGGTTGTCCGCACCGGCATAGACGCGGAAAATGGAGAAGTCGCCCGTGTGGCGGGGCCACATCCAGTTGTCGGTATCGCCGCCGAACTTGCCGATCGACGAGGGGGGAGCCCCCACCAGGCGGACGTCGGTGTATACCTCCATCACGAAGGCGAAGAACTGGTTGCCGCCGAAGAAGGGCTTGACGGAGATCTCCATCGAGGGATGCTCCTCCTGCAGGCGCCCGGTCAGCGCCTTCATGTTCTCGGCCGTGATGCGCTCGTACTCGGACTGCGAGGCGGTCGAGGGTACGTTGCCCAGCACATCCGCCGTCACATCCATGATGTACCGCACGAAGCGCACCTTGAGCCCCGGAACGGGCAGCTCCTCGGCCTGGGACATGGCCCAGAAACCGTTCGCAAGGTAGTCGTGCTCGACGCTCGAAAGCTGCTGGATCGAGGCGTAGCCACAGTGGTGGTTGGTGAAGAGCAGGCCTTCGGGCGAGACGATCTCACCCGTGCAGCCGCCGCCGAAAACAACGACGGCATCCTTGAGCGACGACTCGTTCACGCTGTAGATCTCGTCGGCCGATAGCCTGCAGCCGCGCTCCTTCATCACCTTGATGTTCATCTTCTGAAGGTAGGGCAGCAGCCACATGCCCTCATCGGCCCGCGCCGCCAGCGAAAGCACGGCCGCCGTCAGGAGAAAAATGATTTTTTTCTTCATATACAAGTTGTTTATCGGTTATGTAATTTACTAATCGCTTACGTTCTTGCATTTGCCGCTCACGGTGAGGATCTCCAGACGAAGGATCTCCGTGCGCGGGAACGACTTGGCAGCATAGGTGAGTCCCGTTTCGCGCTCGGCGGGAGCATACTTGCCCAGCAGCAGATCGATGGCCCTCCAACGCTCCTGCTCCGAAAGCCCCCGCAAGGCACGGCAGCGCAGGACGATGCTGCGGTAGGCCATCGTGAACTTGCGCGGCACGACATGCGTGGGTCCGACGACGCAGAACGACACCTCGGGACAGCGCTCCAGGCAGCGAAGCTTGCGTCCCTCGGGGGCGCAGTGCAGGTAGATCACCGCTTCGCCGTCCCAGACGTAGCTGATCGGAAGGCCGTATCCGCCCCCCTCCTCGGCCTGCATCGAGAGTACGCCGTACTCCCCCTGGCGCAACAGCGCCTCCGCCTCGCAGGCGTCGAGCAGGCGGTCGCGGCGCCGCACGGCGGCGTTGTCGTAGAGTTCGCCGAAAGACATGGCTAACGGATTGCGATCATGTTGCGGATCGAACGCTCGGCCCGACAGCGGATCTCCTCGTCGATGACCACCTCGGGCGAGAGCGTTTCGAGCGACGAGGCGATGTTCTCCAACGTCACCATCTTCATGTAGCGGCAGTTGTTGCAGCCGCACGTCTCGTCGTCGGGGGGTGCCGGGATGAACCGTTTGTCGGGGTAGAGGCGGTTCATTTCGGCCA
>ENA-OPCN01001392-OPCN01001392.1-human-gut-metagenome-genome-assembly--contig:-NODE-1392-length-16569-cov-2.296112_pt1 | contig 16569 bp, 9 predicted proteins | sample MGYA00241567_ERZ501485 | MGnify/ENA primary metagenome ERZ501485 (study PRJEB25962, sample SAMEA2042579) | human gut metagenome | biome: human gut; feature: human-associated habitat; material: faeces...
ATTTTGATTATATCATTTATTCCAGTGTTGGTGTTACAACTTTATTATACCATCTCAGTCCTGCCTTCCTATATTTTTGAATTTCCCACTTCTATCCCCTTACCCATTTCGTCTTTTGTTTTTCCGATATTCACTTGGTGCGGTTTTATAGCGTTCTTTAAACACTCTGTTAAATGTTCTCTGACTGTCAAAACCGCTGTCCAGACAGATATTCAGGATCGTATCACTGGTATTTACCAATCTTGTGCATGCATAACTTAATCTGGCATCATTGAGATACTGATTGAAATTACGGTGAAATGTTTTAGAAAACACCCTGGATAATACATACTTGCTCACTCCAAGATCGCGTGCCATATCTTCCAAAGAAAACTGTCTCCTGAAATTTCCTGATATATAAGATACAGTACGATAAATTAAGTCATCACTTCCCACACAACTTTTTTCCACCAATTCCATTTTTCCTATACATCTTGCCAGCACAATTTGAACATAAGCTTGAACAATCATAGGTTCGTTTTCTTCCATTTGGATAATCGCCTGAATTGCATTATAAACATCTGGTTCAATCTGCCCCGCACGAATAACCGGATATTTAGGAGCATATCCTTGTATTTTATCTTTAAATACTCCTGCAAAAGAAGACGGAACCAAGATATAATCCGCCCGGCTCGTTTTTTCTGAAAACACTTGATAATGATGAATAATATCAGAAAAGACAAATCCGATATCACCCTTTTCCATATGATATAATTCCTGCCCCACTCCCATCTCAAGTGTTCCTTCCGTTACGCACACAATCTCCAATGCATTATGTAAATGTGGAGATACATGTTTTGACACTCTTTGCGCCGCATATACCTCTTCCTTTGTTTCCTTAAACGTCAAATGCATCGATACATCTCCCCTTTATTACTTAATTGTTGATTTCCTCTGCAACATTTGTCTACATTTTCTTTTAATTTGGCAAGCATTCTTATCCATCGTGACCTATAATGAATTTGCAAACAAGGAAAGGAGGAATACAAAATGAGCAAATTCAAAAATTATATCAACAACCTTTTAGCTTTCTATAAAGGATACTTTGAGCATGTATATCATGCATAATCTGGCTAAAAGGACTATTTGTGAAAACTGAATACTGAAAAAGTAGACCACTTCACAAATGTGAAATGGTCCTTTTTTTATATGCACTCCAAAAATTTTTTGAAGGCAGCTTGTCCTTCCGGTGTTCTTTTGTAAACACCTGCGCATTCAAGCACTTTTGCAAACACAAATCCTATTTCCTTTTGCACGATTGCATGAATATTGTCGTCTGTGATTTCATAGTTTGGCATCCATTTCTCTGCCCACTCTGCATGTGATTTTGTCAAATCGCTTTCCCACAGATTCTCCTTATTCAATATTCTGTGTTCCAGCTCTGCCATTTCTTTTTTCAGTCTGGCAGGAAGAACCGCTAAACCCATCACCTCAATCAAGCCAATATTTTCTTTTTTGATATGATGGTATTCCGGATGCGGATGATATACACCCATTGGGAACTCCTCTGTCGTAATATTATTTCGCAGTACCATATCTAACTCAAATAGGTTACCCTTTTTTCTCGCAATCGGTGTGATCGTGTTATGTGGTACTCCATTGGTTTCGCTGAAAATAAATGCTTTCTCATCTGTATATCTGCGCCAAAGCATTAAAATATGATCTGCAGCCTTTACTATTGATTCAGTAATTTCTCCCTGCAGGCGAATCACAGACATAGGCCATTTTACAATTCCTGCATGAACGTCCGGAAATTGTTTTAATGAAAATTCCGTCTCATATGGAGCCTTTGCCATTGCAAATTCGTATCCGCCTCCTTGAAAATGATCATGGCTCAGTATAGAACCACCTACTATCGGGAGATCTGCATTCGATCCTGCCGTATAATGCGGAAACTGCCGCACAAAATCCAACAATTTGGCAAAAACCGCTTTATCAATTTTCATTGGAATATGCTTATCATTAAAGATAATGCAGTGTTCGTTATAATATACATACGGTGAATACTGCAGATTGTATTTCTCTCCGCATAATGTGATTGGTATAATTCGATGATTCTGCCTTGCCGGATGAGAAAGATGTCCCGCATACCCCTCATTTTCTTTACACAGCAGACAGCTTGGATAACCTGACTTTATTGCCTTTCCCGCCTTTGCAATATCACGAGGATCTTTTTCCGGTTTTGAAAGATTGATGGTTATGTCCATTGCTCCAAATTCTGTATCTGCCGCCCATTTTTCATCTTTTGCGATCCGGTCAGTTCTAATGTAATTTGTTGCCTGGCTAAACTGATAACAAAAATCTGTTGCAGCTTTAGGAGATATATTGTATTTATCCCAAAACTGCCTGCGAACCACAGAGGGATGGGGTGTCAATATTCCCATAATCTTTGTATCAAACAAGTCCTTTTCCGTAATTGTTTCTTCCTCCAGCATCCCCTGCCGACATGCATATTCCAACATATCGTTTAAAATCTGTGACAATTCTCTTTCTGATCTAACCTCTTTCGCTGCTCCTTCATGCTCTGTCAATTGAAATAATTCCAGAAGGCGATTCGTCACATATACTTCATCTTCCGGATCAACCAATCCCTGGTTCAATCCATACGCCACAAGTTCATTGATATACTCATTAATCATGACACTTCCCCCTTCACACATTCTGATATCCATTTGGATGACTTTTATGCCATTTCCATGCCGTACCGATAATTGTTTCCAAATCTGCATATTGCGGATTCCATCCTAACACTTCCCTTGCTTTTGCACTGGAAGCGATCAACATAGATGGATCTCCTGCTCGACGCGGTTCTTCCTTCGCCGGAATTGGATGTTCTGTCACTTTTCTCGCAGTTTCCACAACCTCTTTTACCGTAAAACCAGCTCCACCTAATACTAAAATGCTACCCATAACCATTCCTCCTTGTCTTTTTTGAGTATCTTACATCACTTGAATTCCACCATATTTGCGAATTTTAAGTACATCACAAGCACCATCTCCAAACACCTTTTCCATCTCTGTTTTATATAATGTAACAATATCATTTGGTACAAATGCCTGTATTGTTCCGGCAAAGCCACCACCATGCACCCTGTTTGCTCCCTGCACGCCTAAAATCATATCACTGGTAGCCAATGCAATAGAAACATTCTGATGTTCCACATCATGGCACACATACACATTCTGCAAATACTTATAAGAAGAATCACCTGACTCTTTAACTAATCTTAAAAATTCTCCAAATCTATTCTCTCTCAATGCTGCCACTTCTTTTTGCACTCGCTCATTTTCACACACATAGTGAATCGCTCTAAGTGCTGCTCTATCACCAGCCTTTTCCCTGATTCCTGGCAAATTTGCAAGTATTTCTTTTTTTGAAACTTGTCCAAGCACTTCTTTTCCAAGACAGGCTGCTGCTTTTTTCATTTCTTCCGGAATTGCTGCATACTCCGCTGTCAAATCAGCATGGGAGCCTTTCGTATCGGTAATACAAAGACTATATCCTTGAGCATCCAGATCAAACTCAATCCGCTCTACAAAAGGTGCGGTCGGATTCTGAAAATTGATATGTGCCAAGCTGCCTACAGAGCATGCCATCTGATCCATCAAGCCACAAGGTTTTCCAAAATATACATTTTCCGCAAACTGTCCAATCATGGCGATTTCAATCGGCGAAATTTTACCATCATTAAACAGATAGGATAAGATGGTTCCCATCAACGTTTCAAATGCAGCCGAGGAAGATAATCCCGCTCCGATCAGCACATCACTGGTGACAAAAGCCTGAAAGCCTCCTATCTGATACCCATATTCTTTTGTTTTTGCTAATACCCCTCGAATCAGTGCATTTGTTGTTACCGCCTCGTCCTCTCTCCTGTCCAGATCATCCAAATCTATCGTAATCAATTCATACCCATCCGATATAACTTTGACGCATGGTTCTTTCAATTTCTGCACAATAGCAATCGCATCATTGTTGATGGACGCCGCCAGCACCTCTCCACATTGATGGTCTGTATGATTTCCACCAATCTCGCTTCTTCCCGGTGCACTAAAGACAGATACCTCACCTTCGCCAAAATGTACCGTATAACTCTCCACTGCTTTTATATAACGATTTCTTTCATACGATATCTTCTTTTCATCTACATAGATATCTTTCAGTTTTGCATCATACAATCCATCTTTTAATTTTTTCACTAAATCCTGTGTCACCACAAAACCATCTCCTTTTCTTTTTTGATCTTTGCATTTGTCTCCTCCACATTCATTCTGGAAAGGATAAACATAATAAGTACATCAAAGATCAGTGGCAGCCAAAGATACATAAACTGCATCATATTCAACGCGGACTGTGGCTGTACAGCATGTGTTCCCACATAGCCACTAAGTTCTAAGAGCCATCCTACGACCGCCGTTCCAATACCTCCGCCAATCTTAACGCCAAGTGAAGTACAGGAATACATCGTACCCTCCACATGCTTTCCCCGTGTCAGGTAGGTATACTCGGAACAAGATGCGATCACTGCATTCATGTCTCCCTGCCAAGGTCCCTGTCCTAATGCTGCTAATGCTGTAAATGCCATCATCAAAGGAATACTTCCCATATATCCGGCAACAACAACAAGAGCTCTGCCAATCACGGCAAGGATGTAACCTCTCAAGTTCAGCTTATACATACCATTCCACTTTCCAACCAGTGTTGGTGTAAAGATTAATGCAATGATAAGAGGAATGTTTACCGCCCAGGCAAATTGTCCAAACAGATTTTTGTTTTTCAAAACCCAGGTCATATAATAAATACCGGCACCGATCATTGCACTGTATAACTGCTGCAAAATATAAGTACCACAGATCATCAGATAAAATTTATTCTTTACCAGCAGCTTGAATGCTTGAACCAGCCCATATTTTTCCTCTTCACCTGTTGTGTCTCCTTCATTTAATTCCTCTTCCGGAAGTTCTTTAACAGATAATGCGGAAATAGTATTCACAACTAATCCGATCACTGCATAAATAATTGCAACCATACGCCATGCGGCTGCATCTCCACCACATTTTGCAACGAATCCAACAGTAACTGCTTGAATCAGAAGACTGGTTGAAAAAGCAAAAATGAAACGGTAAGAACCCATCTGCACACGCTCTTTACTGTTCTTGGTAACAAGTGATGTCAGTGCAGAGTAAGCAATGTTATTTGCCGTATAAAACACGCCATTCAACAGCGTATACGCAATAAAGAACCACGCATACTGTGCCGTCCTGCCAAGACTTGTTGGAACTGCAAAACAGGCTACCAATGTAATTGCACAACCAATGTAACCATACAGCATCCATGGTCTTGCCTTTCCCATCTTACTATGCGTCTTATCAATCATTGATCCAAAAAAGATGTCTGTAAATCCATCGAGTAATTTGGAAACGGCAATCAGTGTTCCCACTATACCGGATGCCAATCCAATCGTATCTGTCAGATATACCATCACAAATGATGTCAGGAATGCATACACTACATTTCCCGCAATATCACCAGATCCGTATCCTATCTTGTTGTACCATTTTAAGTATTTCTTTTCCTCCATAAGAATCGCTCCTTCACTATTTGTTATTTAGAAACAATTTGCTTTGGCTATCAAGTGTCTTGTATTATCCTTTTACAAACGGAATTAATTCAAACTGAAACTGAAATGCTTCCTCATCAAACCGATATTTATCCATGACATCCGGTCCGCAGCTATTTGAACCAATTCCATTCATTGCATAATCCATACAGAATACGGTGCTATCCGATTCTTTCAATTCATAATTGTGCGATACCCGTTCCAACTCCTCCTGTGTATAAACAGAAGCGTTAAACGAAAATGGATTCTTTGAAACTGCTGCAATTCCACATTGACCATTTGTAAGCTCTACATAATCACAGTCATAATGGCTTCCATTCTCCTGTGGACGAATATAATCTTCATGCATCTGAGCCACCTTCGAACGGAACAATCCATGACAGGAAGCCTGGTGTTTATCCCTGTAGCTTTCCTGTGGTCCCATTCCAAAATAAGTAATCTCATCCATTTTCTTATTCAAAAACATCCGAATTCCAAACCTTGGCAGATCCGGGAATTCTTTATCTTTTACTGCCTCTATAACCGCCTCTATTTTCCCATCCTCATTGATTTTCCATGTCATTTCCACATCCAAAATCTTTTGTACGGTATCAGCTACTACTGCCAGATGCTCCATGATCAGCACACCGTGCTTGTTCTGAAGCACCTCTATACGGTATGCTCTGGTATAGGCAGCATCATAATGTGCCTTTTCCCATTCCAGTTTTATATACATATCGTTATCCGTCGGAGCCCGCCAAATATTCAATTCCATTGGATGGTTAATATAACTTCTTCCGGCAAACTGCATGTCCTCAAACAATCCGGTACGCTTATCTAAAACATAAGTAAAATCCTTTGCCTGTAACACGAGCTGCTTATCGTTTTCCTTAACAGCAATGGTTCCGATTACTTTTTCCTGCTCCAGCCACTTTACAGCCTGTCTGTTTCTATCATCCTCATTTGCAAGCTTCATTTCATCAAAACCTAATTCATACCCCCGTTCAAGCAACGGCATTTCCTTTTTCAACCGGTAAATAAGCTTCAGATAAATCTTACCGGTATTTGGAACCTGCAGCTTCAACTCCACTTCCGCATCGCTATGGGGTGATGCAACAACATTTGCCAGTTTTCCTTTTTCCACAGTCAAGCCATCCTGTGTCATTTCATAGAAAATATCCACATAATCCTTCAAATCATCAAAATCCATATAATTGTGAAGAACCATCTGTCCGTTTTCTTGGTCATAAGATACGATTCTCACCGGACGATAGACATTTTTATATTCCAGCAGTCCCGTATGCGGCGTACGATCCGGATAGACTAGCCCGTCCATACAGAAATTGCCATCATGAATGGTTTCTCCATGATCCCCTCCATAATAATATCTGGTCTTTCCATTTTCTGCCGTTCCATGTGCGATTGCATGATCACACCATTCCCAGACAAACCCGCCACACATCCGGTCATCCTTATGAATCATCTGAAAATAATCTTCAAAATCTCCCGGTCCGTTTCCCATACTATGGCAGTATTCTACCAGCAGAAACGGTTTGCTTCCGTCATTTTTCAGATAATCCTCTATCTCCTGCAGTGACGGATACATCCGGCTGTAAAGATCCAAATTGTCATAATCATAGGTAATATCATAATTACGGTATCTTGCACTTTCGTACTGCGTGATCCTGTCCGGATCAAACTTCTTTGTCCATGCAAGCGCCTTTTCAAAATTACATCCATACGCACTTTCATTTCCCATAGACCACATTACAATGCTTGGACGGTTTTTGTCTCTCTGTACCATAAGCTGGACACGGTCCACAATTGCCTTTTCCCATGCCGGATCATCTGCAATCTTTTCATTCCAACGGTGAAAACGGTTCTGGTCTGTATCCTCCTTCCGGTACAGCATAAATGGTCCATGTGCCTCAATATCCGCCTCGTCAATCACCATAAATCCATATTCATCGCACATCTGATAAAAATATGGTGCATTTGGATAATGACTGGAACGAATAGCGTTAAAGTTATGCTGCTTCATCAGCATCAGATCCTTTTTGATCTGCTGGATACTGATTACAAACCCCGTCTCCGGATCAGAATCATGGCGGTTGACTCCACGGAATTTAATCTTTTCTCCGTTAAAATAAACAACTTTGTCCTTAATTTCAATCGTCCGGAAACCAATCCGATCAACGATCACTTCATCCGGCATTGTCAAAATAACCTGATACAAATAAGGATTCTCCGCATTCCATAAAACCGGATTTAACACGGTCAGTTCTAACACACCATTCTCTGCTGTTCCCCCTCTTGCTACGACTGCTCCATATTTATCTTCTATAGTAACTTTCGTTTCCACTGGTTCTGCAAAATGCATATCCAATTTCACAACAACGCTGTCTTTTTCTACATCTGTCGTAATGTAATAATCTCTGATTGTCTTTTCCGGTCTTTTCAGCAAATAAACATCTCTGAAAATGCCACTCATCCGAAACTTATCCTGATCCTCCAAATACGATCCATCACACCATTTGAGCACCAAAACCGCTAATGTATTTTCCCCTTCATTCAACAAGTCTGTTACATCAAATTCACTGGTAGCGTGAGGTACCTGACTGTATCCGGCATAAGCACCATTTACCCATACATAAAAACAGCTATCGACACCTTCAAAATTCAGAAATGCTTTTGATGCCTTTTTTTCTCTGTGATATTCAAAGTTATGAACATATGCTCCACATGGAATATCCTGTGGCACATATGGTGGATCGAATGGAAACGGGTAACGAATATTCGTGTACTGATGCGTGTCATAACCATCCATCTGCCATACACCCGGAACAGTTACCTGATCAAACCCGGAAACATCATAGCCTTTCTCATAAAATGATTCCGTTACGTCATAAATGCTGTTATAATACTGAAACTTCCACTCTCCGTTTAACAGCTGAAAACGATCCGATCTTTCCCGATGCTCCACTAGATCATTCATACGAACTGATGCCGGAATGTAATATGTCCTTGCCGGCATTGTCTTGTCATGCATAACATTCAAATCTTCATAAAAGCGTGGTACGAGCATTGTGTAATCCTCCTTTAATATATATTTTTTTATTCACCGCATTAGGCAATCAATAAAATACCTTCTGTGTCTCATTATCTTCCGTCCTTGTATTACCTTGAAACCATCATACATTTTTGCAAAGAAAATGTCTATAAACAAAAATGGACAAAATATGCACAAAATGATACACTAAAGTGAATGCAGTTTTATCCACAGACCAATATTGACTGCTTGCAGTCAGACATTGGTCTGTGGATAAAACTATATGAGCGCAGCTCTCACCGAAAAAACCGCAGGTTTTGAGGTGGCATTCACTTTATAACTCCGGTTCACCATTGACTGCTTGCAGTCAGACATTTCACTTTCCAAAGGAGGACTCAAAATGTATATAAATTCCGGTTATCACAACCACTCCCTTATCGACTTCAAAGACAAAAGCCGACCACTTATTGTAGGAAGCTGTGGCACCTATCGCCTATCCTCACACCCAAAGCTTCCAACTTATCGTCCCAGAGGAAGACTTGACTTTCAAATCATCTATATAGCAGCCGGACGAGCTCATTTTCATTTTGACAACGCAGATGACGATACTGTCGTTACAGCAGGAAACATAGTACTTTACCGCCCCAAGGAATTCCAGAAATATGAATACTATGGCATTGATAAAACAGAAGTTTACTGGGTGCATTTTACCGGAAGTGATGTAAAGAACATTTTAAGAAATTATGGTTTCCCGAATGACCAGCGTATCTTTCATGTAGGAACCTCTTTGGAATATGAGCGTGTTTTCAAACGAATTATTTTAGAATTACAAAGATGTCAGGAGGACTACGAAGAAATGCTGACACTACTGCTACGCCATTTACTGATTATTTTTCACCGGGAGCTTACTCGTAAACATGTACTAAAAAACGAATACCTCGATCATGAAATGGATACTGCAGCGTCCTATTTTAACGAAAACTATAACCGTGATATCAACATCGAAGAGTATGCTACTTCCAGAGGAATGAGTGTCAGTTGGTTTATTCAGAATTTCAAAAAATTTACCGGTACAACACCAATGCAGTTCATCACCTCCATCCGAATCACTAATGCTCAGATGTTATTGGAAACCACAAATTATGCCGTAAATGAAATTGCACACATTGTCGGTTATGATAACCCACTGTATTTTAGCCGACTGTTTCATAAACAAAAAGGCTGTTCACCATCTGAATATCGAAAACTTTTAAAATGAACCAATAAAAGAGGCTCTTTGAGTGAATGATTCTCATTAGAGTCTCTTTTAATCCTATCATGTTATTTACGGCACTCTACTTTCCCGCCATCTCCATCCACATCTTCTTTTTCTGCAGCACCCGTCCTTCCTCTATCTCCGGGCGGATGAGCAAGTATTTCATAATTCATATCGTCCGGATCGGTACATGAAAAGTCGTGCATTAATTTTCCAACTTCATCATCTCCCCGATATTTCCCGTTCACATATAGAATATGCGAACCGTCCCCAAACAATACTTTCTCTTCACCAATCGTAATATATCTCTCTACCGGATATATCGGCTGTTTTCCTTTCATTACATCGTTTTCTGTAATAAAAATCACATAGGTGTCAGGAATATTTTCCGTATCTTCCCCTGGTTTTAGGATATGCGCATCCAACAAACTACTGTTATGCCTCGCTCTTTTTACTCCTGCTCCCTTATCTGACCTCTGAATTTCACAATCGAACTCTTTACCTGTATTGTCAACTGCATGAACATCTAAAATAGCAGAACGCCCTTGCAAATTTTTCATGGAATCCTGCACCCGAATCGATTTGATTGTAATATCCTCTTGCCCCAAAACAATTCGAAGAATAAGTTCTACAGCCTCATAATTATCTTCCAGACAGGCAGTCATAAAATCATCATCCATATATCGAAACAATTTCAGTCGCTCTAAATCCTGCTGATGTGTCTGTTCTGTTGTACTCAAACCTTCACCTTCTTCCGCTATTCTAATTATACATCAGTCATTCACTTTTGAAAACCAGCTTTTTTAAAAATTTTAGTCCTACTATCTCGTAGCACCTGCAATCTCATGAAAGTTCGTATTAAACAACTGGTACAATTCACTGTCTTTTTTCATGGTGTTATCAAAAGGAACAATCTTATCCCCAAAACGGATGAGTCCCATTCCGGGCTCTGCACCATTGACACAGGCAAGTTGTTCCGCCGATATATCAAACAAATCTTCCACAGCTTCTTTATCCATCGTCCCCTGATCCAGTAAAAGCATAAATTCTGAGTTGGATACCATCGTTTTGGTGGAACGATTACGCTGTGCATCAATGAGGTTCTGACTCATACCGGTACAGATACCGCCACGCTTACGCACCTCACGCCACATCTTTTCCAGTGCATGAAGACTGTACTCCTCTCCCCATAACTCGTGCATTTCATCCACATACACCCAAGTCGCAACACCATCCGACTGATTATACTTGATTTTGGCAGTGATACTCTCAATCATCACAAGCATTGCCATAGCTCTCATGCGCTTGCCAAGTTCCGAGAATCCATACACGGTAAATCGGTTTTCTTCCGAAATAGACTGCTCTCTTGCGAAAATATCTAAGGTTCCATCTGCAAACACTTCCAACTGCTCTACCAATTCTATTGCAGAATCATTTCCCTCACTTCTTTCCGCAATCCCATCACGCATGGTACGAATCGTTGGAGACTCCAGTCGTGTCTTCCGCTTTCTCCGTCTGTCATTCTTCTTTTGGAAGTATTCCGAATACATGTCTCGTACCGCCTTGTCAATGACTGCTATGTGGCGGCTGGTAAGGGGTGTCGGTTTCAAAGCCTGTTCGCAGATAGCGTAGGCAAACTCCGCTTTTTCTGCCACAAACCGGTCGATATCCGGCACCACATCCGGCACATGGAAGGGATTAACATAATAAACATTTTCTGCAGACTGGGACAGATTGATATACTGTCCCCCCCATGCTGCCGCAATGTCTTTATACTCTGACATAGGGTCAATAACGATAATGTCATCCGTTGAAAAGCACAGGACTTGTCCCATCTCCGATTTTTCATTATAAGATTTTCCCGAGCCGGGAACACCAAACACCATCCCATTTCCATTCTTCAATAATTTCCGGTTTCCAATGATAAGGTTTTTGGACACCTTATTAAATCCATAGCAGTATCCTTGATTATCGTTAATCTCCTGCACATTAAACGGAATAAAAATGGAAAGTTCTTCGGATGTTATCGTCCGCATGGTATCCACAAATCTCGCTCCTGTGGGCAGAGAAGTATTCAATGCATCCAACTGTTTATGGGAATGTGGCACAATATCCATGTTGTGAGTCTGACCGATGATTTTAATCTTCTCGGTACGCTCCTCCAGTTCTTCCATGGAATCTGCCTTCACCACAATCGTAATTCCCACATACAAAAGACGCTCATCAAAGGAGGAAATCCGGTCTAACATCTCTTCCGTATCTCTTTGCTGCTTTCGCCGCTCATAATTGATATTGGTAGAATAATCTCCATTTTCGTTTTTCATTTCCTGTTCCCGGTTAATGCTTCTCTCATTAGCCATATACTTTTTCATGATCATCTGGTAAGCCACGTTGTTATCCAACGGCTCCACATCCATGGTATAGATAATTGGAAAATTCATATTGGTAAGCTCATTGAGAAACTGGTCGGTCAAACCATTGGGGTACTTTCTCACAAACATGACACACGCACAGGTTCCACCCTCCATCTCCAGATGTTCCGGTCTTTCCCGTAACGAAGTATTGATAATGTCATTTCTCCAGTCCCGTTTCAAGTGCAGATACTCATTCCAGTCAAAAGAAAAGGATGCCTCATCCCCCATGCGATAATAACTATGTAGTGCTCGCAGGCGTTCCGTGGCATCCAATGGTATCAGGCAACTTCCCAGCCGGTTGAATAATTGCTGAATGGAAAATTCAATGGTATTAAAATAGGTCTTTGCACTTTCATAATCCGGCTTCCTGCAGCTCACAACAAAGTATTTGGATTGTAGCAAGCCGCCCCGCCCTTCTTCCAACCGTTCCCCTATCATTTTGTGATATTCCTTGGCAAGAGGTTCCATCTCTTTACTGACTGCCTTTTGAAGAATCTCTTCCCGCAGTTTATTGTTGTCGGCATAATGATTCGACACAATAATCTTGTAGCTGACATTCATGGAACGCAAAAGCGTTTCAAACTTGGAACAGGTATCTTCCTTTTCCTCTTCATCCTGTGTTGAAAAGTTAATATCTTCAAACAGGTACATCCGGTCAAACTGATGGATTCCCTTTTTTGAACCGGATGTTGGTTTTTCTAATTCAAAGATTCCATTTTCCGCAATCCGGTAAATGGGTATGGTGTCCTGAATACAAAGCGGGACTTTGTAAATCCGTTCTGTCTGTGGTGTAAGTGTTTCTTTTTTTAATAGTTTTAACATTCGTTTTCCTAACCTCCTTCTTATCCAGAATAAGCGTCACCTCTTTTTCTGCTGCAAATGTTCCTCTTTTTTCTCTTGTATTTCTCTCCTGGCTTCAATAACTACCGGGGCTACATCCTGATTCCCATATTCTTCCTGATAACATATACGTTCTGCCAGTTCCCTGCTACGATTCATGTCACGAAACTGGAGGGCATATTCTTCAATTAACGTCCTCTCATCCTCTGAAAAAATCTCTTTTTCCGGGTCCAGTTCATATAGCATCATCTGCAGAGAAAGTTCATACGGAATTTCCCCAATCACGCCAATGTCCGGCAAATGACTTGCCAGCGCCGCAATCATCTCTAACGCCCGCTTATCATTTCGTATCGCAGGATAATAACGAAGCATGTCTAGGTCAAGAACCTTTCCTGTCACCAAATCAACCTGCTCATCTTCCAAAGAGTTTTCGCCCGGCTTATGTGACAGGATGCCAATGGAAGCCACACCGTTTAAGGGACTATCCTTTAACTGCTCCCATTTTTCGATTGCCTCTTCCACCGTTGTTATGTCATCATAATATTCTCCCAACTGATGGAATTCTCCACATTCTGCTACAGTAAAGGTAAGCACTGGCTCTACCTTGCTTTTTCGTTCCAGTTCATCCAGAAATTCCTCGCAGTTCAGAGGATACAGTTCGGATTCTGCCGTGATTGCTCCCTTTGTTCCATTAGTATCCGGCTTCTGTTTCAAATCCTCTACGATATCATTTACGGCTTCATAAATGGAAATGTCCGGATTGTCGTAAACACCACCATCCAATTCTTTCCCATCCATATCATAAATGGTATAATCATACCCCTCATCCACGGACTGAGCAAAGATATATCTGTCCTCAATACCAAAAACCAGCTCCTGTTCCATGTATTCCTCTGCTCGTATCAACCTTTCGGAGAAATCTCCTGATATTTCTTCTGTAACGGGATTGATATCGACCTTTACCTCTCCAATGCAAAAATCATCTTCATGCAGAAGATTGAAAATATCATCCTCCCGCCCTGCTCCGGCATATTCAAATAAAATATCCAAATCCGAGTCTGCTTTTTCTGTTCCCCGGCTTCGGCTTCCATATACCATCACTTCCCGAATCTGAATCGGCAAGTGATATTTCCGGATTTTCATTTGGATATATTCCCTAACATCTTCTTCTATACGATCTGCGGTCATCCCCTCTATCGGTCGAAAATATTGCTTTGTCTTTTCCCGGAACCGGCTTACCACCTGTTCCGTCTCTGCCGAGTGATATTTTTTCTCTCCCAAAAAATCTGCCACTTTCGTAAACCCAAAAGAATCCACATAGTAAGCCGTTTTGTCATGTTCTTTTTCAATCACAATCACATCACTGACAGACATGGAATGCCCGGTAAAATCATCCGGATGATAAAGGTTGAATTTTTCATATAGAGTATCCAGTGTTTCTCCTTCCTTTATTTCCCCACGATACACCGATTCATAATCGGCTTTGTCTACCACCAGCTTATTTTTCTTTACAAAGTCCATTCCCATGAACTGATATGCTTGCCCGTTTCCTCCTTCCTTAATCTGGAACAATTCATAGGTAGCCAAACCTTCTGCATCATATGAGTTTTCTCTTTCTTCCACCCCATCTGCCACCCGGACAATCGCATTGGCATAAGTGCTCTTATCAAATATCTCCGGATAAGTTTCTCTTATGCTCAGTGTTGCCCCGGTTCTTCCTGCTACAATGATGTGGTCTAAAATCTCGATATCTAAGAAAAGACTGGCATACATCATCTTTTCTGTTACCATTCTGTCGGATTGACTCATCTGGAGTTCCGAAGAAGGATGATTATGCAAAAGAATCATGGAGGCAGCGTTTGACAGGATAGCAGACTTAAAAAGTTCCCGGCCGGATACAAAGGAAGAATTGAGCGTTCCAATGCTTACCACATTGAAATTGATGGGATGCCCTTTACTGTCCAGATTGATGACACAGACCTCTTCCCTGTCTAGTCCCGCCATCACATCGGCCATTACGGAAATGGCTTCCTGTGGATTTGTAATGGGTTTATCACTATATACACCATTCCCTTCCACCAATTTCAAACGCACATCCACCTGTTTTAATTCATCACTCATCATCCGGCACCTCCAGACTCACGCATATCATCGTGCCTTCTTTCGCAGCATTTAATATCTCCTGCAGTTCCGTCACAGAACGCGCTTCTAATTCTGTGACCGTTGTTGTTTGTACTTCCATATCTTCCCCCGCTTCCTAGTGTCCCTTGTGCTTGATTGGTTCATGTGTATGGTTTGGAGTAGTCGAATCATATTCCTGCTTATTCTCTGCCGTAGCAACCAGTTCCCTAACTTCCATATTGTTTGTCATTCCTTGTGCCTGCTTGTAGGTAAGCTCCGGTTGCCTGTCACACCGACTGAAGGTATGGCTTTTGGCATCATATTGATAGACACCATCAGACAATACTTCTTCCTCAGAAACACACATTGCATTGACATCCTGAACCATATCCTGCAATCTCTGAAAAGACATATTTTCACTCTTAGGCAAAATCAATGTTTCATGTATGGATGAGGGGAGCACATAATAATCCCCACCGAGTTTTTCCGCCACCATTTGCTGAACATCCTCACGCATGATATAAACGGCACCGTTCGCTCTGGCTTCATTGGATAAACAATACACATCCGGGCCATCATTCGGAATTGAACCTCGGATTAAGTCCTTTGCTTCATCTATCGAAATCCCTTCTTCCTTTGCAAAGTCAGATGCCAACATCCCTACCATGGTTTCCTGTAGTGACTCAAATTTAAGTGGAGATATTTTGTCCATGTTGTTCATTGCCTGATCATGGAGGGTATCCATGCTTACACCGTACAGTTCCATCAAATCATTGTTGATTGTAATCGACCCCATGGATTCCTCATTTCCATTCGCCCAGATATGATAGGTAATTGCCAAATCTTCTTTTTGCGTATATGGAATATTCGATAACCGATTTACATTGCTTTGAAGATTGGATACTTTGGGATAAATAAAGTCTTTGACCACCTCATAGTTTTTCACTTCCTGCAAATCAAAGTTAAACCGATACTCCTCCCTTGGTTCGATATGTTCAATATAGGCATCTGCGATTTTTCCGACAACCTCTTCGATATCCATGCCTTGCTGATATTCCTCATAAGCCGCATTCAGATATATGGTAGGCGACATATTTCCATTGGGATTAAAAATCGTTAATCCATCCAGTACGACATCATTGTTCTTAACCGCTTGGCGAATCTCTATATTGGCATTTTTATACTGTTCCGGCAGATAATCTAATACATGTTCTTTAACATAATCCTTAAATTCATTGTAATTCATCCTTC
>ENA-OPCN01001393-OPCN01001393.1-human-gut-metagenome-genome-assembly--contig:-NODE-1393-length-16560-cov-2.033566_pt1 | contig 16560 bp, 10 predicted proteins | sample MGYA00241567_ERZ501485 | MGnify/ENA primary metagenome ERZ501485 (study PRJEB25962, sample SAMEA2042579) | human gut metagenome | biome: human gut; feature: human-associated habitat; material: faeces...
GGCAGTGGCAGGGATTGTGAGGGTTCCCTGAGGACGTGGAAGATAGAAGGCTGTGCCTGGGTTTAGCGTTTTGCCACCTGGAAGCCACAGGAAATATTCCCCGTTTTTTATATTTCTTGCTGCTAAGATTATTTTCCACACACCGCTGTCTACATAGGGTCTTTTCCTATCCCGCGCCAGAAAATCCACATAAATCTCCTGCGTCACATGATATGGTGCCGGTTTTCCATAATAAATCAGAAGTTCCGTATTTCCCGCCTGCCAACGCTGGGCGCCCAGTGTTTCAAAAATGGGGCCAACACGCTCCCCGGCTGGATTTTCCAGATAGATTTCCATCTCATCTTCGTAATTTTTCCAAAGCTGCACATTCAAGGTTGGCTCAAAGGCACCAACTCCAAGTTCAATTTCCTGGATTTCACCTGGCGAAAGCTTTCCTCCGGTATGCAGAGCATCATTTCCATTGTTGCCCATTCCTACACAAATCACATTTTTCCCCATACCGGACACATTGTCCAGATAAGTTTCCAGCAGAGAATCGCCTCTGTGTGAGCCATAATTATTTCCAAAGCTTAAATTGAGCGCGATTGGTCTTCCAAGCCGTATAGCCTGCCGAACCAGATAATCTACACCTTGCATCAGCTCTGTAGTTCTTGGAAAAGAGTCCTGTCTTGGAATACCCATTTTCACAACCAGAAGGTCACTTTCATATGCCACACCCCGGTTCACTGCCCCACGGGAAAAATCGCTGCCAGCTGCCACTCCAAGCACAGCGGTTCCATGACCGCTTCCATCTTCAGACGGAACAAGGCGCCGCCCCTCCTGCACAGAGAGGGACAACGCCTCATTGATTTCCTCATTGGTATATTCAGTTCCTGTTGCATAGCCCTCCGGGGGATTACCGGGAATGCTCTGATCCCACAAACGCAGAATCCTGGACTTTCCATCTGCTGTAAGAAATGCAGGATGCCTGTAATCCACCCCAGAATCCACAATTCCGATCAACACGCCGCGCCCTGTCAACTGCAGATTCCCCGGTTCATCGCGCTGTACCTGGGTAATACAGCTTGCCTCTTTTGAAAAAAGATCTTCAAAATACAGACGGGTGGGCTTTTCTATAAATTCTATCTGGGGACGTCGGGAATATTCTTCCAGCATACTTTCAGGAAGCGTCACAATGGCATACCCGCCAAGGAGAGGAACCACGGAAATTCCGGATCCACCAAGCAACGCCTCAACAGAATCACCCATTTCACTATACTTCACAATAATTTCCCACTTTCGTGTCTGCTTCTCATACCCCACATTCAGATTTCGGGATTTCTCTCTTTCCTCTTCTGTGGCATCCAGCGCAAGGTTCAAAAGATTATCCAGCTTCTGATCTGGCATATTTCCTCCATTTTGCAGCATATGCATACTCAGAATATACTTATCTTTAATTTACGCCAACCCGTTTTAAATAATACCTCAGCCTTCCTATTATATTTCAGAGCGTGTTTGAAAATCATTCCCACCATCTGTACTCCCTGCTTTATGGAATTTTTTTGCAGAAAGCCTTTTTCAAACACGTTCTAAACCCTCTGTAGATTTTCAAATACCAGTTATTTTTCCTCTACTTTCACCTTTTTCAGCAGAAAAATCATCACCAGCAGCACCACTGGGAAAATCAGTCCTACGCCCATACCCACGCGGATATTATCTCCTGCATTCTGTGTGACACGCCCCACGATTCCAGGGCCTATGCTGCCTCCAAGGTCTCCTGCCATGGCAAGAAGGGCAAACATGGCGGTTCCGCCGGCTGGAAATTTCTTAGAGGAAATACTGATGGTACCAGGCCACATGATTCCAACAGAAAATCCACAGACAATACAGCCGATCAGTCCTGCTGCCGGATTGGAGGACAGAGATGCAAGAAGATAGCAGAATACGCATAAAATTCCGGAGCCTGCCATAAATTTCATCAAGTCCATTTTATCTCCGTATTTTCCAAAGATCATACGGCTGATTCCCATCGTAATGGCAAACATGCAGGGACCGGCCAGGTCTCCAATGGTCTTGGACAGTCCAAGTGCCGCCTCTGCATAGGCAGATGCCCACTGGGACATGGACAGCTCTGATGCCCCTGAACACACCATCAGACACACGGCAATCCAGAATACAGGCTTACGAAACAGTTCCCTGATCTTCATGCCTTCCCCTTCATCCACCAGATGTTCGATGGGACAGGTGGCAAAGTTGTAAACATTACCGGCCGGAACGATTGCCCACAAAACTGCCAGCCACTTCCAGCTGTCCATTCCAAAAACTGCGAAAAACAGGGTGGAAACTGCAATGGTTCCCACAGAGCCCCAGCAGTAGAAGGAATGAAGAAGACTCATGGTCGCTTCTTTATTTTTGAAAGGACATGCTTCCATAATAGGACTGCACAGCACTTCAATCAGTCCGCTTCCAACAGCATAAACAATAACACTGATGATAATTCCCATAAAAGGATCTGGCAAAAGCTCCGGAAGAAATGCCAGCCCCACCAGTCCTAAAGCGGAACTGATCTCAGAGGTTACAATGCACACGCGATATCCGATTTTGTCCACAAATCGGGCACAAAACAAGTCAACCAGCAGCTGGGTAAAGAAAAAGCAGGTGGAGATCAGTGCAATATTTCCAAGGGAAATATGATAATCTGTGTGAAATTTCAGAAACAGCAAAGGTGCAAAATTTGCTGCTATAGCCTGGGTGATAAAGCCCATATAACAGGCTCGTTTGGTTTTCTGGTAATTTGGCATGATTGGTTCTCCTTTTTTTCTTCTTTAAAGAAGATTTTTGTCTTATTGGATTATATTATATTTAAATGTGTTTTTCATTGGATTATTTCTGATTTTTATTGTATAATATCGTAAAAACATTAATTTTCTATTTTTTCGGGGCACTTCCCAGAGCGGTTCGAAAAAGGTTTTCTGCAAAATATACCGCAAAGTGGGACGTGCAGATTGCGGGAATGATTTTCAAACAGGCTCCAGGTCTCGATTTGAGGATAAACAAGATATGAAAGAAACCAACGTATATACCAAAATTATTACCGACGAAAATTTAATGGAGACCATTCCCCACGGAAGCCAGGACTATCCCTTTCGCTACTATTATGAGCATTTAGCCCAGTTTGATTTTAACTGCATAGACTGGCACTGGCATACGGAGCTGGAATTTGTGTATGTTCAATCCGGAACCGTAACTGTCTGGATTGGGGAAAAACAGCTGGAGCTGCCAGCTGACAGCGGCATTTTTATTAATTCCAAATTCCTTCACCGTTTTTCCTCTCCTGTGGATGCTGTCATCCCAAACTTTCTCTGCATGCCCTCTTTCCTTGCAGCTACAGACAGCTATATCTACCAGAACTATGTAAAGCCTATCGTTACATCGAATATTCCTTTTTGGATTTTTTGCAGGGAGATTTCCTGGCAGGCCAGAGTTCTCGATCTTATGAAGCAGATTTTTTCTGCGCAGACTTCCGGTTCTTCCTGCCATCTTCTGACCTCTGCCCTTATGCAGCAACTCTGGCTGGAAATATACAAGCATACAGACCTTTCCACTATATCGGAAATCACTGGACAATTCTCTGTAAACCGCGCAAGACTCCAGCTGATGATGCAGTTTATTCACGAAAATTACAGAAGAAATCTTTCCCTGGATGAGATTGCTGCACAGTCTATGATCAGCAAAAGCTCTGCCTTAAATCTTTTTCGGAGCTATCTTCACATCACGCCGGTTAACTATCTAATAAACTATCGGCTGAAACAGGCTGCCCTTCTGCTCTCCCATACAGAGAAAAAAGTCAGCACCATTTCAGCCGAAACCGGTTTTCACAATGTAGATTATTTTTGCAGAGCTTTCAAAAAGCACTACCAGGTGACACCTGGGGAATATCGGAAAGAAAAGTGGGATAAATAGCTGTTATTTGTTATTTTTACATTTCGCATTCAGTGCATTCACAACAGCGTCATAAAGCGGTTTCGCCTGCGGTGCAGCCCCAAGCAGCTCTGCCACTTCATAAACACCATATGCGGTTGCATACAGGCGGACTTTCTTTACCTTTTTATCAAGTACAAATGTCTTTCCAAATACCGGGAACGTGTGATCAAGGTAACAGAATCCTTATTCTCCCAGAAACACAGTCTGGCTCATGAGTGGTCACCTCCATCTGGTAATTTATTTAAACTCAGTTTAGCATGTTGCCATATGTAAAACAAGTTAGATCGTCACATAAAGATAATTGAACACCAGCTTTCTCTGATACTCATAATACTTCGCCTTTTTCTTGATCATTTCCATTACAGCACGGTCAACCTCGTCACCGCGAAGGTCGAAAGGATTGTAGGAATTGACATTGTCCCGGATCCGCAGGATGCATTCACCGTTGTTATCCATTACTTTTACGGATACATAATATTTCTTATCTGTTTCGCCGATACCAAATTTCATAATATTCAGAAGCAGCTCCTCCACGATCAGATGGATAAAGAAGGACTGTTTAAAATCAAGTTCCCATTCATCGCACAACCCTTCCAGATTCTGGGACATTTTTTCCATACTGCCTTCCTCGATGGGATAATATTCCTCAAAAACCCGGTTGGTAAAACTGTATTTTTCTTTTATGTAATCTTTTATTTTTCCAAATATCTGTATTGCAAAAACCAGCAGCAGGCAAACTCCCTCACTTATTACATACACAAGCGCAAGCCCTACGATTCCCTTTTTCTCAATCAGTAAAAATCCGGCCACCAGCATGAGAATGAAGTTACGTAAAACAGATAACCCGGAAGCATATCTTGTCTTTCCTATTGTTTGCCAGAAGGACGTGGTTACCACATTCACTCCTGCCAGAGCCACGCTTAATGCATAAATACGAAATGCGGTCGCTGCTGTTTCCAGTGCCGGACCATCATTCAGACCGAAGAATATCAGTATGTTTTTTGCCCCGGCTGCAAAAAACAATGCCATAATCATTCCTGCTGCTGCAACAATCCGCAGTCCATCGTGATACACCGCCAGCATTCCTTTCCAGTCCTTCTCTCCGCCTAAAATGGAGATAACCGTAGAAGCAGCAGCTCCGGCACCGTCAAACATAGCCCCCGGAATGGTACTCATGGTATAAATAACACCAAATACAGCCACAGAAAAAGTGCCATTTTCTGAGTTTCCCTTTAACAGCATGGTATTAAACACCAGCATAACCACTGCCTGAAAAATAAATGCAGAGCCTACGCCAAATCCATTTTCCACATATTCTTTGATCTCATTTCCTGTAGGAATGTGAAAATGAAAGCTTAAAAGCGCCTGCTTGTTCCAAAAATGAGTAAGCAGAATCAGAGTTCCTACTGTTTCCGCAATACATAAAGACGCCGAAGCCCCAACAAGTCCCCAGTTCAGCACTTTCATAAACAGCAGATCCAGGCTTAAATTTGTGACAATAACGCCAGCTGAAGAAATGGCAGCCAGCTTTGGTGCGCCGTCTGTACGCACTGCTATGGAAAGAATATTATACACTACATAAATCGGGGCAAAAGCAAATACCACAGTCAGATACTGCAGGGCCTGTGGCAAAAGCTCCGGGGTGGCACCAAGCAGCCTGCATAATGCGCTGCGAAATACGAGAGATACTGCTGCGAAAAGCACACCTGTTATCAGGCCTGCACTTAATACGGAGCCGAAAACCCGATTTGCACCTTTCAGATCTGCTTCACCAAGTTTTTTCCCAATTAAGACGCCTGCACCGCCGCCTAAGGTGATTCCCATAAGTAAATAAAGCAGAAATACCGGTGTTGCAATGTTCGCCACAGCCAGGCCGGTACTGCCTATAAAATTTCCTACCAGAGTAGCATCCACAAGGGTGGATATGGTAACCCCAAGAGAAGAACATACTCCCCAGAATAAAAAGGTTCTGTATGCACTTTTTGCATAGTTTGTTTCCATATGATTTTCCTCCTGCCTTCAGCTGACTTTTTCATCAAAGCCAGGGGCTTTTGACCCCGACATCATTATATCAAAAAGGAGCAACTCCCGGTACTGCAGAGTTGCTCCTTCTTGCTGTCAATCGATCGGATTATGTTAGCTATTGATCCTCTTAATCACTTCTTCCATTACAGGCATCGCAGGTATTGCTCCTTCTCTCTCAACACATAGGGAAGCCATCGCATTTCCAAAGCGGACACATTCTATCATTTCCTGTAAAGAATATTCTTCTATACGCTTACCGGATTCACAAATCTTATATAAAAAGCCTCCCATAAAAGAATCTCCGGCACCGGTGGTATCCACAACTTTGCTGGAATAACCTGAAACATATGCTTCCTGCTGATCCTGCAGATATACAAACGATCCTTTTTCGCCTAAAGTAATGAGTACTATTTTTGCGCCATACTCTGTTATGCTCTCTGCTGCTTTCCGAACATCCGTATAACCTGTTAATAGCTCAATCTCTTCTTCTGATACTTTAACGATATCTGCATATTCTAAAATACTTCTCATCCATTTACAGGCTTCTTCCTGTGAATCCCATAAACTGGCTCTGTAATTCGGATCATAAGAAATAATTGTTCCATTATTTTTCGCAGCTTTTAATGCAATAAACTCTGCATTTCTGGATAGTTCATCTGTTAACGACAAAGAGCCTACATGAAGAATACGGCTTTGGCAGATGATATCTTTCCGTATTTCCTCAGCCTTCAGACCGATATCTGCTCCGGGTTTTCTGGCAAACGCAAAATTTCGTTCTCCGTTATCTGCCAGTTTAACAAAAGCAAGTGTTGTAAAATAGTCTGCATCACTTATTAATCCTTCGGTTGAAACACCGCATTTATCCAAGGTTTCCTTTAAGAAATCACCCAAGAAGTCTTCTCCTATTTTTCCGATAAATGCTGTTTGGGCACCCAGCCGTTGTGCCGCAACCACAACATTAGCAGGTGCACCTCCCGGATTTTGTGTATAAGACAATGTTTGTCTTTCACTCTCTTTTTTCCCGGTAAAATCAATCAATATCTCTCCCAGAGAGGTAATATCATAATGCCGTTTTGTCCTATATTTTATATCTACGCCTATATTTCCTTGTGGGTATAATTTTCCTGTATAGCGATACAAACCATGCTCCCACAATAATGTAAATGTATTTCCGTCTATGAGGATATCAATATCTGTTTCTTTTTCCATCATTTCACAGGGCACAGTCCGTATACCATATCTGGAAGCTCTGTCTGCCCGGTTATAATTCACGGTCATTTCTTTATTTGAAGAATCAAAGCATATTGTCACGATATGTCTATCTGTATCATATAGATCAATACACAATAACTCTCCATCTCCCGGCAGCTTTCCCTTCAGTTCTACCATAACCGGCTCACTTTGCGGTGGTATGTTTTCACCGGTCCAATGTTTTTCCAATGTTCTGCTGAAGATCTTCATCTCAGCTTTCACTTTATCAGCCACTTTCGCGCACAAACGCCTGTTATCATCTAAATACCACACTCGTGATACATCCAGTATTCCACGATACCCTTCCTCCGGACCGAAATCCCGGTTCCAGGGCATCCACAGCCAACCGCCCAGCCAGGCAACAGACCGTATTTCCCCATTCAATACCGGATATGTCTGTGCTGCATAATAATGAGTTCCAAAATCCAAGGTCCCCCTTATCTCTTTATGGAATTCACATTTGTCAAAATCCACCTGTCCGGACAGATATAGCGTCGTTACACTGTCTTTTTCATACATCGGCGAAGTTGTCAAAAACCAGACATCCTCAAGACAGAAGGCATCCGGACATTCAAACATTCTGCCCTCACCAGGCTCTGCCTCGTACAAAATTCCGCTATACGTCCAATGGTACAGATCGGTAGAAGAGAAAAGATAAATTCTTCCGCGGCTGTCCGGATGTTCAATTCTTCCGGTGGATCCTCCACAGATCATTCGCCATTTTCCTTGTGCAAAAAACACCTTGGGATCTCGGAAATCTCTTCCTCCCTTTTCCGGGACTTCTTTTATCAGCGGGTTTTCTTCTGCCTTTACAAAATGTCTCCCATCCTTCGACACCGCAAGATTTTGCGTCTCAAAAATACCGGTTTCACCTTCCGTTCTTCCTGTATAGAATAAAAATAGCTGATCATCATGTACAACAACCGATCCGGAAAAGCATCCGCCGTTTTTATCGTTATCATAGGGCATATCTGGGACCAGTGCCGGTTCTAATTCTTCCCAGTGTATCAGGTCCCGGCTTACCGCATGCCCCCAGTGCATACTGTCCCAGTTGTCATGGTACGGATTATACTGATAAAATAAATGATATTGACCTTTAAAAAACACCAATCCATTAGGATCATTGATCCATCCTTTCTGGGGTGTAAAATGTAGGGATGGTCTTACGATTTCTCTCATTTTCTTATCCTTTCACTGCTCCGGCAGTCATACCACTTATAATATACTTCTGCAAAATAACATAAAATACTAATTCAGGAAGCATGATCATCAGACTCGCTGCAATGATTCCACTATAATCCATGGTATATTGTCCTTTAAACATAGATGTCATTAACGACACTGTATTTAATGCATTATTCTGAATAAAGGTTGAGGCAAACGGGAACTCATTGTAAATATAAACCGCATTAAAAATAATGATCGTCACGAACGTCGGTTTCATGACCGGAATCACTACTTTGGTACACAGCTTAAAAAGATTGCAGCCGTCGATAATTGCTGCTTCTTCCAATTCTCCGGGGATATCTCTCAAAAATCCGGTAAACAGTAAGGTATTGAACGATATATTCACTGCGACATACGGCAGGATCAGTCCCAACCGTGTTCCAAGGATTCCCATCAGTGAATCAATCCTGTATACCGGAAACAGCAGTACATAAATAGGGATGCCAATCCCGATCAGCAGGAAAAGATACAACGTTTCCGATGTCTTATGGTTTCGAAAAACCATTCTGGCAATTGCGAACGAACTCATAAAAGTAAATAAAATACTGAAAAAAGTAGATACTACTACCAGTAAAATCGTATTAAAGTACATTCTGGCAAAATCAATAGTATCGATCGCACGCTGATAATTCTCAAAGCTTATTGTCTGCGGCAAAGATAGCGGACTGTTGACAATCTCATTATTTGTCTTTAATGAAAGCAACATAGCCCACAGTATGGGCATGATCAAAAGAATAATCAATCCCAGCAGACATATGTAAAAAATGACTTTTTCTATCGATATTCTCTTGTTTCTCATATTTAACTCCTTTGCTTCCTCGTTGTGATCTTAATATAGGAAAACGCGCCCAGAATTGAAAGCAACAGAATTGCAATCGCAATTGCCATTCCATATCCATACCTTCTGGATGTAAATACTGTAAAATACATATATGAAGTAAGCAGCTCCGACTGATGAGCAGGTCCTCCGCCTGTCATCTGATATACCAGTTCATATATTTTAAATACGCCTGTTACTACCAGAACAATATTAATAATAAAGGTCTCTTTCAACATAGGAATTGTCACATATAACAAGCGTTGTAACCAATTGGCTCCATCAATATCACAAGCTTCGTAAATATCTCCCGGTATTGCTTTGATTCCGGATAAAAAGATCGTTGCGTGAAATCCCAGTACCTGCCATGTGAATACCATCGCCAATGACAATGGGGACCATTTCGTTCCACCGATCCATTCAATAGCAAACATATCCAGTCCTATTTTACGCAATACACTATTTAGCAGCCCATAATTAGGATTCAGGATATATCCCCAGATAATTCCTATGATAATAGGCGCTATTACATAGGGCGCAAAAATCACCATTTTAAAGAATGCGTTTCCATGAAAATTCTTGTTCATCAATAATGCTGCCATAAAAGATCCAACGATCAAGAATATCACACTGAATAACAATACTAAAAATGTATTTTTCAATGCGATCAGAAATAACTTATCATGGAACATAGCAACATAGTTTTTTATTCCCACAAAGGATGCTTTTCCAAGACCACTGTAGTCCGTAAAGCTATAATAAAATGCGATAAACACAGGAATACTAATAAATACTGCATAAACCATAAGAGTCGGAAGCAGCATAATGATTTTTGCTTTCTTTGTACTCAACCAATACATAGCTTTCTCCCTTTCCATTCTAAAGAAAAGAGCGGTATTACTTAATTTCATACCGCTCTTTTAATTTTATCTTTCGGCACTTTGTAAATTTTCTACATAATCAGCTGCTTCTTCCGGTGTGTAAACGCCGGTCATAACACCGAAGGTAGCATCAAAATATCCATATGCCACATTGGACGAAAGTGAATTAAACGGCTCAGTTACTGCTTTCCAATCATCATTTAATGCCGTGATCATCGTGGAAAGTACAGGATGTTGGCTCTCATCAATCTGTCCATTATATGTAGAGCACGGTAATGCCGCGGTATCCTCAGCAATGATTTTGGTTCCCTCTTCGCCATAATAGAACTGCCAGAACTGCATAATTGCATCTAACAACGCAGGATCTTCTGCTACCTTTGAAGATACTACATAAACACCGCCGGATGCCTTGATTCCGATCTGCTGCTCATACTGGCTGTCGGAAAAGGTAGGTCCCCAGAAGAATCCGATTTTAGAAGCAATATCACTTCCCTCAAAATCACCGATATCCCATGCTCCGGAATTGAACATTGCTGCATTTCCAGCGAGGAACTGCTCTTTTGCTTCAAAATATCCAATATTGGAAATGTCCTTTGTGAAAGTTCCTTTTTCACGCATTTCTTCTACTTTTTCAAAATAGTGAATAAAGTCTTCGTTATTCCATGAAATGCTTCCATCCTTCAGACCGTCAAGCTTTTCAAAGAATCCATATCTTGCCAGCATTGTCTCAAATGCCCAGATACTGTAATTATCTTGCGCCCCCACGGTCAGCGGTGTGATTCCGGCTGCATTCAGCTTATCTACCGCATTCAGGAACTCTTCATAGGTAACAGGCACTTCTTCAATTCCTGCCTGCTGGAAGAGATCTTTGTTATAATAAAATCCTACCATCATAACTTCACTGGGCATTGCCACATCTTTGCCGTCCACGGTACATGAATGCACCAGTCCGGGAAGAAGGCTGTCATTGATACCATACTGATCCAATGCATCCGTCAGATCATATAAATCCCCATTCTGTGCAAACTCCTTTGCGGTTGCCTGTTCCAGCCAGAAAACATCCGGAAGCTTATCTTCTCCTGCCAGTAAAGTCATCTGTGTATTATGCTCGGACACTTCTTTACCCGTAATATCAATTTTAATCCCCGGATGGCTTTCTTCAAAGGCAGTGATAATCTTCTGCAGATGCGGCTCCTGTGCCTGAATATCAGCAACATGCTCTGCAAACTTGATCGTAATCTGTCCGGCCCCATCTGCGGACGTAGAACTCTGCTCAGTCTCTGCGCCGTCTGTAGTCCCTTCTGCATTTCCGCATCCTGCCATTGTAAACAGCATAGCGGACGCACAAGTCAGTGCCATCATTTTTCTCCAATACTTTTTTATCATAATCTTGTGCCCTCCTTATTCTTGTACATGAATATCATCTAACGTCCCATATAGAATGTCAATATGTTTGCACATTTTCCCATTCTCTTCCTTCTGACTGTAGATACCCCATGCTTTTCCACAAATGAAGAAGCTGGACATTTCACCTTCTATTGCAGGATGGAATGACACGGTTCCGCGATACATATCACTTTGCAGTCCCAATAATGCATTCAGCACTCCCCAGCTTGCCATTGCTCTGCAATAATGATGACCGGACTCAATCTCACTGAACGGATTCCTCTTGTATCCGTCATAACGATCCCGAATTGACTTTACCACAGTCAGACCTTCCTCTACACAACCTGAATAAATCAGATTAACGGCTACTTCATACTCTACTCCTGTCCACACCTCTCCGGCATAGGATAACGGGAATTTAGGCCTGCCGCCTTTCGGCCAGGTAGCTACTACCATTCCATGCTCTTCATTGATCGCATATGCTCTGTGCACACTGTCTGTATGATAAAAATCCGTTTTGTAATTATACTTGAATACGGATTCCATAGCAGATTTTACATGCTCTTTCGGTAAAATTTCCCCGATTCCAGCCATATATGCCAGGAACTGTCCGAGAAGCTGATCTGACAGGCAGCCTTTTCCGAATTGATATTTATATTTATCAATCTCCTTCTGTACCTGAATATAATATTCCCCGTCAAACATCAGTTCATCGGCTCTTGCAGCTCCTTTCGCGTAAGCATCTGCGTATAACTGATGATGTTCTTCATCCCCTACAATCTCAGCCATCTCTTCACAGCATTTCAATGCTGCCAGGAAGATACTGTCCGTCATGGGATTCGGTCCGTAGAATTCAATATCATAGGTTGTATTCTGCTGACCATCCAGTACATCATCTCCATCCAGATCCCATTGTTTCAGGGCATATTCCATTGCCAACACTACTTTGGGCCAAATGGTCTTCAAAAATTCTACATCCCCGAGATTCTTGAAATCCCGGTAGACACGAACAACACTTCCAAGTTCTCCATCACAGGCCGGAACCATTGCATACCGTTCCTGATCAAATACGGAAAACATTCGTGTAGACATACATCCTGTCTCATCTGTTTCTCTCAAAAATTCTACATTACGCATTGTTTTTTCAAGATCCGGGAACAGAAATGCAACCGTCTGTGCATAATTCCATACATGAGGCACACTACCGTAACCGCAGCCTATATAGTCTCGTATCCCTTCAAATCCGGCAAAGGTTCCATCTTCCAGCCGGAAACATAAATTACTTCGAAGATTCGTAATATTTGCAGTCAGAGCATCAATCACATAATAAGGTAATGTAGTCTTATGGAACATAGCATCGGCAAATTTTCTGCTGTCGGATTCCAGTCGTTCCTTATTATGATATACATATTTTGCGACATCCCATGCATCTGTAAATTTTGTTGCATAGTAATTTCTCACTGTTCCGTATTCACCGCGCTGGAATTTCTCGTAGTCCTCATCAAATTCGATCCATGCCTTTACTCTGTTAGGAAAATACCATGTAATGACAAATTCAAAAGTTCTTTCTTCTCCCGGCTGAAGTTCTTCCCAGGCTCCGATGGATCCGATCTTTTCTCTTCTTTTCAGGAAACTGAAATTATGAAATTGTGCAAATTCACATCCCACACTGTCAGATACGGTCTCTTTTTCCAAAAGTCCATCACCGGTAAAATCATCCCAGAAATCCTGTATTCCATCCACCCATTCGCCGTCAAACCACTGTGTTTTATAGGTTACATTAGATCCACTGGTCAGAATCGCCATATTTCCATACCGTAAATGATCCTCTTTCAAGTGTTCGGGTGAATAATACAAGCCCTTCACATCATCAAATTCCCGATATTCATTTTTTACGCTATCAGCCAGCTTTAGGTTCTCAATAACATCATATCCTTCAAAACCAGATGCATTGGGAAGTGTGCCTACCAGGCTTACTTTGGTCGGACAGTCTGCAATATTTTTCACCGTGTATCGGATAATTGCACAGGGAATACTGGAATCATCTGTATTTAAAGGAATAAACGGTGTATAGGCTTCCATTGACACTTTTACGGGCAATTCTGAATCTTTGAAATTCACTCTTGCAAAAGGATATTCACAAATCAGCTCCGAATCTTCCATTCTTGGCAGATTTACTAATTCAGCCTGAAGGTATCCGTGCGAGCTGGTATATGGCGGAACCATTCTCGATTCCAGAATTTTCGATATAGGTCTTTCCAGTTCTTTGTTTTCCGTACGGATTGCAAAAAAGGAAAGAGGAAATTTCGTATTTTTCGAAGGCCAGTTAAAGATTTCCCAGTCAAGGAACTTTCCTCTTGAATTTACAGAGAAATTACCTGTTCCGATTCCGCCCAGCAGAAAACGGACTTCCGTTGCATCCCGCTTAAAGACCCGCGGTGTTCTGTCAAATAATTTTTCTTTTGAAAATGTTTTTTTCATCTTCTCCTCCTTCTTGTTGTTCGGTTGTCCGAATAACTTGTTTTATTTTTTAACTCTCCGCTTTTGCAGAGAGTTTTTTTATTTAATCTTGTTTGTTCGAATAACTTATGCTATGATATTAGCATAACAAAAATATATTGTCAATCACTTTTCAAAATACGGGGGATTTTATGAACACCAGAACACCAAAATACATGCTTATAAAAAATGAATTTGTCCAGAAAATCGAAAGCGGATATTATCGTCCCGGCGATCTCATCCCTTCTGATAATAAATTAATGCGTACTTTAAATGTAAGTAAAAGCACTATTACACAAGCCCTGAAATGTCTGGAAGCTGAAGGATATATTATACGGCAGCAAGGAAAAGGCACTTTTGTAGCAGACCGCTCCAAAGATAAAATAAACCTATCTATTTATTTATGTCCTATGGAAGATAATGAGAAATATTTTTGGATCTCTCTGATCGAACAATTTAATCTAACTTTTTCCGAATTTTCCGTAACACCGACTTTTCTCACCAATGATAAGGCTCCTCTGCGTGACTCGCTGTTGCAAAGCTTTACCAGTGGAAATGCACCGGATATTCTGTCCCTGGACGGTCCTGATGTCCCCTATTGGGCATATATGAATTCTCTGCTGCCGTTTGATGGATATATGGATTCGTCTTTCCTATCCTCTTTTCTGTCTCCCATTGTGACACAGGGAACCTATCAGGGAAAACTATATCATCTAGGTTATACGGAATCCACTTTATGTATTCTGTATAACAAGGAGTTGTTCTATTCTCTTGGTATCCGCATTCCAACTTCTGCGGAAGATGCCTGGAGCTGGGATGAGTTTCTGAATGTCTGCCATACAATACAGACCAAAACTTCTTTTCCCTATCCTTTGCTTATGGACTCCGGACGCGGTCTTTCTCCAAAATCCGGAGAATGGGACAGCTACGCCGGATTGCCATTTATCGTGCAGAACAACGGCAGCCTTTTTAACGATACGCTGACGGCAACCTCTGGATATATTAACTCTCCGGCTTCCGTCGCTGCTATGAATTGGCTGGGCGAATTATTTCATAAATATCATTATACCCACGTGGAGGATCTCAGTGCCGATTTTCCTGAAAACTTTGCCATGAGTCTTTCCCTGCCCAGTGCCTATTTTCAATCGCAGAAAAGGAATAGTAATATCGGCATAATCCCTCTTCCCCATGGTATAAAAGCAGCTTCTCCCCATGGAAGCTGGGGATTATGTATGTCCAGACAGACACAATATCCCAGGGAATGTTGTGAATTTATCCGTTATGTTTTCAGTCTGCAGAATCAGTTGAAGATCAGTCAGTTAACGGGTATTCCTGTTTTAAAAGAGATTTATGACGTAATGGACAGCTTTCAGGCTGATTCCGGCAACAGCAATATTTTATTTTCACAATTACGGAACACCTCTTTTACCAGACCGCAGACCCCCGCATATCCATTCTTCAGTAAGCAGTTTTCCTATGCGTTTTATAATATTGCCATGGGTGCTGATGCACAAGAGGAAATGAATCACCTGGCGCAGCAGGTAGACGATCATCTTTACCGGCATAATTATTATCAACAAAGCTAATAATTTAGGCTAAGGATAAATAAATTCATTTACCCTTAGCCTATTTCTCATCATATTTTACTTTTTTCTTATAATCATAGATCTTAATATCCGCACAGATTTCCAAAGGGATAATCTTTTCCATCCCGGTACCTCCCGTTCACTTCCCAATAATAAAATTATATCGTTTATTTCTGTTTAAAACAATACTATTTTCATAGTAAGCAAAAAACGAGCCATCCTCCACAAACGCAGATTCCTGCATTCATGGTTCAGACGGCCCGTGTAATTTTAATTTTAGATTTCAGCTAATTTCAGCAGATCCGGAATCTTGGACTCCCAGCCAAGTGCCATGATATGAACACCCTGGCAGTATGGCTTGCACTCTTTGATAATACGTGCAGCGATCTCAACACCGGTAATTCCAGCTTTTGTCTTTTCTTTGTCTGCCTTCAGCTCCTCGATCATCTCATCCGGAACATGAATGCCGGCAACATTGTTATTCATGAATTTCGCCATTCCAGCGGACTTCGGAATAATAATTCCAACCTGTACAGGTTTTCCGAACTGTTTTGCTTTTTCCATAAATTTGATAAATTTCTCCGGCTCGAATACAGCCTGTGTCTGGAAATAGTCAGCGCCTGCTGCAACCTTTCTCTCCATCTTCGCAAGCTGTGCATCAACAGAATCACTGCATGGAGAAACAACAGCACCCTTGGAGAATTTCGGAGGCTCTCCAACAAGCTGGTTTCCACCAAGATCTACGCCAGACTCCAGAAGCTTCACTGTGTGAAGAAGAGATACGGAATCAAGGTCGAATACCGGTTTTGCCTGAGGATGATCGCCCATTTTAGTATGATCACCGGTAAGACAGAGAATATTGTCAATACCAAACATAGCTGCGCTGAGAAGATCAGACTCCAGAGCGATACGGTTTCTGTCACGG
>ENA-OPCN01001394-OPCN01001394.1-human-gut-metagenome-genome-assembly--contig:-NODE-1394-length-16550-cov-2.663595_pt1 | contig 16550 bp, 17 predicted proteins | sample MGYA00241567_ERZ501485 | MGnify/ENA primary metagenome ERZ501485 (study PRJEB25962, sample SAMEA2042579) | human gut metagenome | biome: human gut; feature: human-associated habitat; material: faeces...
TGATACAGGTAGTGCAGGTGCTAAGGGCGCAACTGGCGCTCAAGGACCTACTGGTGCAGCTGCTGGTTTCGGAACTCCCACTGCTTCCGCAACAAAATTAGCAGCAACTGCGAATCCAACAGTAACAATTACTCCGTCTGGATCCAATACTGCTAAAGTTTTTGCATTCTCATTCGGTATCCCGCAAGGTGCACAAGGCGCTACCGGACCTAATGCGGTTTCTGCCTCTACAACAACAAGTGGATTTACCAATGGCTATGTGCTTTACAATAATAATGGAAAAGTTGGAGCAATGGTTGCTGGCAATATTCATATTGATGCAGTTACTAGCGCAGAAGAGGTTGACGATCTTCCAGAATAAAATTAATTATAGACCTATGGGTTTCCATAGGTCTATATTTTTTCAATAAAAATCTTAATTTTACATATAAACATATATCATATCTACGGATACGTTGATTTGAATGACTATTTCATATTATATAAATTTTAATCTCATTCGCAACTTTATTTGTAAAATTGATATATGTGAAATCTTTGTACAGATCAATTTATCGATTTTTATATTTTAAGGAGGCAACTAACTATGGGCAAAAACAAAGGCCGTTTTGAGTCTAACGGCAAAGAGGGCAAATTTAAAAATGGGAAATTTGACCATGGGAAATTCGACCGAAGCTCAAAAGCTATTACAAGAGAAGCTGAGAGATCTCAAAAACTCAAGAAACAACTTGAGAAACGCGAGACATGGTTTCAATGCCAGTGCCCGCATAGTATGGATATGCTTCGTCGGATTGAAACAAAAGATCCGAGTGAGAGGCTATATCAATGCAAATGTGGAAAAGTCGTACGGCTGAATCGTCTCGAAGAAAATGAAGTAGAGAAATCGTTCAAGGTTATGGATCAAATTTGTGATAACCTGAAAACTGCAGCAAAACCTGGTACGGATGATGAAATTTTGAATCATCTGTCTCAGATGCAGTTCAATATCTATGGATTGCAGAAAACATACTATGATTGGACAAACAAGTCTCAGAAAGATCGCAATCGGAAGAATCGTGACAACAATGAAGTTGGTGGATTCATGAATACCGATCCGAAGAAGAAGTTGTTTTAATTTCTGAGGAAGTATTTTGTGGTCAACAGCTGAGGCCACAAAATCTCTACATTAAATAATTAGAGATTTTTAGAAATGAGTAACGAAATAAAAATCGTTACTCATTTCTTTTTTGTAATCTAAAAGGGAGATTTTAATTATGATAAAAATTGTAAAAGGGGATCTTTTAAAAGTTGAAAAAGGAATCATTGTACATCAAGTAAATTGTCAAAAAACAATGGGGTCTGGAATCGCTCTTTCAATTCGAAAGAAATACCCATCACATTATATACAATATTTACAAACCGAACCACAACTTGGTCAAATTATCATTACTCCAATAAACCAAAAATTGTTTATTATTGGATTATATGGTCAGGATCATTATGGAAGATCTGGGCGCTTTACGGATTATTTTGCGTTTGAAAGTGGTTGCGAATCTATAGAAGCTTTTCGGCAGACATATTCGCTTCCAGTCTATTTTCCATTCAAGATAGGATGCAATCGAGGCGGAGGAGATTGGAAAACGATATATTCTATTATTGAAAGAACGATTCCATCATCTACCATTTTAAAGCTCAATGATGATTAGTTTAATATGAAAGAATATATTATTTAATTGAATAAGTAGTCCGTATCCTTATAGGGGCATAACAACTACTTAGTTTAGAATTAATTTTGAAAGTTGAGGTGATTGCATTGGCTACGTCTGCGAAGACAAAAACCAATGTAAAGAAGACGACATCTCATGCCAAAACGCCGTCTTCCAAATCAGAAAAAACAAAAATTTCTACGACCAAAGAGAAAAACAAAGTTGAAAAAATACAAGAAACATCTTTGGGATTTAAAGATGATAAGATGATGTATACCGATGATGAATATCAACAGATTCGAAATTCAATCGGTATGTATATTTCTTATTATGGGACAAGAGCGGCACGTCATCTTTTTAAAGAGATTTTTAATAACGCTTTGGATGAATGTGTAAATCCAGAATCTCCAGCAAATACAGTAGAAGTCTATTTCAATGAAGTCAATCGAGAAATTATTATCTCTGATAATGGCCGTGGTCTTCGATTTGAAGAAATGTATGACTACATTACAAAGAAGCATTCATCGACAAAAATCAAACGTACTTTGAAAGTAGATACCGCTGGTGAAAATGGTGTTGGTTTAAAAATCACCGCTGCTCTTTCGGATAAATTTATTGTGACATCTTATCGTGGGTATGAATCAAAAACCGTTCGTACTGTGGACGGAAAAGCCGTGGAAGAACCAGTAAAGAAAGAAAAGAAATTTCGTACTGGTTTGGTAGTTGATTTCATTCCGTCCGAAAAATACTTATGTGAAACCAAAAATGACAAACTTGATTTGAAAGTTGAAGACTTGGATGAATGGCTTCGACAGATGTCTTATATAATTCCAAAAGGAATTAAAATGAAACTCGTTGGGGAAAAACGGGGATCTGATTTAGCAATTGTCCGAACCTATACGAGACAGGGAATTGGAGAAGCCGTCAATTATATGACACAAGATGCAGAATTTGAACCTGTCGTTGTAGTTGGGAAATCAGACGAAGAAGCAACAGAATTTACTTTGGAATGCGCATTTACTTATGATAAGACAATTGACAATGATTTGATTGATAGTTACTGTAACTATATTCATACCATCGAACATGGTTATCATGTCGATGCATGTGAAGGAGCTATTTGCGGCTTCTTTACAAAGGAAGCGCGTCGTCTTGATCCAAATGCGAAGTATCCAATTTTGTATGAAGATTGTAAAAAAGGTCTTGTGCTTGCGGTAAACTGTACTGCTCGAAAGCCACAACTGTCTGGTCAGACAAAAGAAAAAGTAACATCTGAAATTATTCGTTCAGATGGTCGTAAAGCAATTTCCAATGCGCTGGATAATTTCTTCAATGACAATCCTCAATTGCTTCGTAATGTCATTAAATATTTGAGAGACATTGCAAAAATTCGCATGGAAGCAAATAAAATTAAAGGTATTGATACGAAACGTCCATCCAACTGGGTTGAAGACAGTGCAATCAAGGAATATTATCCAATCGCAAATCGCAATTCGAAAGAGTATAAAGAGCTCTTTATTACTGAGGGAGATTCTGCAGCCTCTATTGTGAATAGTGTTCGAGACAGAAATCATCAAGCAATCTTTCGTCTGCTTGGTGTTGTCGAGAACACATTTGAACAGCCTCTGCACAAAATTATGGGTGTAAAGGGCAATGAAACTCTAAAACATCTCGTAAAGATTCTAGGATGTGGTATAGGATCCGAATTCAACATTAACAATTTGAAATGGGATAAGATTATTATATTGACCGATTCGGATGTTGACGGCAGTAATATCACATCTCTATTATGTGCATTCTTTGCAACTCATATGCCAGATATTATTCTTGAAGAAAGATTGTATAAGGCAATTCCTCCGTTATATCATTTGAGTGATAAGAAAAAGTCATGCTATAAGAAGTATGAAGTTCTCTACGATAAGCATGAGTATTACAATCTTTTCAATCATATTGTGGCAGAGAATGTTTCGATGCTTTATATTTATGAAGATGGGCATACTTCCGAAATGAGTAAGAAAGACAAACTTAATTGGATGGAGCACAACCTAAATTATCTGTATTATCTAAATAACCTCGCAAGAAGAACCGCTGCTCCTGCATCAATTGTGGAAAAAGTTTGTTGGAATCTATTGTTATCCACAGGGCCTAGCGGAAGCAGTCCAAAGAAATTTAAAACTCTGATTGAGAAAACATTTCCCGAAATGACGTATTCTATTCAAGAAAATAATCTTGTTGGATCGTATAACAAGGAATTTGTTTCACTTATTATAGATTCTCTATTCGTAAAAATTTCTGCAAAGTTTCTAAAATTGCTCGACGAAAATGAAACATTTGAAATCGGGGTTCGAAATATCAATGATAAGAGCGACGAATATGAAGCAATGACCATCGGAGGATTTTTAAACTTTGTCAATGATAAATATGGAATTGATATTGATCAGAGGTTTAAAGGTGTTGGCGAAGTAGAAGATGATTTGGTTTTCCGCACTGTTGTAAATCCAAAGATTCGAAAATTGTATAAGTTAACGGTGTCTGATATTCCATCTGCTATGGAGGTAATTGAAATGCTCCATGGACGGAGAAGTGCTCAAGAGCGAAAAGACTTAATCACTGCAAAAGATTATACATTGGAAGACATCGATAACTAGAAGGAGTTTCAAAAAATATGGCGAAAAGTAAATCTGAGTTTACATCAAAAGACCCAAAGACGAAGAAAAATTCAGATGTAAAACGAACTCGACTTTGGGATGGGGTAACTGAAAGCGATTATATCAATGAGACAAATATAGAAGACAAAGAAATGGGAGCATACAATCTAGAAAAGATGGGAATATATGCATTGAATGCAACATGTTCTCGTCACATTCTGGATGCTATGGATTCGCTAAAACCGGTTGAACGCCGGATTTTGTATGCAATGTATTTGTCAAAAGCATACGTTGTTGGAAATGGTGGTAAAAAGAAATCCCAAGGTATCGTTGGCGAGACAAATAAATTTCATCCCCATGGTGGTAATACCATTTATGATACGATGGTTGGCATGTCTCAATATTGGAAACGTGGGATTCCTCTAATTACCGTTCATGGATCAAAGGGAGATCCGACCATTAAGAAATATGCCGCTGAGCGATACACAGAAGTTACCATTAGTCCGTATGCATATGAATGTTTCTTTGATTCGTTTGATCGAAGTTGTGTTGAAATGATGCAAGCTTCGAACATGGAAGACGAAATTCCAGTTTCGCTCCCATCGAAATTTCCAAATATTTTAACCAATGGTGGTGTTGGTATTGCATATGGATATTCATTTGCAATTCCTCCTTATAATCCGGATGATGTTATTATGGCAACCAAACGCCTTCTGAAGGATTCCGAAGATCAAGATTTCTATATTTATCCCGATCTTCCAACTGGTTGTGATATTGTCGATGATGGAACAGAACTTCGTAAGATTTGTGAAGAAGGTATGGGAAAACTTCACATGAGAGGGCATATCGAAATCCAAGAAGGAAAGAATACTTGGATTTTAAGAATTACCTCAGTACCTTGGCTGACGTCTCCATTGGATATCAAAGAAGATATAGCGAATCTTCAAAAACAAGGAATTGCACAAATTGAAGACGTACAGGATATTTCAGACCAATACAAACTAAAAGATGGTACAGTGATAACCGACGTTATCATCGATGTTATCATTCGAAAAGAGTTGGATCCGTATGTTATTCGAGACATTTTATACAAAAATACAAATTTGGATCGAACGATTGCGGTTCAGTTTAGAATGGTAGAAGATGGGTTGAATGTTGTACAGAGAAATCTGTATGACTCCCTGAATAGTTGGATTGATGGTAGAAGAGAGTACCTTCGTCGTCTTTACAACAAGAAGATTCGTTATACAAAAGCAAGAATCTCTATACTAGAGAGTTTTATCGAACTGAAAGACCCAAAGAAAATCGATAAAGTAATTGAAGTTATTCGTACACATGATGAAGATGAAATTGTTGGTTACTTAGTACGGAAGTTTGGAATGAATAGCTATCAAGCAGATGTTGTAGCAGATCAGAAACTCAGAGCTTGGAGTAAATCCAGAATGCTGAGTTATGAAGAAGAACTTCCAGAGAGAATCAAAGAATTGGATGAGTATATGAAAATCGTTCAGTCCGAGAAATACATCGATGAAATTATTTCAAATGATATGGACGATTTGAGAAAGTATTCTCATCCAAGGAGATCTACGATTATTTTGAAAGAAGATGGTCCAAAAGTTGCAGATACAGAACATCTTCTTGTATTTACAAAGAAAGGGTTGGTTAAGAAACTACCTGTTTCACCAATTGGTAGAAATAAGGGATATGGGCAATTTGCTGCTGGAGATTATCCGATTCACCGAATCCAAATTTCGAATATGGATAGCGTAATCCTATTCGATAGCACCGGTCGCTATTCGGTTATTCCAGTAAGTACGATTCCAAATAGTTTGCATACGGATACTGGAGAATCTGTATTTAGCATTACCAAGCTGGAAGGAGAAATCATATCCGTATATCCATTCTATACTCCAAAAAATCAGCGTGATTTAAAAAAGATCAATTCTAAGGGAGCGTTTGTATTTACTTTAACGAAGAAGGGTCAAATGAAGAAAACCCCTCTGGCAGAATTCACATCCCTTCGTATGATCAAAAATGCAAGAGCGGTTCGTGGAAAAGCTGATGAGCAACTTGCAATGGCAGAAATCATGTTTGATGTTGGGAATATCTTAGTCTATTCGAAAAATGGAATGGCCTCTATTTTGGCCACATCGGATATTCCAGAAACTGGAAAAGATAATGTAGGAAATCTTGTTTTGAATGTGACATCGGATGATGAATGTCTTGGGTTCTGTACCGTAAATGGGGCAAAAGAAATTCTTGTTGTAAGTGAACGTGGAGGCATGAAACGTGTTGATTGTGTTGAAGGAACTTCGTTTAATGCTCTGCGTCCAATGAAAAGGAGAAACACCGTATACATTACATCAATTAATAATGATGATAAAGTATTTCGTTGTCTTCCTATTGGTGAAAAAGATGAGAAAATCTTTGTCTGTAATCGAAAAGATGTACATGAATATCCAATCGATGCAATTCCTGTATTGACTCGCAGAGCGTCTTGTCCAAAACTAATTCCAGTTCCAAATGGTGATAATATTATCACCGTTATCAAAGTATAATAAACAAATACTTGGGGTACTCGATATTATGTGAGTACCCCAAGTAAATTTTTTGTGAGGAAAACATGTCAAAAGAAACAGATCTTCAAAACATGCTATTTGAGATTGAAGCAATTCTGAAAAATCACTACACGACATCCGACAAACTTACTCCAGATAAAAAGTATTGGAAGGGGCTTCTTTTATTCTGGAAAGATAAAATTATAGAAAATGATATCAAAGCGTTACACTCCAGTCTTCAAAATTGGAAATTTTATTTCTACCGATTTTTTAAAAAGGATGAAAAAGAACTAAGCGATCTCCTCGATCATCTTCTAAAATATTTCAAGGACGAACCGTAATTGGTCGTCCTTGAAATAGATATTATATTTCTGAGAGGAGGTGCTTATTTATGAGCATCAATGAATTGAGTTTGAAAGAAGAGGTATGGGATATCGAAAATGAGATTTCCCATACCATAGAAGATGGCTGCACAAATTATGAACGTACGTGCTATCTAGAATGGATTTCAATGATCGAAGAAAATCGCAGGACAGATTTTTACCAATCCCTGCAAAAAGTAAACGATCATTGTCGGGATTGTCTATTGAGCAATCCGAAGCTAAAGAATCCATTTAATGCCTATTATAAAGTATGGAGTGTGGTTCGCCGTTTTGTTGAAAGGTTCGAAAGCGATGGTGGACAATGAAACATCTGCTTTTATCAATATTTCGTCTTTTATTCAGAGTAATTGTAGCCTTTCCATTTGTGTTGATTGGATGTATCATACGCAAAATCGATGAGCATATCGTGACGAAACATCGAAACGTTCAAAAGGATATTATCATTACAGAGGAGGATTATGAAAATCAATGAAAGTCATGATTGGAATCATCATCTTATCGGTAATGATGAATATTGTGATGATGGTGTTGTGTTTTGGATTCTATGTTCGATTAAAGGATGTAGAACGAAGAATCCAATTCATTTATAAAAATTTGAAAGTTCCAAAGTATATCGAGGGGAGTAAAATTCATGAGTCTACTGCAAAAGAAAATAACGCTGTTCGCCTTGAACGATCCAGAGAGTTTCGAAGAGGATGAACCGATGGATCCACATCAAAATTTTCATAATGGAGCTTTTTGGATCGAGGATATGCCGGAAAGTTATCATAAGTCATATAATTATGAAGCTGCCGGATATCAAAAGCTCGATATAGACAACATCTCAAACTCATTCTATTCATATATGATATAATGATTTAAAGAAAGGATGAATAAAATCATCCTTTCTTTTTTATATACAGTAGTCAAAATACACCCCGAAAACAGCTATTTAATATAAAAATATAGGGGGTGATGAAGTGTTCGATTGCCTCACAGAAGCAGATTTCTTTTTTGATGATTTATGGAAACCTGCAATAGAAGCATGGGAGGAATATGACGAAGATCAACTTCGAGAACATAACGAAAAGAAAGACAAATATAAGAGAGAAGCAAGAAAATCGTATATTCTTCAAGAGTATCTTCTTCCAATTGTTGATACCGTTCTTAAGAATGCTTCTAAGGAACGAATACTTTTTCGATATATTGCGGAGTATGCAGACCGAAATGTTGACATACTCTCGAGCCCATATTTTACAAAAAATATGTTGTTTACACAAAAAGATGAAGAAATTGTTTTTACAATTTTCGGAATCGATAAACGGAAAATTGCTGAAAAAATCAAAGAAATGCCGAAGCCTCCAACCAATACAGGTTCGGTAAACGTTACTCCATTTCGAGTATTGATGATTTTCATCATCGGTCATTATGCGAGAACGAAAGAATATAAAAAGATGGAGTATATTTATCGTTATTATGCATATTCACAGTTTTCGACCCTTTTTCATTCCGTTGGCTTTCGACAAGGTGTTTTAAAACCGGAAGCAATGGAATATGCAATTGATAATATGGAAAAGAAATTTCATATAAAAAAATATGGAAGTCTGGACCTAACCATTACAGAAGCAATGAAGATGGCAGTCTTCAATTTTCTAAAAGCTGATAAAGAAGATAAACCAGATTTTCGAGATCTAAGCGACTTCGCAGTTCTCCAATTGGCTATGGCTTTGAAAAGTAGACAAGCTGCTTGGATGAAGAAAGTATACGCTGCGTATAAAGCAGCTCTCGATTCTGGCGAATATATCACAAGCAGAGGAGAAGATTATGATGAAGATAGTGGAGATATTGTCGAACGAGAAACCGTTACGGGTAATGTAAAGCAGCTCGCTGACAAATACACACTTGCATTCTTTACTTCTCCAATTGCAAAGAATTTAGTAACAATGTCTGCAAAAAGATGTGATGTCTCAGAATCTGAACTTCGTGGAGTTCTCGAAATGCTTTGGGACCAGAATCGACGTGGAGAGGTAAATAATTTTCTCAGTGCGCTCTTCCAACTGTTTTTCAATGAGAATTCGAAATATACCGAGAAAGATATTCATTCTGCTGTATTTGGTGCAACAGCAGATGCAATATTCCGTCGATCAAATTCAAACGATCCATTGGTTGCTGTGGTTAAAGATACAACCAATGCATGGCTGATGAAAGGATCTAAAATTTATCGGGGAACCAATCGTACTGCAACCAAAAGCAATTACAAACGAGCAATTTATCTCTATTTTGTATTCATGATCATGTGGAGGAATTAACGATGACAGAAATTATGGAATTGAGTGCTATGGAAACACTCATGATCGATGAAATAAATGAAACTGCTCTGGAATCAAACAAAGTTACTGAATTTATTAAAAACATCATTTCTACGATTACGAAATGGTGGAATGAGAAAGCAAAACCATTCCTTCTTCGCGCTGTACGAGAGTTTTGGGCATGGATCAAACGAGCGGCCAAATCAATTCGTAAAATGCCAAGAAAATTTTGGGAAGCATGCACAGGATTTGCTTCCAAGATGAAAGATAAAGTTAATAAAATTGGCGATGATGCGATTACTGCTGATGTAGATGAGACATATTCTATGCCTATGAGTGATTTTGTATCGGAATCACTTGATGGAACGATGGAATCATTTTTTGAAATTTTGACTGATACTTCTGCAATGGAAGTTGCTGGAGTTAAAATTGATGATTCGGATTTTTCAAATCTATACAAAGTTATGACAGAGAAATATGAATTGGACGATTCTGAAGCTGAAGTTGATGTAAGCGAACAGGATCTCAATAACTTTGCAAAAAGTGTGTGTGGCCCAGTAGAAGATTTCGTTAAGAAAAATGCAAATGCCGACAAAAAAGTTGCAGATGCAATTGAAGAAGAATATGAAAAAACTGGAGATAACAATGCGGCTTCAAAAAAAGCAAACAATTGGATGGCTAAGGTGTCTCAATTCTTTAAATGGATCGCAAGTTTATTTAAGGATCTTGCGGATAATATCCGTGCAATTGCGAATCGAAAAAAGAAAGAGAAAGCTTGAGGTGATGTACTATGGCCTCAATCAAAGAACGTCGCTCGAAAGTTGAATCTATTGTGTATACGGTAATGAAAGAATTAGATCCGTCTGGAAACAACGTCGATACATATCGTGAATTGTTTTCCAAGATGTCGGATTCTCAATTTGATGCCTATATGATGGATTTTTTGAATGATGATAAAAAGAATTTTTATCTCGAAATGGTTGAATATGTCAATGATTTGAAATATGAGAACATCGAAAAAGCTGCAAATGTAATCAATGTTCCTTTGTACGAGTACGTTTATCTTCCGCATGTAAATGGAGATCCCGATAAAAATATCGTTGTTACTCCAGAAAAAGTTCCAGTCGGATACATTCATGAGAAGCGTATGATGCAAACATTGGAGAAGAAAAACTCTGGTTCAACGCATTTCTCAAAACGAAATCCAATCACAGGAACGGTTACAGGCGATGATAAAAATGCGCGTAACTCAGACGTAGAGACATATGCTATGCTTGCAATCAATGCAGATCATGCTTTGGCTGAATTTATGGGTCCTCGTTCAGACGATGAAGTATCCAAGGCTCAAATGTATTCCGAGATTGATCGAAATGGATATGTAAATCTACAAGAGTTGGAAAACAATCCTGAGAATCGTGTTTCTCTCAATACATTGGATGTATATTTTTTGATGCAAGGATTCCGTACAAATTTGGTTCGTGGAAACAATCTACTTCCAGAGCCTAAGAATAAAAAATAATAACTATTGAATAGAATCGGTGATATTTGATATCACCGATTCTATTCAATATTTTAATCAACGAATTGCTGATTTACGTAATCATATTTGACGGTTTTCTGATAACGATAAATTGAATTCTCGGTTTCTTCATCATCTCCATCGATAACCGTATATCTATCGTCAAAATAAACTCTAATCGTAAGTTTTTGCTTTGTCGTTTCATAATAGATAAATTCTGCAGAAAGATCTTTTATGGTTATATCTTTTTTGAATTTTCTTCTAAATTCATCATTTCGTGCTTTTTTGAAAGCTTCAAGAACTAATTCCTTACTTTTATTCAAAATTTTGGCTTGATCACTTTTCGATATATTTTTATTAATGGCTTCTTCAATCTTTTTTACATTGTGGCCATGCCATAAAGCAGCAGAGAGACCCAATCCAATTGGTACAAGTGTTGCTAATGCCAGAAATGTACCAACTCCTTCTTCAGCAATATCAATCCTATCAATGGTAGAATCCAATGCCTCTAATGCAATTTCTAAATTATTCATAATAACATTCCTTTCAAAAATAAATGTATTATATAATCGTTTTTTTTTTGTTTGTGAAATCGATATTTATTACTTTTATAATAGAAACCATCATTTAAGCATCTGTATTTAAGATAGTTTTTGGATGATATATTATAACTATGATACTACGGAGAAAAACTCTCTACTAATATCGAAATAATCAAACCGTAGTATACAATAAAAAGGAGGTCATTGAAAAATGGACCAGAGCGTAAAACTCAAATTATCGGTAGTTGGCGTCGGTAATGCCGGGTGCCAAGCAGTGCAGCTTGCTCATAAGTATGGGCACAGTGTTTTTGCAATCAATTCGTCCGAAAAAGATCTGAACGACAATATTGTGGATAAGAATATCCATGCTGTTCTGATCGGAAACAAGCGTGGTGCTGGCAAAAACCGTACCACGGCAAAAGAATTTCTAAAGGTAGAGCTCAAGGAGATCTTTAACAATAAGGATTTCCTTGAAATCGTAGAACCCGCTGATGTCGTGGTAGTCGTTGGTTCTACTGCTGGTGGTACTGGTTCTGGTATTGGCCCTCTTCTGAGCAACCGGATTCAGGCTACATATCCAAGCAAGATTTGTATCTTCTTTGGTGTGCTCCCGAAACATTCAGAATCTGCTCAAGCTCAGTTCAATGCATTGGAATGTGTCAATGAAGCATCGCACGATTCTTTGAAGATGCCTTACATTCTTGCAGATCTCAATAAGTATGAGGATCTTCCGAATGATGAGGCATATCGTAAGATGAGCGAATACATCGTAGATGTACTGAATATTCTTCGTGGAGATCTTATGGTTGATAGTCCATATGGAATGATTGATGAAAGTGATCTTCTTACCATTCTAGCAGAACCTGGATATATGGCTGTATATCATCTGACAGATATTACTCAGAAAAAGTTGGAAGTTTCTTCCACACAAGACATGCTCATCGATTCCATCAAAACTTCTCCTGCAACGATGATTCAAAAAGATGGATTGGTTCACAAGATGGGTGTCATGATCAACGCTCCAGAGCAGGTAAACGATCCGTGTAAAGCTGGTAATTTCTCAGTTTTGCAGGAATTTGTTGGTTTCCCTCTGGATACGTTTTTGAACTATGCCATTGCGGACAAACCGAAGGGAGACATTGGTCTGATCATGTCTGGTCTTTCCAAGCCCATTGATCGTTTGTCAGAATGTACATCCATTGCCAAACGTTTTACCGATGCGGCAAATCGAAAAGACAATGGATCTGTCTCGGAAGAGATGAATGAAGTTCTTGGTATCAAAGCTGCACAATCTTCTATCGATCGAAATAAGATCATTGGTGTGGCAAATGAACGCGCAAAATCGGCTGCAGATATTGCATCCGATATCCCGGATATTTTCTAAATCAATTTCTCATGATGTAAGAATTATTTCTTACATCATGAGAAAATTTTTCTTATTTTGAGGTAAAAAATATGGTAACTGACATATGGGAAGCAAAATTTACAGAAATTGAAATCTTTGGAAAGTATGCGTTATTTTCATCTGAACGTATTAAAAGAGAATCTGTACCATCATCTCTTTATGTTTATGATATTCGTGGAAATGATGATGATCCCGGAGTTCCGGAAACAATTGAGAATGACAGAGTTTTTGTAAATTATGTTGGGACTGTGCTAACATCAGATCCACTTCCTGGATTTGATGATACACATTTTTATTTGAATGTGAATGATCAAATTAATTTCATCGGTTCTGAAGAAATAACCATTGCGGAGTTCATGAATAAATTATAGTCTAAAATGAAATCTAAAAAGATATATTATCTATACAGAAGAAATAACTTCTATTTAGATAATTATTGTAAGGAGCGATGTAATTATGCCGTCTGATTATTTTAGAAGAGAGATGTTTGACATGAAAGATTTTGTATCTTTCCTAAAATGTCAAAAAGATTACTCGAAAGATCAAATTGATCGCATTATGTTGAGAACGATGCGAAATCCAGAATTTATGGACCATCTCTTTCCAACTGGAAAAGATGTTCCTGCGGATGGACTAACTGAGGAAATGTATGCTCTTCTTATCAAAAAGAGAATCCTCAAATCTATCTGTAGAATACTTGAGGATGAAGGTCCTCGTACATTTAACCGGTCTATTGCAACGTGGTTGTATTCTGTACTAAGCGTTGCAATGAATACACAAGAAAAACGATGGGAAGCATTTCGACATGAATATAAAGATTTCAATCCAAGAAAAGAAGTTGGAAGAGCTTCGGATGCACGTCGAGACAAAGAAGCTTTGGAAGACTATGATCGTACTTTGGTAAATTTCGCAAATCTTGTTGTTAAGATTAATAAGAGCGAAATTCGTGAACTGATCGAATATGCCAATATTCCTAAAGGAATGGCCGAATGTGTCATTGTTAATGTTCCAGAAACAAAGTATGTGACAAACTTCCGGGTTGGGTTTTATCTCAATACAGTTCTGATTTCGATTTATCGATTCGTTGACGATCATCATTTCGATACCAGCGAAGTTAACTGGAAGAGATTTTTCAAAATTCTCTTTGGCGAAAAGAATGTAATTGAAGCGGCAAACTTCATTCTTCTGGAAGGAGTTCACCGTATTGATGATTATGGTGCAGAGGTCAGTGATACATTCAATCAGTTGACGATGTTTGCATTGAAGGAACTCGAGAATGCCCCGGAGATGCTTAAATCTCAAATGCTTGATCTCTATGTGAAACGAATTTCCAAGATGTTTGCAAATCGGACGTTCGATCTGAGGGCAAATCTTTTGGATATCGATCCGGATCGATTCCCGGAGTTGGTAAAAACTGTGAGCCATTATGCATCACAAATCCGTGAAATTATCAATGGTTCCAATAAATAAGTAATAATTAGTCCCTATGAGAAAAAATCTCATAGGGACTAATTAAATCGAAAGGAAATACAAAATGAAATTTCATACTGAAATACAGAAAGGAGAATATCTGAATGTTTAGTATTATCGGATGTCCTCTCTTTCGCCTTGAACGTTATCCTCTTCCGGATGGTGTTGTCTATTCGTTTTATGCGGATCCAGAATTTTCTTCTCAGGTTGTGATGAAAGAGGCATTTTGCAGTATCATCATGACAGGCATCTTATATGACAAAGAGGTAGATGACTATCTACTTCAAATACAGAGGTCGTCCAGAGATCTTCGATTAAATGCTTTCTCGGAAGCACAGAAAAATCAAGAATATCTTGCAAACCCTTCTATGATTCATAAAACGGAAAGAATCCGTGGATATCGTCTTTCTCCATACTCCGTATCTGGAAATATCGATGATATTGATTGGTATCCATATGGTGATTTTCCAACTCCAGAATACAAAGAAAACTATTGCAAGAAAACGATTGATAAAGTCATCAAAGATCTTTGGGATGCAGGTTCCGAAAATCCAAGCAATATTCTTGGTCCAACAATTTATTTTCTGGAAAAGTATAAAAACGATGATGATAAAATGTTTTATACTACAATTCTTGCCATTCCGATTTTTGGATTGGTGACTCCAATTCGTCGGAACGAAGCATATACTCTCTACAATGGAAAACTGGCAATACTGGAAAAAGATACAACGATTTCAGTATCTCATATATACCAGCAAGATGATGAATCGGAGCAGAATATTCATCAGGCGTTAAAAACGTTGTATCTCACTGGTGATATTTATGGTAGTTTAAGATTTTCCGAATATCTAGTAACACCAAAAACACATATAATGCACCATATTGAATATGAAGTTGCATTATCGGATTATGCTGGATCTTTATCGGGAAAAGGATATTTCGAACAGTCTTTTTCCCTCGGTCCTGTGAATAGACAAGATATCAATCCAAAGATCAAAAATCTATTCACAATTAACAAAAATGCCAGTCTTTTCCAATTGGGAAATCTCCCAAAAGGAGTTCGACGGAAAAACAATGAGCTTGTGACAAAGCTCTGATTTGTCACAGAAAGAAAGGAGACTATTATGTCGTACACGTATTATGAGGAAAAAACTTTGATTCGGAATGCTTTTCGAGATATCTCGAAAAGCATCATTAAAACAATGGATAGCCATCGTATGGATGATGATTCTCGAGTCTTTTCCGGTGATCCGAAGATCATGGTTTTGACCATGGACACAGGTGCAGCTACCAATTCTACTCAACTTCGTTTTATGATTCCAATTCTTGCGGATACAACCAATTTGGAAATGGTATCTACAAATGAAATCGTTGAATGTACGTTTGATAAGCTCAGCAAAACATGGATTGGACATGAAAATATTTCTGTTCGAGCTTATACAAAAACAGATGATCAGCGAGATCATTCTGTATATTCCAGAATTGATAATTCCGAAGAACTGGATGTTTCGGATAAAGATATTTTGCCGAACTTCGTAATGAAGAAACGCGAAAAAGATATCTCCATCATCGGAGTAATGTCTTTTAATGCAAACTTCGATACCAAGCATATTCATAGTGTCATCAATGCAATCGAAGATCTTCCGAGATCGATTCTTCTTGTGTATGCTCATGTTGAAAAATTCTTCTTTGGAATTGAACCAGTCGTTTCATCTAGTACCAAATATCATGGCAATGACGATTTGAATATGAAAATTCATTCATCTATTCAGTTGATTTGCGCAGAGGACGATGTATCCAAATCAACGGATATGAATGATGATACCGACGGTCCATCATTTACATTCAAAGAATTTATTGAAGCCGATGGTCCGAAACTTGGAGCTCTTATGTTTGCCGATGAGAATCTTGAAGATGTGGATGATGACGAAGACAGTTGTGAGGATGTACTCGATGATGACGAATTTGAAGATGTAATTGATGATTGATTAAATCATAAAAGAAAGAGTAATTTATTTTACTCTTTCTTTTTTATCCGTTAAATACTCTCTT
>ENA-OPCN01001396-OPCN01001396.1-human-gut-metagenome-genome-assembly--contig:-NODE-1396-length-16534-cov-2.870198_pt1 | contig 16534 bp, 19 predicted proteins | sample MGYA00241567_ERZ501485 | MGnify/ENA primary metagenome ERZ501485 (study PRJEB25962, sample SAMEA2042579) | human gut metagenome | biome: human gut; feature: human-associated habitat; material: faeces...
GCGGTCAGGCCGAGGGTCTGGAGCTTGAGGAGCTGGTCGCCGGCGATCTTGCCGATGGCGGCCTCGTGAATGAGCTGGGCGTCCGTGGAGTTCGCCGCGATCTCGGGAATGGAGCGGATCTTCGCGCTGCCCATGATGATGGAGTCGCACTGCACATGACCGAAGCACTTCGCGTTGCCGACCATGCGGGGATAGAAGAGCTGGCTGGACTCATCCTGCGCGACGGAACGGGAAATGACGCGCCCGCGGGAATTTTCGCCGTCGAGCACGATCTCCATGTCGCTCGTGGCCTCCTGATGGCCGTGGGTGAGCAGGCGCTCGGTGACGACGCCCTCGGCATCCTTGCCGCAGACGATCTTCGTGTAGCGCTTGGTGGAGTCGATGCCGCGGATCTGCACGGTGTCCATCTGGATGCTCGCGCCCTCCTCCAGATACACGATGGTCTGGGGATTCATAACGTTTTTGCCGTTGCCGTCTCCCTCGCCGTAATGCTTCTCGGAGTAGTGGACATGGGAATTTTTGCCGACGTAGAAGGTGTGTACGCCGTCGTGGCGGCTCTCATCGCAGGATGCCGCAGCCGGCGACGATGTCCACGTCGCAGTCCTCGCCGATGTAGAAGTCGTTGTAGACCATCTCGGAAAGACCGGTCTTGCTGATGATGACGGGGATGTGGCACTGCTCGCCCTTCGTGCCGGGCTTGATGCGGATGATGATGCCGCTCTTGCCCTCCGGCTGGGGGACGATCTCAATATGCTCGGTGGACTGGCGGGCCTCGCAGCCGCTGTCCTTACGGATGTTGAATGCGCCCACGGGCTTGCCCGTGAGGTCTGCGATCTTTTCCAGCAGACGGGAGTCGATTTCGGTCAACATAGTCTCGTCTCTCCTTTCTCAGCGGTTCAGCACGGGGCAGGAGCCGAGCGTATCGGCCATGATGAGGGGGAAGACCTCCTCGGTCGTGCCGCGGTGCCTGATCTCGCCTCCGCCGACCACGATGATCTCGTCGGCGAGCTGAATGATGCGCTCCTGATGGGAAATGATGATCATGCTCGCCGTGTGCTCACGGTGGAGCTGCTCAAAGGTCTCGGTCAGGCGAGCGAAGCTCCACAGGTCGATGCCGGCCTCGGGCTCATCGAAGATCATCAGCGCGGAATGACGCGCGAGCAGCGTCGCGATCTCGATGCGCTTGACCTCGCCGCCCGAGAGGGAGACGTCCACCTCGCGGTCGAGATAGTCGTTCGCGCACAGGCCCACCTGCGTGAGGTAGCGGCAGCACTTATCCTTGCTGAGCTTACTGTCGCCGCTGGCGATGGTGAGCAGGTCGCGCACGGTGATGCCCTTGAAGCGCGGGGGCTGCTGGAAGCCGTAGCTGATGCCGCGCTTCGCGCGCGCCGTGATGTCGAGGGCGGTGATGTCCTCGCCGTTCCAGAGGATCTGACCGCTCGTCGGCGTGACGAGGCCCATGATGACCTTGGCGAGCGTCGTTTTGCCGCCGCCGTTGGGCCCGGTAAAGACGATGAGCTTGCCGTCGGGAATGGTGACGCTGATGTCCTTCAAAATGGTCTGCTCACCGGTCTCCGGCGTGGAGACGGTGTAGCATATGTTCTTGAGCTCTAACATGAAAGTTCCTCCTGCTTGCCCTGGAGTTTATCTGAAGTATACCGCTTTCCGGAGAAACAGAAAGTTGCAAATGCCACATTTTTCCGCTTTCTCCGCAAAAAATCACCCGGAATATCAAAACGCTATATAGTTTACCAGCTTTTGCAAAAAAAATCAATGAAAAGTGACGAGCCCGCCCCGCATAGGATAGGGAAGAAAAACGAGGAGGGACCGATCTATGGAAAACGAGCTGTCCGCGGCGCAGAACGCCGCATACGATTACCGGCGCTGTGCGCGCGTCTGGCAGCGGGTGGATCCGACGCTGGACCCCTATCCCGACGTCCGTGCCGCGGCGGCGATGGCTGCCGACACGCCCGGCGACGGTCTGAGCGCCGCCGAGCGGAACGCCGAGCTGACGCTCCCGGGCGCGCAGGCAGACCCCTGCTGCATGGGCACGGCGGCGCTGGAATCGCTGGAGGTGCTGCAGGGCTTCATCCGCGAGGAGCTCGCCGACCGGAGGACCTATCTTTTCCTCGCGCGGCGCGCGCCGACGGCGGAGGCGCGGCAGGTGTTCCGCGCCATCGCGTCGGACGAGGGGAGGCACGCCCGGCGTCTTCTCGCCGCGGTCTATCTCATCACGGGCGAGCGCTATTGCCCCGCGATCTGCTATCCTCCGCTGCGCTGCGACGGCTACTGCGCCGCACTGCGGGAGCGGTATCACGAGGAGGTCTGCGGCGGCTTCAACTATCACCGCGCCTCGCAGGAAACGCTCGACCCCTGCTTACAGCAGCTCCTGCTGGCGTTTTCGCAGGACGAATACCGCCACGCGAACGCCATGCTGGGTCTGCTTTCGGGCGTGATGTAGCAAAGGAGGGAAAGGCCGCGGCCTTTCCCTCCTGTTCCTTTTTGTGCTTATTCCATCGAAATGATATAGTAGTACACCGGCTGGCCGCCGCTGACCACATTGATCTCCGCGCCCGGGCAGAGCCGGCCGAACTGCTCGCCGGCTTTCTGTGCATCCTCCTCGCTCACGTCGGAGCCGTAGAAGAGGTTGACGAACTCCGCGCCGCGGCTGTCCGCCTCGGCGGCGAGCTTTTCGAGCACCGCGCCGATGCTGGTGTCCGTGTCGAAGAGCTTGCCCTCGAGCAGCGCAAGGTAGTCGCCCTCGCGGATGGCGAAGCCGTCAAACTCGCTGTTGCGCGCGGCGTAGGTGATCTGCGCCGTGGTAACCGCAGAAGCAGCGGCGTTCATCGCCTGCTCGATGGCCGCAGCGTCCGTCTCGTCGGGGTCGACCGCCATCATCGCGCTGATGCCCTGCGGCACGGTCGCGGTCGGAATGACGATGACCTTCTTTTCACTCAGGCCCGCGCACTGCTGCGCGGCCATGACGATGTTCTTGTTGTTCGGCAGCACAAAGACCGTCTCCGCCGCGATCCTCTCGACCTCGGTCAGGATGCTCTCGGTGGAGGGGTTCATGGTCTGTCCGCCGTTCACGATGCCGTCCGCGCCGAGGTCGGCGAACACGGCGGCGAGGCCGTCGCCCGCGCACACGGCAAGGAAGCCGAAGGGCTTGAGCTCCTGCGGCTGCGGCGCGGGAGCGGCATGGTCGTGGCCGTCCTCCTCCAGATCGTCGGTGCTCTGCGCTTTGCGGCCCGCGGCAAGATCCTCGGCCTGCGTGCGCATATTCTCGATCTTGGCAAGCTCGAGCGTGCCGTATCTCTGCGCCTCGGTGAGCGCGACGCCCGGGGTGTCGGTGTGAACGTGGACCTTGAACGCCTCGTCGTCCTCGCCGATCACAAGGCTGTCGCCGATGCTGTTCAAAAACTCGCGGAACGGCTCGATGGAGCGGTCGTCGATGCGGCGGACGATGAACACGGTGTCGAAGGCAAAGGTGATGTCCTCGTCGCCGACGGAGGCGAAGTCCGCCTTGTCACGCGCGGCGTGCTCGGTCTCGAGCGCGGGCATGGTCTCGCCGCGCAGCGCCGCGAGCATTCCCTTCAGGATCACAAGGAAGCCCTTGCCGCCCGCGTCCACGACGCCGGCCTTCTTGAGCACGGGATTCATGTCCACGGTCTGGCGCAGCGTCTCCTCGCCCTGTGCGATGGCCTGCTCAATGACGTACTCCACGCTGTTTTTCTCGGCGCTGGCCGCCATCGCGCGGTCTGCGGCGAGGCGGGAGACGGTGAGGATCGTGCCCTCGGCAGGCTTCATCACCGCGTTGTAGGCAGCGCTCACGCCCTCCTGCATGGCGGCGGCAAAGGTGCAGCCGTCCGCAGTGACGCAGCCCTTGAGGCTCTTGGACATTCCGCGGAAGAGCAGCGAGAGAATGACGCCGGAGTTGCCGCGCGCGCCGCGCAGCAGAGCGCTGGCGGTGATGGACGAGGCGAGATCCACGGTCGCGGGGCTGCGCTTTTGCAGCTCCTGCGCCGCGGCGTGCATGGTCAGGCTCATATTGGTGCCCGTGTCGCCGTCCGGCACGGGGAAAACGTTGAGATCGTTGATGCTCTGTTTTTCCTTGGCGATCGAGGCCGCGCCGAAGATCAGCATCTCCTGGAAAACAGGCCCGGTAATGGTATCGTGCATAGGAAAGGTTCCTCCTCTTGTTTACATGGTCATGCTGTCGACGCAGACATTCACGCCGCGCACGACCGCGCCGGTATTCTCGGTGACAAGGTAACGCACCTGACCGATGATGGCCTGGCAGACCGCCGAAATGTTCACGCCGTGCTCGACGACGATGTGCAGCTCGATGGATATCTCATGGTCGTCGTGCTGCGTGATGTGGACGCCCTTGCTCATCGCCTCGCGGCGCAGCAGGTGGACGATGCCGTCCGTCATGGAGCGGTAGGCCATGCCCTTCACGCCGAAGCAGCTCGTCGCCGCCGCGCCGGTGATGCTCGAGAGCGCGGTGTCGCTCACGAAGACGCTGCCCTTTTCGTTTTTCAGTTCTATCATATTCGCGCATCCTTTCTGCAAAGCTGCGTTTGGAAAATCGTTTCCGTCATTGCGTAATCAATGGTATTATATACGATACCGGGGAGAATAACAAGAGAAATTTACGTTTCTGCGCCCTTCGCGCGAAGGCGGGCGTTTTATGCAGCCGCGGTGAAATGCCCAAAGCGGCCAATCTTAACACAATTGTAACACTTTTCCATGCTATACTACGGTATGATAGGACTATATCCGGAAAGGAGCTTTTGCCTTGTATCGCAGCAAACTCAACGAAAAATTACAGGAATCGCTTGCCGCGGTGCTGCCCATCCTCGCCATCGTGCTGATCCTGAGCTTCACCATCGCCCCGCTCCCGACGAGCGTGCTGATGGCGTTCCTCTTCGGCGCGGTGCTGCTGGTGGTGGGCATGATGTTCTTCTCCCTCGGCGCGGAGCTGGCCATGTCGCCGATGGGCGAGCGCGTGGGCGCGTGCATCACCAAGACGCGCAGGGTCGGCATCATGCTGACGCTCGGCTTTCTGCTGGGCTTTCTCATCACCATTTCCGAGCCGGACCTGCAGGTGCTCGCCAATCAGGTGCAGGCCGTGCCGAACATGGTCCTCATCGTCACCGTGGCGGTCGGCGTGGGATTGTTTCTCTGCTTCGCCATGCTGCGTATGCTGCTCTCCGTCCCGCTCAACACGATGCTGGTGGGCTTCTACATCGTGGTTTTTGTTCTCGCCATGTTCGTGCCCAAGGATTTCCTTGCCGTAGCGTTCGACTCCGGCGGCGTGACGACCGGCCCGATGACCGTGCCGTTCATCATGGCGATGGGTGTCGGCGTCTCCGCCATCCGAAGCGATAAGCACAGCGCGAACGACAGCTTCGGTCTTGTCGCGCTCTGCTCCATCGGCCCCATTCTCGCGGTGCTCATCCTGAGTCTCATCTTCCGGCCGGACGGCGGCAGCTACACCGCCGTGGTCATCCCGGAGATCGGCGACAGCGCCGCGCTCTGGCAGCTCTTCTTCGTCGCCTTCCCGACGTATTTCAAGGAGATCGCCGTCTCGCTTCTCCCCATCGCAGCATTCTTCGCGGTGTTCGATCTTGTCTCCCTGCATCTCGAGCGCAAGCAGCTCATCCGCATCGGCGTGGGCCTTGCGTATACATACCTCGGGCTCGTCATTTTCCTCACCGGCGTGAACGTCGGCTTCATGCCCGCGGGCAACTACCTCGGCAGCGTCATCGCGGGACTTTCCTGCAACTGGATCATCATTCCCATCGGTATGCTCATCGGCTACTTCATCGTCATGGCCGAGCCGGCGGTCTACGTTCTCATGCGGCAGGTCGAGGAGCTGACCGACGGCGCGATCCCGGGCAGCGCGATGAAGCATTCGCTCTCCATCGGCGTAGCCGTCTCGGTCGGTCTTGCGATGATCCGCGTGCTGACCGGCATTTCCATCTTTTACCTGCTCGTGCCGGGCTACGCCGTTGCCATCGCGCTCTCGTTCTTCGTGCCGAAGCTCTTCACCGCCATCGCGTTCGACTCCGGCGGCGTGGCCTCGGGCCCCATGGCGACGACCTTCCTGCTGCCCTTTGCGATGGGCGCGTGCTCGGCGGTCGGCGGCAATATCGTGACCGACGCCTTCGGCGTGGTCGCCATGGTCGCCATGACGCCGCTCATCACCATTCAGGGCTTGGGTCTCATTTACCGTCTGCGCACAAAGCACGGTGCAGTGGCTCCCGCCCCCGCGGTCTCCGGCGATGCGTTCGCCTTGGATGACCTTGCCATCATCGACCTGTAAGGAGGGCGCAGCATGAGTGAATTGAATCTGATGGTCACCATCACCGAGCGCAGCAAGCTCACCGCCTTCCTCTCGTTCTATCGCGAGCGGCAGGTCCCCGTGCAGCTCATCTCGCTCGCCCTCGGCACGGCGAGCAACGAAACGCTCAATTACCTCGGTCTCGAGCGCAGCGACAAATGCGTGTTCGCGAGCTTCGTCACCGACGAGAAATGGGAGGAGCTGCGCCGCGGCCTGCGGCGCGAGCTGCAGATCGACGTGCCCGGCATGGGCATCGCCTTTACGGTCCCGCTCAGCTCCATCGGCGGGCGGCGCGAGCTGCAATTCCTGACCGAGCACCAAAACTACCAAAAGGGGGAGGAATCCACCATGAAGGACACGAAATACGAGCTTCTGGTCGTCATCGCCAACCACGGCTACAGCGATCTGATCATGGACGCGGCCCGCGGCGCGGGCGCGGCGGGCGGCACGGTCATCCACGCCAAGGGCACCGGCATGGAGGGCGCGGAAAAATTCCTCGGTATTTCCCTTGCCGCCGAAAAGGAAATGATCTACATCGTCGTCCACCGCGACAAGCGCAACGAGATCATGTCCGCCATCATGCGCGACGCGGGCATGGCGAGCAAGGCGAAGTCCATCTGCTTCACCCTGCCCGTCTCCGCCACGGCGGGCCTGCGGCTCATCGAAGAGGACTGAGCCTCCGCACACGATCAAAAAGAGGTTGGAAAGCCGCTTGGCTTTCCAACCTCTTTATTCTTTCAGCAGCTTCATGCGCTCGCGGTGGTCCTTACCCATAGAGCGGCGCTGCCCCTGCCGCCTTCAAAATATCACCGAGACTCTCGCTGAGCAATCTCGTAGTGAATATTGATCATTCCGCCATTGGTGCCGGGCACTACTTTAAATTCATATTCTTTGTCCGCACCAAACCGGCCTTGAGTCACTTCAACATAAATATGTCCGCTTTCACCCTTCTCGAAGGTTTCCTCACTCCGGCCATTGATGGTTGCCACAACGGGACCGCTTCCCTTGTTTTCTACATACAAACCAACATATTTTCCGTTGTCCTTATTCAGCTTTTTGGACACACTCAGTCCGGTATTATTTTCGATATTGCCACTATCAATAAACAAATCAAGTGGCATAAGCCAGTTATCCTCAAGAGCTATCGGAGTTACCGCGTCAGCAGTAACAATTTTAGGGTTTGCTTCACCGATTGTATTTTCCGCTTCGGATAATTTATCAACGCTGCTCGGTGTGGCATTACAGCCTGCCGACCCAAGCACACAAACCAATGCTAAAAGCACTGCTATCAATTTTTTCATGCACTCACGCTCCTTCAAGCTATATATTCCGTCTCATTTATTGTACCGTACTCACCGCTCAAAGTCAAGACTACCGAATCATCCCCATCCAAAGCCGCACCCAAGCGCATGGGGTAATATGCACAAAAAGCGCTCACCCGCGCAGCAGCTTCATGCGCTCGCGGTGATCCGGCAGGATGCTGCCGAGCAGGGCGTAGAAGCCCGGGCCGTGGTCGTGATGCGCGATATGGCAGAGCTCATGCACCACCACGAGGTCAATGGCCTCGTCGGGGTACTGCATGAGCCGCCAGGAAAAGCAAAGGCTGTTCCGGCTGTTACAGCTCCCAAAGCGCGTTTTCGCGCCGGTGATCTTCACGCCGGTCGGCACAAGGCCGGTCACGCGGCTCCAATGCGCCACGCGCTGCGGCAGCTCGGACCTCGCGCGCGCAAGGAGCGCTTCGCGCTCGGCCTCTGTCGGCTCGGGATGCGCGGCAAGGTGTTCCGCCTGACGGGTGCGGGCGCGGGCGAGCCACGCCTCATGCGCGGCGACAAACGCGTCGATCTTCTCCACGCCGAGCCTCAGCGGCGCGTGGACGACCACCGTGCCGTCGCGCTTCAGCTCCATCGAGAGCGTTCGCCGCCGTGAACGGACGAGCGTATAGTCCGTCATTCCCCGAGATAGGTGAAGCGGCGGTAGGTCTTGCCGTCGCGCTCGACGATCTCGTTCCACATGGCGGCGGGGCGCACCCACAAGCCGAACTCCCCGTAGAGCGCGCGATAGACGACCATATCCTCCAAGGTTTCGCTGTGCTTCGCAAGGCCGACGACCTCGTATTCGTTGCCCTTGAAGTGGCGGTAGCGGCCTAATTTGATTGGTTCCATACAGATTTCCTCCTTTAGGTTTATGCGTCACATTCCTCAAGATAGCATTTGCGGGCGCTGCGCAGCGCATAGAGCGCACAGACGGCAAGCCACAGCTCGACCGGGAAAAGCTGCTTGACATAGCCGAACTGGTAGAGCGCGGCGGGCATATCAAAAATCGCGTGCAGGCCGATGGCGAAGGCGAGATAGCCGCGCTTTGCGCGGCTCCGCGCCGCGGCAAACACAAAAACGGAGAGCGAGATGTGCAGTAGCATCGCGCTCACGCGCTCGAGACAGGCGAGCAGGCAGTAGCCGACGGTGTATTTGCCGAGGGAAGCGGCGACGGTCTGCACCTCCGCCATACTGCCGGCGAGCCTCAAAAGCGCGCCCGTGTCGCCCGCGTTCCAACAGAGGGCGAAGACAAGATAGAGCGCCATCGACGCAGCGGAAACGGTCATCGCCTCGATGCCGCCGTGGCCGATGCCGCGCGCCCGTCATAACGGCGCATGACGGTCTTATACATACAAAAGCGGCCGCACTCCTCGAAAATGCCCGCTGTCAGCGCGCCGTAGAGCATATAGAGCCACGGGCTGCTCAGGATCGCGCGGGAAACGGCATTGTCGGAGAGGATGCAGAGGTAGTGCAGTCCCATCTCCAGACCCCGCGCAAAGAGGAGAAAGGCCAGCGCGCCCCAGAGCGCGGGCAGCAGGCGGGTACGCTCGGTCCTGCGCCACCAAATCAGAATGCCGATGGGCAGCAGAGCGCAGAACGCCGCAGCCGCGCCCATCGCAATGAGCGACGAGGTCGGAACGGTCATTGCGCTCCCCCCTTCTCATGGCGGCGGTAGTAGAGATAGGAATACAGCACCGGAATGCCCACCGCCAGCGCAAGGAGAACAACGGTCACCGTCGGCCCATGCAGCTGCCAAAACGCGGACACGACCATCAGCAGTCCCACGGCGACCCAGGTAAAGCCCGCGACGCGGTGCGTGCGGGTCCAGTTCTCCTCGCTCGCAAGCGTCCACGGCAGCTTGATGCCCATGGTGCGGTTCCGCCGGAGCTTCGGCAGGTAGTTGCCGAGGATGAGAAACAGCAGTCCCACGAACACCGGCGCCACGGTACCGACGTGCATCTCATAGCCCAGTCCCGTGCCGAGTGTGAGCGCTCCGCCGAGCAGCGAGACCGCCGGACAGAACCACAGCATCACCGTCCGCAGCACCGGATTTACATTCTTTCGCTTTGTGTCGCGGCTCTCGGCGTAGGAGCAGACGAGATGCAGCGCCAAAATAAACAACGGCAGGCCGAACACCGTGGCGGCACGCGACGACCAGCCGTTTGCCGTTCCGTCAAAGCCCCAATGCGTCGCCATCGTCTCCGGCAGGCGCGGGTAGAGAATGGCGCCCGCCAGCAGCGGCAGCAGGCAGACCGCCGAGGTCAGCAGCAGCTCTTTTTTGTTTGCCTTCACGGTTCCTTCTCCCCTTTCAAATCCTGCAACCACAGCAGCACCTCCTCCAAAACGGAGGCGTTGAGGCTGTAGTAGATAAAGTTCTTCTCGCGGCTCTCAAAAATGAGTCCCGCCTTCTTGAGCTGGGCGAGGTGGTATGAGACCGTCGCCGCCGTCATGTCAAAGCGGCTCGCGATGTCGCCCGCGGTCATGCGCCCGCCCTTGAGCAGATTCAGTATCTCGCGCCGCACGGGATCGCCCAGCGCCTTCATGGTTTCACTCAGGCCCACGCCGCTCACCCCATTCATGGTATTTAGAAAAATTTCTAAATAGAGAGTAGCACCATCCCGCCGGAATGTCAAGCGGTATTTAGAAAAATTTCTAAATACCGCTTTGCAGAAAGGGAGCCGTCCCCCCAGTGGAGAACGGCTCCCTTGATTTTTGCTTTTACTGCTTTGCGCCCGCGAGCAGGTCGATGCCCATGGTGTAGCTCTCAAAGCCGTGACCGCGGATCTGCGCGATGCAGACCGGCGCGGTGACGGAGAGATGGCGGAACTCCTCGCGCTTTTCGATGTCGGAGATGTGGACCTCCACCACCGGAATGGTGATGGCCTTGATGGCGTCGCGGATGGCGTAGCTGTAGTGCGCATAAGCGCCGGGGTTGATGACGATGCCGTCGAACATCCCGTCCGCCTCCTGAATGGCGTCGATGATCGCGCCCTCGTGGTTGGACTGGAAGCACTCGACCGCGATGCCGCGGCTTTGGGCGTGGGCGTAGATGCGGGCGCAGAGGGCGGCGTAGTCCTCGCGGCCGTAGATATCCGGCTCGCGCTTGCCGAGCAGGTTCATGTTCGCGCCGTTGATGACCAGAATTTTCATGGCGTTTTCTCCTCTCCGTCCGCGCTTATTTGCCCTGCTGAGCAAGGAACGCGCGGTACTCCACGCTCTTACGGTAGTAAAGCTCGCTGTTTTCCAAGCAGGACGCCTTCTGCTTGTCGTTCAGGGGCTTTGCGACCACGGCGGGAGAGCCGACGAGCAGGCTGCCCGCGGGCGCGTCCATCTTGCCGGTCACGACCGCGCCGGCGGCAATGATGCAGTCGTCGCCGATCTTTGCGCCGTCGAGCACGATGGCGCCCATGCCGACGATCACGCGGTCGCCGACCGTCGCGCCGTGGACGATGGCGCCGTGACCGACGGATACATCGTCGCCGAGGGTGCAGAGGTTGTGGATCACCGCGCAGTCCTGAATGTTGCAGCGCTTGCCGATCTTGATGGGCTGCAGCTCCGCGCGGCAGACGCTGTTGAACCAGAAGGCGGTGCCCTCGCCGACGGTCACATCGCCGCAGACCACCGCGCCGGGCATGACAAGGACGTTCTCGTCCGTTTCAATGGGCTTGAAATTCATCGTGTTCTCCTCCGTTTTTCTCTGTATCTGCGCCCTTACAGGGCAAAATTTCCGCTGCGGAACACCGGCAGCTCACGGCCGTCGTGCGTCGTGCCAGTGATGGAGAGGTCGGCGGTGCCGACCATGAAATCGACGTGCGTGAGCGAGTGGTTCAGCCCGTGGGCGACCAGCTCCTCGCGCGTCATCCGCTCACCGCCGGCGATGCACTCAGGATACGCCTCGCCGAAGGCGAGGTGGCAGGAGGCATTCTCGTCGTAGAGCGTGTTGTAGAACAGCAGGCCGCTGCTGCGGATGGGACTGTCGTAGGGCACCAGCGCGACCTCGCCGAAATAGCGTGCGCCGTCGTCCACCGCGATGGCGGCATTGAGCACGTCCTCGCCGCGCGAGGCCTTAGCCTCGACGATGCGGCCCTCCCTCACGGTGAAGCGGATGTCTTCGATGATGCTGCCGTTGTTCACCAGCGGCAGCGCCGCGCAGACCGTGCCGTTGATACCGGTCCTGAGCGGCGCGGTGAAGATCTCCTCGGTGGGCAGATTGGCGACGAAGCCGACGCCCGCAGGCGTTTCGGAGTTGCCCGCCGCCCAGAGATGATCGTCCGGCAGCGCGATGGTGAGGTCGGTGCCGAGGGAATTGGTGTAGTGCAGGCTCTTGAAGCGCAGCGCGTTGAGCTTTTCCTTGCGCGCGGTCAGCAGCGCGATGTGCTCGCGCCAGCGCGCCTCGGCGTTTCCGTCGCCGGTGACGCGCACGGTTTTCAGGATCGCGTCCCAGAGCGCGGCGACCGCATCGCCTTCGCTCCGGTCGGGGAAGACCTTCCTCGCCCACGCGGCGATGGGCGCGCCCGCGACGCACCACGGAAAGCCGTTCGCCATCTGGAGCCGGTCAAAGGTCTCGCGCTCGGCGGACGAGGTGCGCTGCGCGGCGACGAGCCGCGCGGGCGATACGCCCAGCAGCGTTTCGGGGTCCTCCGCATCGATGCGCAGATAGGCCGCGCCCTCGTTGGCGTAGTCGGTAAAGAACGCCCTGCGCCACGGGCGCGGCATTTCAAAGGCGGCGTCCTGCGCACGCAGGAAGCGCTCGCGGGTGATACAGTCGTCCGTCCAGTTCAGCACGACCTCGCCCGCGCCGAGGTCATAGGCCGCGGACACGCACAGCCGCGCGAACGGCGCGCACTCCACGGGGGATGAGAGAATGAGCGTCTGCCCCTTTTGCAGGTTCAAGCCGACGGAAACGATCAGATGCGCATATTCGCGCAGCTTTTCTTCCACAAAAATACCTCCTTGAAAATCGGGTATGCTTACCCTACGGTGCTTTTCATAGGAACAGAATACCACGCCCCGCCGCGCTTGGAAAGGGGAAATTCGGCGGCAAGGCCGGAAAACTCAGATGCCCAGCAGGAGCGAGGCGAAGCGGAAATAGATGGCCAGCGAGATCGCGTCCACCACCGTGGTGATGAACGGCGAGGCCATGACCGCGGGGTCAAAGCCGATCTTCTTGGCCAGCAGCGGCAGCGTGCAGCCGACGAGCTTGGCGGCAAACACCGTGACGATCAGCGTCAGGCAGATGACCGCCGCCACCGTCATCGTGATGGGATTGCCGAAAATCATCTTATCCACCAGCAGCAGCTTGACAAAGTTCGCCGCGCTGAGCACCGCGGCGCAGAGCACCGCCACGCGGATCTCCTTCCAGATGACGCGGAGGAGGTCGGAAAACTCGATCTCATCGAGCGAAATGCCGCGGATGACCGTGACGCTCGCCTGCGAGCCGCAGTTTCCGCCGGTATCCATCAACATGGGGATATAGGCGGTCAGGATAGCGCAGGCGCCGAGGGCATCCTCGAATTTCGCGATGATCTGGCCGGTGAAGGTCGCCGAGACCATCAGCAGGAGGAGCCACGGGATACGGGACTTGAAGGTCTCGAACACGCTCGTTTTGAGATAGGGTTTGTCGGTCGGCAGCATGGCCGCCATCTTTTCGATATCCTCGGTGGCCTCCGCCTCCATGACGTCCATGGCGTCGTCAACGGTGATGATGCCGACGAGACGGTCTTCCTTATCGACGACCGGCAGGGCGATGAAGTCGTACTTTGAGAAGGTCTGGGCGACGTCCTCCTTATCCTCGAGGGTACCGACGGAGATGACATGCGTCTCCATGATATCCTCGATGATATCGTCCTCGTCGGAGAGGAGGATCGTGCGCAGGGAAACGATGCCGAGCAGCTTGCGCGCGGGATCCACCACATAGCAGACGTTGATGGTCTCCTTGTCCGTGCCGGTGCGGCGGATGCGCTTGAGGGCGTCCTCCACCGTCATGTCTCGCTTGAGGTCGACGAACTCCGTCGTCATCAGCGCGCCGGCGGAATCCTCGGGATATTTCAGGATCTCATTGATGCTCTTGCGGGTGTCGGGGTCGGCGTGCTTCAGAATGCGCTTGACCACGCCCGCGGGCATCTCCTCGACGATATCGACGGCGTCGTCGAGATACAGTTCGTCGAGCACCTCCTTGAGCTCGGTGTTGGAAAAGCCGCGGATGAGCATTTCCTGCACATCCGGCTCCAGCTCGACGAACAGCTCCGCCGCCGGCTCCTTGGGCAGCAGGCGGAACAGCAGCGGCAGCATCTCCTCGGGCAGATCGTCGAACAGGTCTGCGATATCGGCGGGCTCCAGCTCGACTAAAATGTCGCGCAGCGCCTTATACTGCTTTCGGCGGGTCATCTCCTCTATTTTCTCCAGCAGCTCGTCACGGCGTTCTTCAAAATCGATCATGCGCTGTTCCTCCTTTCTCCAAAGCTGACCGGCGCGGGCCAAGGGATAAAAAAAGCCCGCAGGCCTTCCTCCGGTACCAAGGCTGCGGGAGCGACAATGATAAAAATCGCGCTTTGCGATCTTCCCTACCGTTCAAGCTTTAGCATCACCAGGCGGTGAAACTGCATTAGATGGCACCTTGATTTCGATGCCAACTGTTCAAACCCTCGCATCGTGTCTCCACGACTCTGCGGCAGCAGTCCATATCCTGATGGTAGCCTTACCTACCGGACGAATATTTATTTACCTTATCATAGTATGCGCATTTTCTTTCTTTGTCAAGCATTTTCCCGATTTTTTCGGCCCGTTTTCCCCGCTGCGGCGCGTCGGAAATCTTTCTCTTTCCTTTTCGGTCTTGCTGTGCTATAGTATTGTTGTTTTTATAGGGCTTCGTGAAGAATAAACAGGGCGGAGGTGAGCGGGATTTGCTCGAGCGCGTGATGCACAACCGGTTTTTTCGCAGCACGGCGCTGTTCGTGCGCCGCTACTTCGACCACCGCGTGGCCCGCGACAGCGCGGCGCTGACGTATTACCTGCTCTTTGCGATGTTCCCGCTGCTCATCTTCCTGAGCAACCTCGTCGGCTTCTTCGCCGTGGACATTGAGGGCTTCCTGCGCCAGCTCGGCACCATCATCCCCGCCGAGGTGCTGGACCTGCTGATCCAGTACCTGCGCTACGTTTCGCGCATATCGAGCCGAACGCTGATGACCTTCAGCCTGATCTTTTCCATCTGGTTCCCGATGCGCGCGGCCAACGCGCTGCTGCTGAGCGTGCGCAAGGCCTACGGCATGGGGCGTCCCACGCAGTTCCTCCGCCATCAGGCCAAGGTGTTCCTTTACACCATCTGCCTGATCCTCACGATCCTGCTCTCGCTGGTGCTCGTGACGGTGGGCCGCAGCGTGCTGAACCTCTGCGCGGACTACTTCCATTTCAGCGCCATCCTGACCGACGGCTTCATCGAGCTGTGGTCGACGCTGCGCTTCGTGTTCCTCGGCTGCATCGTCTTTCTCGCGCTCGCCGTGCTCTACGGCCTCGCACAGGAGACGCGGAGCGTTCACTACGTCTGGCCCGGCGTGCTCTTTTCGCTCACGGCCTGGATGATCCTCTCGCTGCTTTTCTCGCTTTATGTGGAAAACGCAGCGAACTATTCCGTCATCTACGGCTCCATCGGCGCCATCATCGTGCTGCTGCTGTGGCTGTATCTCTCGGCGACCATGATGATCATGGGCGCGGAATTCAACAGCGTTCTGATGGAAATGAAGACCGCGCGCAGCTGAGGCGCGCGGATACCAAGGCTATTACGCGCCGCGCGGTGCGCGGCAGAACGGAGAACAAAGCATGAAGATCATCATTGTCGGTCTGGGCAAGGTCGGCTACGCCATTGCCCAGCAGATGGTCGGCGAGGAGCACGACCTGATTTTGGTGGACGAGAGCGCCGCCGTGATCGAGCACGCCGACGCCACGCTCGACGCCATGTGCGTCGAGGGCAACGGTGCGTGCGCGAGCGTGCTGCTGCGCGCCGGTGTGCGCGACGCCGACCTGGTCATCGCCGCCACGGCGGACGACGAGGTGAACCTCGTCTGCTCGTTGATGGCGAAAAAGCTGGGCGCCAAGCACACGGTCGCCCGCGTGCGCAACCCCGAATACTTCCGCGACGCGCCGATCCTGCGCCGCGAGATCGGTCTGGACATGATCATCAACCCCGAATACGCCGCCGCGCAGGAGATCGCGCGCATCCTGCGCGTGCCCGCCGCGTTCAGCGTGGAGAGCTTCGCCCGCGGCACCGTGGAGCTCATCGGCTTCCAGATCACCGAGCAGGACGGCATGGCCGGCAAGAGTCTGATCGAATACAACAAGCTTCATCCCAACGCGCTGCTGCTGTGCGCGGCCAAGCGCGGCGGCGAGGTGCTGGTGCCGAACGGCCACTTTGTCCCGCAGGCCGGCGACCGCGTTTACGCCATCGGCACACCGACCGAGACCGCCCGCGTGCTGCGCAGCATGGGCCGCGACACCTCGCCCATCCGCCAGCTGAGCGTGATCGGCGGCGGGCGCATCGCGCTCTACCTCGCCTGGGCGCTCGACGGCATGGGGATGCACATCACCATCGTTGAGCAGAACGAGGAAAAGTGCATGGCGATCGCCGAGAAGCTGCCGAAGGCGACCATCCTCCACGGCGACGGCACGGACCATGACCTGCTCGAATCCGAGGGCATCTTCGACGCGGACGCCTTCGTCTCCCTCACGGGGCGCGACGAGGAGAATCTGCTCATGGCGCTCACCGCGAAGGACTCCGGCGTTGCCAAGGTCCTGCCGAAGATGTCGCGCCCGAACTACACCGCGCTGGTGCACGACCTCGGCATCGACACCGTCATCTCCCCCAAGGACGTGACGGCCAGCC
>ENA-OPCN01001401-OPCN01001401.1-human-gut-metagenome-genome-assembly--contig:-NODE-1401-length-16443-cov-33.725592_pt1 | contig 16443 bp, 18 predicted proteins | sample MGYA00241567_ERZ501485 | MGnify/ENA primary metagenome ERZ501485 (study PRJEB25962, sample SAMEA2042579) | human gut metagenome | biome: human gut; feature: human-associated habitat; material: faeces...
GCACTGAAATTGTCGTACCAAATCGAACACACATTCGCTGGCATATTGCACAATAAAATAGGTACATATTTGTACATTATTTATGTATAAATAGTATTGAAAAATGTTCGAAAATATGGTACAATAAATACAGTTAAAGGAGTGATACAAATGAAAGCAAAAAGAATCTACGAATTAGCGTACATGGGAAGCATGGAATATTGGGGAAGAAGATTAGAAGAATATAAGAATAACCCTACTAGTAGCGTGCTTGCTGAAAGAGAAAGAGAGGCCTGGAAAGAGTGTGAAGAAATTACAAAATTGTACAATGCTGAAAGAAATAAGAAGTGATAATATAGATAGTGAAAGAGGTACGGCAACACCTACAAGATTGCAGAAAGAATGGTGTATTATGATTTATGAAATGAAAATAAGAATCACAGACCCGAACACGGCTAAAGGAATGACAAGCGAATTGTGTTTCAAATTGAAATGCACATTTGTCTATGATGCAGAACAGTATGGCAACGGCTTTTTCGTGGATATCGAAAGCAAAAATTTTGAATCTAAATTTTTTGATTTGAGATATGACCGCTCTTTTAGAAAGTCAGAAAAAGAAAAATGGCTTGAAAATTGGGGAAGAAATTACTGGAATGGCAAAAATGGCGCATGGGTTATAAAATCACTTGAAATAAAGGAGATGAAAGAATGAGAGGAATTAAAAAATGTTTGTTGGATATTCTGTTGAAATAATCAGAGGCGTTGCAATCAGCACAAATAAGCCGTATTTGATGCCCTTTCAGATATTATTAGAAATTTTAAATAACAAAAATCGTGTATATTATTTAAGAAAAACAATTGAGAGGGTTGAGGGAGAGCAAAATTTTGATAGAGCAGTGAAAATCTATCAGACAAATATTTGCAATTGCAGAACAGTAAAAAGCGGCAATAAAATTATTGCAGATTTATTATATCTTCGGTTAGTGAAAAGTGGTGAAAATGACGTAAATTATGAACTTGTTAAACACGGAAAATTTCAGCCACTATATGCACATGTTAGCATGGTTGACGGGTATGTGTTTAGTTCAAACGGAAGACCTGTTAAATATTCAGATGCAAGAAAATTTATGAATGATGAATTGCTTGACACAATGGAAAATGAATTTGAGTTCAATTCAGAACAAGAATTTTACACCGGATATGAAAACTGCTATAGAAGAAAGTACAAAAGCGAATATGCAGAAGATTTCAATCTTGAATTACCAATTTTTAAAAATATTAATTGATACAATCAATAAAGGAGCAGAAAAAATTCTGCTCCTTTTGATTTTAGCAAAAAATTATCAATAATCAATAGTGTAAGCAATTGTTGGCAATTCGCGCATATAATCTTCATTTTCGCCCGAGCCTTTAAGAATCGGATAAATGCCGCCGTTCTCAAAAATCGGAATCACATTTCCATTGTCAATTACTGGGGAATCGCAACCGTCGTCATAGTTTGCTCTGAAAGATGTTAAAATAGCGGGTTCATCGTTGGTGTTGATTTTGTTACGCAATTTAAGTGTAAAACTATCAGCATCAAACCGATTAACGGCAAATGTTGCATCGTTCGGGTCTCCGCTTAAAATATATAATGGCGTTGTAACATCGCCTGTGGTTTTATTGAGGTAGAACGAAAAATTATTTTTGTAATCGGTCATGTAAACGCTGAAAAATGCAAACATTGCGTTGTTGAATCGCACTTTGCACCAATTTTCAAAATACAAATTCGGTTCGGGTGGATTAACAATAGTGGACTTGTGACACCAAATCATTGGCTTGCCCTCTGCGGTATAACGCACGGTGTAAAAATCAGACAAGGCGTCATAATTTTTTGCAGATGTATTTACAGTTGGGTTTTTTCCAAATTCTAACGGAATCTGCGTAGAAACAAAAGAAATATCATCACGAACCGGGACTGTTATTGACTGCATCGCTCCGCCGATAAAATCTGTAACACGCTTGAAATATGCTCCTGTATTTTCAAGAAAATATCGAGGAATGTTTGTAATGTCATAACATCGAATATTTGCGATTGAGATATTCCCAGCTTTTGAACCGTCAGCCACGCCAACCATCCATTGCAATGAATTTGAATACTCGAACATGTTCCACCACAAATGCTCTGCGCCGTCGCTATCCAATTTAGTAGTTGGATAAATAACATCGTTCGCATTAGTAAACATTACGCCATTTTCATTTGTAGTTTTATATTTAAGACTGATTAAATATTTGTGCCCGTTAACTAATGTAAATTTATTCGGACTTGCTGAATGAATAAACATATATGCGCTTTTTGTTGCATCTTTTGCTGAACCCATTGTTAGCCAAGCCTCGGAATTTTCAAAAGTACAGTCAAATGAACAGTTTCCGCCATAGACAGTGTTGTTTGATGCTCCTGCATTTGTAGTACCCGCAGTAAAAAGTGAATTGTTGCACTTTTCATCTAATTTGATAGTGTCGGTTGTACTTCTGATTCTGCCGTAAGTGTCAGCCGTTACATTTGAAATGTTGTTAGTAGTGCCGTTCTGTTTATTTCGTGAATCAATGTATGGAATATAATTGAGAACATTTTTTCCGTGCGTATTGATATCGTGAATGCAGTTGTATGTCACATTACACCAGTTCAAATTTAATTTTAAACCTGTAGTATTGATGCTGCCTTTAACGCTTGTGTTCTCTGCATAAATAACACCGCCGTTTGAGCGAATTGCATAATCGGGGTTAATGTACCAGCAGTAAGTGTCAAAATCGCCGTTGAAATCTTTAGTCGGCTGATTAGTAAACAGTGTGTTGCTGAAAAAGTTCGGAATGTTGTACAAACAGTACACGCCGATGTAAAAACGGTCACATGTCAAATTGGAAAAATAGTTATTGCCTGTGGTGAGGACACAACAACTATGCTTTAACTGCTTAATGCATGCCGCATTCCACGGGTGAAAACCTGTAATCTTGTTGTCACCTTGCGTAATTCTTGCGCCGACAATACAATCGACTGCAATACAGTCATTCATAAAGCTGTCACTCACTCGCATTTCAAATCCTACGCACTGCGTTTTGACTAAATCAATTTTCCCGTCAGTCATTGATTCACCACGGTTATGCTCGGGGAAAACATCTTTTACTGGGTCATTCCAGTTCTCATCTGGGATTCCGTCATCGTTCGGGTCCATTTTTGCAACGATGTCATCATCGCCGTTTCGGCGTACAAAACAATGTGTAATTGTGCTTTCGAAACCACCGGCAAGCAAAATTCCACGCCTACAACCGAAAACATTAATATTTGAAAATAATGTTCCTGCACTATACGGAATATATAATCCTGTATGTGCTTTTTCGTGATTACACTCAATGACAACATTTGTCAAAGTTGTTTTTGCATGATGAATATAACTGCCGTTGTTTGTGCCTGTTGTTTTATACGAAAGAACATACTGCATCTTATCAGCGATAGCTGTAATTTTAGCACCGTTGAAATCGACAAGACCGTCACTATTAGGCACTTTTGACATGTCAATATCAATTGGGGCAGCAACACCGTAATTTTGATATCGTGTACCTTTAAAAGTAAAATTTGACGGATTCTTGAAACAGCAGTCAAGCGCTTTCTGTAAAGCTACGCTATCATCAGTTACGCCGTCACCCTTTGCGCCGTAAATTTCGGGTGTAATAACTTCATTTACATTTGTCGGCATTAAATATAAGCCGTTTACGGTTTCGATGCCTGAAATTGGCGCACTTCGCATAACCTGAAATGTACATGCTCCACCGTCACCCACTGAATAATAACCGTTTGTATGAACTGTTTGACCGACTGAAAAATGATACGCAAGAGCGTTTTGCGTGGTGTCAAAATTGACTGAAAAAAAGGGCGTGATATACTTTGCAAGAATATCATCAAAATATCCATCACTTGCCATTTCGTCAAGTTTCTTGTTGACAGAATCCTGTACGCCACGGTTGAAATATTCATCGAGTAACTTTGCAAGTTCGTTGTAAAGTTTATTGAGTTCTGAAACATCTTCGCCCAGTTTGATAACATCATCACGCAAGCCGTTCACATATGTTACAAGTTTGCAAAGCACTTCATAATAAGAAAGCGAATCGTCATATACAAGCGGTAGAACTTTTTGACACCAAAACATGAACGGCGCTGAGGTCTGCGGAATAGGTAAATTGATTGACATTTAAAAATCACTCCTTTAATAAATCGTCATAAATAAGTCAGATAATTCATCAAGAATCATTGCATCAATGTTCAAGAAAGTTCTTCTAAATTCATTTAACATCGCTGAATATGTTTGCGCACCTCTTTTTCCGAGGATATTTTCAACATAATCTTGCGTGTTTGTGATATTTGTGTTTGAAGTAACATCACCCGATGCAGTTCCTTTTCTTGATGAATCCACATTGTCAGTTGAATTAATAGTTTTATCTTCTGTAGTAGATTCAGTTCCTGATGTTGTTTCTTTGTTTGTTGCTGTGTTTTTAGCTGTGCTTTTTGTTGTGTCAGTTGACGATGAAGTCAGTTCACCCGTTGATGTACCTTTTGATGTTGTTGTGTCCTCTGAATTTCCGTGCTTATGCCTTGCGTTAGTAAGGTAAGTAAGATTGTTCAAATTTCCGACTGAACCTTGCGGCGTGTCTGAATAATCATCATTATCGTTGTAAGTCTTTGAAGAAGTCGAACTGTCAGAGGTCGAACCCGAATTAGAAGAAGATGAAGAATTTGTCAAAGTTCCGTCGTTCTTATCCTCTGAGGTTGATTCACCTGATGCCGTTCCTGATTTCGTTAGTTCAAATGCTGAATGTTCGGCGCTTGCATAAACATCTTTTTTAGTTTCTGTTTCGGTTGTGTTTTTTGTGTCTGACTGTGAAAAATCCGTGTTGCCTGTGCCTGCCGTGTTTGAAGTAGTTTTAACATCAACATCAATTAATGGATTGAATTTCAGCAGTTCACTTTTATAAAGCTGATTGAAATATGGCATTATTTCATTTAGCTTATCATTAAGTTTTAATTTCCACACGCCGAGAGTTTCAAAGCCGATTTCCCTTAAATAATAATGACGGAGAATTTTCTTTTCAAGAGGAATTTTATAATCTTCGTCAAAAATCGGAAAATCAAAATCAAAAATCAACGGTGCAGATTTTGCGATTATTTCTTCGACTTTTGAAAGACCTTGCGAATCTGTGTAGCCGCATAGATTTTCGCAAATAAATCGTAGTTCTGTGGTATATTTACTCATCTTCTGCATCTCCTTCGCTTAAATCTGAGCTACGATATTCGCAATTCACATTCAGACCAAACATAGTATTTATTTTTTCGCATGCCTGTTTTCGCATTTGCAATCTTGAATATCGGCTCGCTATCACTCCGCCCATATTATTGATAACCTCAGAAGATATAAGCCGTTCTTTTTTATTATAGGTGATATTTGAAATACCTAAATAGGTTAGAGCCTCATTCCAAATTTTTTCTTTTAGTTCATAAAGCAATGGAGCATTAAAGGGCGCATCAGTCTTTAGAACTGACAAGGCTTGCTGGTCGAATTTGTCATTTGCGAAAATAAAAGGGGTATTTCCGTCATATTGCATGTACATGTTTTGCATGGTCAACCGCTGATTATCGTTGCATTTAATCAAAACGGGCGTTTTCTGTGCGTTTACATTAACATCAATAGTCCTATCAATGTTATATAATCGTTTAGCAAAAATTGTGACATCATCAACCGAATTTGTTCGCAGCATGTTATTGAAAATCGGAACACTGTTTTCAAGTGTCAAATGCATGTTGTAGCCATTTGAGGCATAAGCGGTAATATCTGTTGGAATGTCATACACATTGAAATTTCCACCGAGCATACATCTGAGGCACAAAAAACCAATGACATCATCTTTAAAAAACACGGCTGAACCGTTTCCGAATAAAGCAAGTTCAAGAAATCTTTCATCAACTGTATCAGGCAATCCTGTCCACTTAAACATTGAGATTGAAAGCTCGGTTAATCGCCTTACATACTGCATATAACTAAGGTTGTTATCAAACATTGATTCACCTGTCAATGTTTTTTTCTTCTTTCGCATATTTGTTTCACTTCCTTATACTGAATTATCAAGGGAATAATTTCCAACTTCTGAACCGTTTTTCCAAAAAGTTATGCCGTTATTATAAATAGAGCAAATCTTTTTTGCATCATCGGCTGGAACAGAACCCTTTATGGTGCATGCTACCGTTTTAGTAAAAGTCCAGTGCGGTCGTACATTTCTATTAGGTGTTTTCACTCTATGCGTAGCGTAGCCGAACTTGTCAAAATAATCATCAATTGTATGCGCAATTTGTGGCGTTATGCATTTTGTTGTTACTACAAAATTGAGAAGTCCGAGCCAGTAAGAAATAACGCCGCTTGTCTGACCGCTTGTTTGAGAGCCTTGCAATTTAGCCTGTTCGCCCTCATTCATAAGGTTAGCAATTGCTCCGAGAGTACTAAGCCCAGCGCCAGCAACAGCGCCAGCAACATTTCCCGTCAATGCTCCGCCAGCAACGCTTGTAGTCATTCCATTTAATAAGTTCGGTAAAGTCTGCGTTTGCGTTCGTGCCAGCCACTGGTCATAGTAATTTGATGAAAAGGAAATCGCAGGAAATGACGACATTGTTATTGCCTCGTCTGTGTTTTCACCGAGATTTTTATAATTTGACGGATAAAGAATTGCTGGCGAACCACCCGACCTATCGCCGCACACATAAAATGTTGGTGTTGAATCTAAAAAATATTCAAATTTATAAACGGCTGAACTGCCCTGATTATTTGAAACATAAATAAATGTGTATGGGTATTGAAGAAGTTTCTTATTTCGTGGAGCATATCCCGAAATCATCGCCCCTGAATGCGTTATTAATTTTTTAATCGTAGTCGGAGCTATGTTGATAGCGACTGTCGAATTTGCGACTTTCGTTTGATGTTCTGCTTGATGGTCTGAATGCTGTCCGTCAAGTCCGATTCCGTATAAATAATTAACAAGACTGTCTGCATCGGTTTCAAATGTGTAAGTACCCGAAACAATTTTCTTGCCAAGCATTGTATAAACTGAACCGAGTATATCTTCATAAGTGTTCGGGTCGCATGTTGTCTGAACGACATAGTTAAGAGTTAAGTCGCTTGTTGTGCGGTTACCAAACACATATTCACCTACATTCACTGTTTCGGGGACAAGATTTTCGCCTATTTCATCAGATGCAGAATGTTCACGCTCGATAAAACATTCGCCGACTGAATAATTAAAAAACCATGTTTGCATCACATCAATTTCAAATGTGATTTCTGTTACGGCATTATTTACATACTCAACGCTTGTTATGAATGCGTAAAACCATTTAGAGCCAAAGCCCGAATTTTGAAACATTAAATAATTACAATCATAACATGCATCAGCCGGTAGACCGACACGCATAGTCCCTTTATTCACTCTTTGGTATGTTTGAGCGGTCAAACTGTGCTTTGCAAGACCTGAAAAATAAGCAGATTGCGCTGAACTTGATGAAAAATAAATCGTATGCTCATATGACGGGTCAAGCGGAACATTTGAAAGCAGTTTGATGTTTGTTGAGGGTTCAACATACATGATTATCACCTCACTTGAAATAATGATTGTGTGTCAAGTTTTTCACTTGACACACAATCCAAAAATTTACTCCGTAATAGTAACCGTGCATTCGCCTGACTTTGTGTTGTCATAAGTAGATGTTGCTGTGATTTTCGCTGTGTTTGCTTTAACCGATGTTGCAACAGTCACATGACCGTTAATGTCAACAGTTACACCGTCAGTGTCAGATTTCCAGTTTACAGTTTTCGGCGCATAATTTTCAGTTTTAACAGAAACAGAAAGCTGAACGCTCTGACCTTTTTTGCATGTGATTGCTGTCGGTGAAACTGATACAGAGGTAACGCTCGGCACGGCTGGAACAAAGACAAGTGCGTTTGCAAATGGTGACATGGAAAATGTCTTCCAAGTGTGGTAGAAATAGTTCCAGTAAAGACCCTGACCGTTGTAGTTCTCGGTGAACTCAAACATGTTGTCAAAAATCATAAAGAAATTCTTGTCAACAAGAACGGCTGGAATTGCGTTAAGCGCTGTGAGCGTGTCCTGTGACGGCTCCTCATAATTCGGGTCGTCTTTGAAAAGGGCATTCAGTCTTGCAACATCAAGCGTACCGAAACCGTCAATCAAAATTCTGTGTCCCATGAACTCAGCTTTTGACATGTTGAAAGCTGATGCCAAAACTTCAACATCAATTTCGCTGTCAAACTGTGAATTTACAAGTAAATACTGGTCGTCCTTGTCCGTGAAAGTCTGAACGCCGGCAGCATTATAGTTGTTTGACATGAATGTTAAAGCATTTGACACGCCTTTGATTTTTGTGACTGCACCTTTTGCATCGTTTGCATCAACTGTAATAGCTGAAAGTCTGCCGTCAAGAATTGCCTTTGCCAGCATGTACTTTGTTGTAACGAATTCATCGTAATTCGCCGCTGTGTACATAGCGTTCACGATTTTGGAAATCAAGTCAGTGATTCCGTCCCATGACAAGAACGCCTGATTCAAGTCCTTATTTTGAATAGTCTGTTTGTAGAATTTCTTATAATTCAGAGTGTGAAACGCCGCTCTGACATCGGGAATTTCTCTTGCAAAAACTTTGTTTTCGCTTTCTTCGACATCGTACTGGTGAGGATTCGCAATGTTCACGAAAATTTCTTCGATTGTTTCACCAAAGTCAATAAGACCCTTTTTGAACATTGAAAGCGGATTACTGTACATTTTTGAGGTGATAATCACCCGTGCGATACGATTTACAAGAGCATTCAAAAATTCATTCTGCAACGGTGTGTACTGCATAATGATTTCGCCAATTCTGCGAATGCTTTCGGGTGTGTTCTTTGCTGTAGGCACAAAATCACGGTAATTTGTGCTTGCGGAATTTCTGATTGCATTCAGAATGTCAACGCTTGATGCGTTAAGTGTTTGCGTTTTTGGAATTGTAGGCATTTATTTTTCCCCCTTATCATCGAATAAATCTTCTGTTGTGATTGTTTCGGCAGTTGTTTCATGAGTTTCATCATCATCTGCATCGTTAGTGTCAAAATTTACATCGCCGTTGAAAAAACGATGCATGTATTTCTTGCGCCATGATTCATTTAATTCATCATATTTCTTGTGCCAGTCCTCATTATCAGAAGAGCTACTACTCACTGCCGAATTAAATCCGTTTGTTACATCGTCAACAAATTTAAGCGCTCTTTCTGAGGTGTCATCGCCGATGAAGTCGTGAACAATTTCAATAAATTCTTCAAGTGTCATATTATCAACCTTTCATTATATTATTTACCAACATTTGAGCATAGGTATAATCAAAGTTGGCATTTTTTAAATTAGTAAAGCGTTTTTCGCCATTACCATATTTACCACTTATAATATCGTTTGCAATTTTGTTATATTTTGTTTTTGCTGTTGCTTTTGCTGTTTTAGCTGATTTATTAATCATTTCATTGACAATAGATTGACAATAATTATAATCAATATTAAGTGAAACAAGTTTGTTTTTGCGCTCTGTTCCGTTTCCGTATTTTCCGCTAATCACATCACTCGCATACCGTTTATATATATTATAATATTTATCGTGAATATTGTCAATTGTTAATGTTTTGTTATTAATGTCTGTAGCTGATTTAAAATCAACATAGCATTCGTTAATGTCAACATTTCCATTGATGCCATTAACTCTACCCGTTGATGATTTCTGCCAAATGCAATAAGTAGCATTTTTGCCAGCGTTGGACGGCTTATAGCTATAACTTGCGACCCATTTGTAAATATTTTTTGATAAATCATTAATATTTATCCTGTCAACAAATCCGCTAATCGCTGAGGCGTAAACGCCTGACATGTGCCCTTTTTTCTGCAAATAATTGCAAAAAATATTAATGCCTGTCGTCACTGTTGTTCTTTCGCTTGTTGGCGTTGTTTCAACATCAATAAACAGAGGGAAATCAAAAGTTTTATTTTTTACAATGTTGTAAAAAACCTCTGCAAGTTTTTGTGCATTTTTTGCAGAAAAATCACGATTAACGAAATAATAAGCGCCAACTTTTAAACCAGCTTTTTTAGCGCTTGTATAATTTGTTTCAAAACGGCTATCGGTATAAAAACCGTCGTCATTTCCGCCAGCTTTAATTATGACAAATTCATACCCTGATTTTTTAACTTTGTTAAAGTCAATTTTTTCTTGCCATGCTGAAACATCAATTCCGTGTGTCATTTTCTTCGTCCTCCGTTTCATTTTTTAACTTTTGCAAATACGGTGCAAAAAAGTTATTCAAGTCTGGATTCACTTCGCACAAATTTTCAAAACAGCTTATAATCTCCATAATGCAGATATAAATTGCAACTGACGGGAGAATCGGCAAATCAAACGGTAAATTTACAAAATTAACACCGTAGTCAATTCCGCCACAAGCAATTAGCGCAAGCAATTCAGCAAGTTTATGAAATAAGCCTTTGCGCAAAATAGTACTGTCAAGTTTTTTGTTATAAATTGCTTTAATAAATCCAGTAAGAAAATCAAAGCAGATTAAAACAAATGGCACGATGTACAAAAAAATCAATTTTAATCACCACCTTTTATTATATTATAAAAGGGTATTGACTTTTTTGCAACACCCTTTTATAATTAAATTAAAGATAAAATAAATCGAGGTGAAACAGTACCCTTGAGTACCTTTTATGACGGAACTAAACTACTTTCAATGCGTGACATTAACGGAAATAAACCTGAAATTTATTTGTGTACTTCTAACCGTAGCGCTGGTAAAACTACATTTTTTAATAGGTATTTTGTAAAACGCTTTTTAAACTATGGTGAAAAGTTTGTGCTAATTTACCGATTTAAATACGAACTGGATAGCATTGCGGAAAAATTTTTTAACGGCGTAAAATCTTTGTTTTTTACTGAGTACAATATGAGCGCTAAATCTAAAGCTGGCGGAATGTACTACGATTTATTATTATCAAAAAACGCTGATTCAAAAAGTGAAGTCTGCGGATATGCAATCGCATTAAACTGTGCAGACCAAATCAAAAAATATTCACATTTGATGAATGATGCGCAAAGAATGTTATTCGATGAGTTTCAATCAGAAACAAATCACTACGCCACAAATGAATTAAATAAATTAATCAGTGTACACACCTCCCTTGCCCGTGGTGAGGGCAAGCAATGCCGTTATTTGCCAATTTTCATGTTATCAAATAATGTTAGCTTATTGAATCCGTACTTTGTAGCGCTGGGTGTGTCAACCCGATTGCGTGAAAACACTAATTTTTTAAGAGGTAACGGCTTTGTGCTGGAACAAGGTTACAACGCATCAGCATCTAAGGCGCTTGAAACTTCTGCATTCAATCAAGCATTTCAACAGGCTGATTATGTAAAATATGCGTCGCAAAAATCATACCTAAATGATAACACGGCTTTTATTGATTCACCAAAAGGAAAGTCAAAATATTTGTGTACTATACGCTTTAAAAATAAAAATTTCGGTGTTTTTGAATTTGCAGAAGAAGGAATTATTTTTTGTTCCGATAATGCCGATGTTTCTTATCCGCTTAAACTTGCTGTCACCACCGAGGATTTAAGAATAAATTATGTAATGATTAAGAAAAATGATTTATTCATTTCAAATTTACGCTATTATTTTGATAACGGGTGTTTTCGTTTTAAAAATTTGTTGTGCAAAGAATGTATTTTATCAACACTATCTTATTAATTATCACATTTTTATAAAATTAATGTGACGCACGGGGCGTACTGATTGAGTTCAGCCGTGCATCTTTCGGCTTTACACACCGCTTTAATTTTTAAAAATGATTCGATAATACAAAAAAGCACTTGCAATTTGCAAGTGCTTTTTAATTTAAGTCATTGTATAAAATGATTCAGTTAGCACAACACCACCATTAATTTGAACTGGGCGCAATTTAAGAGGAACACTCAACCCGACTTTAAAATCCTTTATGGTGCGTTTTTTCTTTAAAAATTCTTGTGCGTCATCATTAATATTAAGGTCGGAAATGTCAACATCTGCGCCGATTGATTTTAAAAATAATGTCTTGCACTGCTCGGGCATTCCTGCGCATTTGACATTATAGAAAGGTTTGTCAATCGGTTTCAAATTTTCTGCCGTAATGTGTTCAACATATGTTTTCTGCCGAACAAATAAACCTTTATCCCAACAGCTTTCAAGTTTCCAGCAGAGAAATTTTTTATCGTCAACCTTTATTCCTTTAATTTCATTAGGACTGCAACAGCAATGAATACTATCGGTATCAGCATAAATAAAATTTTTATAATTTTTTTGCGCCGCCCGAATAGTAAAATTTCGAGCGTATGATGTAATGGCACTTCCCACTGGAATATAAAACGGTTTTTTATCGCAGGCATACACACCATAAAATCCCAGTGACAAATCGTCTTTAATGTAGGCTATTTTAAAACTGCTATCGGTGTTAGTTGCCGTTTTTCCATATAAATTATTTAAGTATAGTTTCGCTAATGTTTTTTTAGCTCCTTTACTGTTTAATTTTATTTTTTTATATTTATTTATATAGCTGTCAAATATTCCAATTGCTTTATTAAAATAACAACCGTCAAGAATTTCAAAATCAACTAAATGATAATGTTCTTTGATTAATTCAAAATCGGTCATGGTTAATGTTAATATAACTTGCGTATTTTGTTCATTTCCGTTTATGTCTAAATATTTTTTATAATATTTGTTTGTTTTTTTATCGTAAAAATCAGATGTTTCCAACCATTCGGTACTTTTGTAACGATATGTGTTTTTAACTTGAATACATGGCAAAAATCCTTTTTTCAAATAAAACCGTGTTTTAATACGGATAAAATAATATTTTTCCTTTGCAATTTCAGGAATATAATTCCCTCTCCAAAATGTTGGTAATCCTACGGGGTAATAATTCCCACTTTCGCTATGCATAACAGAGGGATACAAGCTGTTGACATCTGCTGTTGTTCCGTTATTATAGAATTTATTTTCACAACCTTTTTTTAAATAACACCAACCACCTTTATATGATTTTCGCACATAATCATCTGCATTCTTAAATTCTAACGGAACATTAATAGTATGTTCGGCAATGTTCGGAAATAGCCGTTCAATTAAGGGCTTTGTCATTATAGTTTTATATTCATTTAAGCAACAACTGCCAATCGTCAAACTGTCATGCTTTTCATCGAACATAATTTCGAGTGCCTCTTTAAGAACAAGTACATCATTTTTTATGTATTCTTGTTCTTCGGGGGTGATTTCACAACCAGCATATCTATAGCCCTCATATTCCATTTTTAATTTTTTATGCTCCGTGTCAAATGATTTACCGATTGATTCAAGAGAAAAAGGCAATAATTTCAAGCTGTCCCGAATTTCAATAATTTTATTATTTTTCTTCACAATGATATAATACCATTGCCCCCGTTCGCTTATGCTGTATTTAATTGAATTATTTTTCATATCCTTTGTTTCAAGCCAGCGTACAAGTGACCCGTCAGCATTCATTTTTTCATATGCTTGCTCATATTTTAAATCTTTGAGGAAATACGATAAAATAAAACTTCCGTCAAATTTTAAATTGTGAAAATACATTTTAATGTTTTCATTTAGACTAAAAAAATAATTGAAGAAGTCTTGAATGCTATGCATTATTTTAACATCTTTTTTATACAATTCGCAAAAACAAGCCGACCAAACTTCGGTGAAAGTCTGCCCCTTAAAAACAGTTGTTTCAAAGTCGGCAGCATAGATTTTAAATTTTCTTGCTTTCATTTCTAATCACTTCGCATCATATCTTGTTGGGTGGGAATTTCGCCACCGTTGAAAATCAATACTAATTTGCTATAACTTCCGTTATAATCTCGCAATTCTTCTTGTTTACTGGCGTACATTACAACATCTAAAGCATTGTTTATAGCCTCTGCATTTTTTTCTAAATATTTTTCAAAATCATTTAAAGCGTTTGCGTTTGCATATGATTGCTTTGTTCTTTGAAAAATTTCTTTCAATTTTATTGCTGAGTTTTCGCCACCCGTAATTCGCTTGTGTAAATATTGCCAATTTTCAGCATTAATAATTTCATCAAGTTTATTTTCAACACTTGCAATAGCTGAATAAGTCGGCGTATATTCTTTAGTGTCAACTGGTATCGGAAATTTTTGTTGCTTTTGTTCTTTTCGTGCTTTTCGTGTTTGTGCCGCTTTTTTCGCTCTTGCTTTTCGTTCAATAGCTTGACCGACTTTACCTGACACAACTTTTCCAGTATCATCGTTTAAATATGTAGTTCCTTTTTGATAATAGATATTTAATTTTTTGATGCTTTCAATTCTCTTTTTTGTAATGCGTTTCGGCTTTTCAGACGGTAATATTTCTGATTTATCAAATCTAAACCCTCTTTTTTCAGCCGCTTTAATTCTTCGTTTTAAATTTTTAAGTGCTTTTTCATATTCAAGTTGATTTAATGTTTTTTTCTTTTTCATCATATCCACCAACCTTTTGAGAATTAAAGCCCCGTCAACTTAATGTACGGGGCTTTTTGTAATCATTTCATCACTTATACTAACGAGCAAGTGATGAAATGCTTTCCGCTGTAGTTCTTGCTTTCTTTTTTGTAAAATTCGATTTCAAACGGCTCTGCTGTGTCAATCATTTCATCAAAAATGTCAACAAATGATGAAATAGCGCTGTCCGAACCCGTGTAGTATTTTGTACCCGACTTGTCAACAATAACCATTGTTTTATAGTCCTGTTCATTTTCGGGAAGTTTTTCGTTGTGAATGCTCAAATAAGCATAGAAATCGGGAGCAATAACAAGCGGTTTCTCAGGTTCGACCACCTTGTCAATTGCAATTGCAGAGGTTAAATCTTTCAGCTTGATTTTTTCCCTCACGCTGAGTTCTTTACTGCTTTCAGTGATAGATGTTGTGTAATTTGTCATGTTAATATCTCCTTTATTCTTCTTTTATCGTTGCTTTTTCGATAAATTCTTGTTCTGGCATTTCATAACGCCTTTTAATTTCTGTAAACCCTTTCAATGCAAGATATTTAATGATAGTATTTCCTATCTTAGCTTCTATGCGCTTTTTAAGAGTTTTTTCGTTTGTGAACTTTCCAGCAATTTCAACGAAAATTGTCTGTGTTGTAAAATCTTTCATATTTGCAACAACAACTTCGCATCTTGTCACTGAAATAGTTCTGCTAACAACTCTTGCCCGTGGCATATTTTGCACCTCCTTTCAATAAATTTGCAATTGTGTATTTTATTTCTTGACTTTGTAAAAGAGCAAGAATTATTAGTCAATACTCTGATTCCAACATGCACTACACCCATTTTTGCATGGAATATCTTTTAGTCCTAAGTGATGAGGACATACACCTTTAGGCGTTCCAAACTCATCCATTCTAACATTTGGATAATACCGTAAAAATTCAGATAAGTATGTTTCTTTCGGGTGGGCGTTGCTCCACTCCTGCACAATTTTAACAGCCTTTTCGGGGTTTTTTAATTCTAATTCCATGCATGAAACATCTGCGCCGCTATTTCTTTTATCTAACGGGCAATGTTCACATCTAATTTTACAAAATCCCGATTCAAATGCTTTTGTCATTCGATTTTTTTCACTCAGATAGTTTTTTGTTTTTGAGCAGTCAATCATTTTTTGAACTCCCTTTCCAAAGTTTTGGAGCACCATTTTCGTCAACAAGTAAAGTCAGATTGCGGTCACACGAAAATGCATACATAACTTTTGTTTCAGTATCATACACAATTTTTGCATTGACTTCATTATTATATCCTACACATTCAAACATCTTATTACTTCGTGTTTCCTCAGATTCACATCCACTAATCAATGCCGAAATTATGACAATAACTGTAGCACAAACAATTATTCTTTTCTTCATTGTTCTTTCCTTTCGTTTACTTTTTCCGCCCTCTGTTTTTTTTTCTAAAATTGAATAAGATTCTGCCCTCTTCGGGTGTAGTATCAATTTCTTTTGTGAAAAATCGATGTTTACAACTTTTGCATTCACGATATCGCAAGACCATATCTTGAAGTTTAGTAGTTTCAATCACTCGACTATCGCCTGTTAAGCACACGGGGCAATACATGTACTGTTCACCTCTCTTTCATTATCTATATTATACTACAGGTCGGTTAAAAATGCAATAGCTATGTACCAAAAATATTTCACAAATATGTAACTATTTTATTGTGCAATATGCCAGCGAATGTATGTTCGATTTGGTACGACAATTTCAGTGCTTGTGGGAACATTGAGGGACGGCGATTTTATTTAAGCATAG
>ENA-OPCN01001404-OPCN01001404.1-human-gut-metagenome-genome-assembly--contig:-NODE-1404-length-16411-cov-6.196014_pt1 | contig 16411 bp, 16 predicted proteins | sample MGYA00241567_ERZ501485 | MGnify/ENA primary metagenome ERZ501485 (study PRJEB25962, sample SAMEA2042579) | human gut metagenome | biome: human gut; feature: human-associated habitat; material: faeces...
AGCTAATAATTTAACTTTTACTCTATTCACCTTGTTAGAATTTATTAACTAATTTCGTTTAAAATCTTTTATGTTTTTTCCTGTTGCTTAGTACTCGATTATAATACCATATGCTGTTCACAAAGTCAACACATTTTTTGACTTTTTTCTATATTTTTCTATGTTTTTGTTTTATGTAATCTTATTTGATTTTATTGAAGACCTTATTATATATTTTTATTAATATATGGTATATTATTGACTTTTTTACATATACATTTTATAATTACTTCATCATCCTTGATTCTATTGAGGAAATAATATTTAAAGGAGGCGTATCTTATGGCTAAGAATAGCTTGCTAGTTATTCCCTGCAATAAAGATACAGCATTACGGCTGAAAGAAACTCTTGAAAAAAAGTATGGAGCAATTCCAGGATTTTGCGTAACAATTGATTTGGATGAGTCAAACCTTATCCGAATCCAGAAAGAAAATCTTGATTTTTCCTCTCTTTTAGAGGTTTGTCATATTTGTGAAAAATTGGGATGCTACGTCCTCTCTTAATTTCAAATATTGAAAAATCTCTATTCTACTGCATTTTTTTTCAAACAAAAATTTTCTTTCAAAACTAAGGAAAGGGCAACAATGTTGCCCTTTTTCTATTTATATTAATCTTCTACTTTTTTCGTTATTGCTTTTAGTGCTTTTTCTCTTGGTAGTATTATTACATGCCCACAACCTAAGCATTTTAATTTAAAATCTACACCAACTCTCGTTATTTCCCATAGCTTGCTTCCACATGGATGTTGTTTTTTTGTTTTTACTATATCACCTATATTATATAACATTTCGACACAACCTTTCTATTTGCTTTTTTGCTCTTTAAATGCTTTTTTTACAATTTCTTCTATATTAATACTTTTTATGTCATTATCTTTATTTGAAAAGTATGATACATATTCAATATTTCCATCTCCGCCTCTAATTGGAGAGCTATCAAGCTCTTTTATATAAAAGTCTTTTTGTTTAAAATAATTTATTATATCTTTTATAATTGAAATATGCATACTTTTATTTAATATAATTCCTTTGTATTTATCAGCTAGCTCTTTTCCACATTCAAATTGTGGTTTTATTAAACATATTAAATCTACCTTTATTTGCTCTTGATATATTTTATCTATAATTTTTTTAATTGAAATAAAAGATACATCTGTTGTTATTATATCAATATTTTCAAAATACTTGTGCTCTAAATTTTTTATATTTGTTTTTTCGTGTAGCTCTATTCTATTGTCTAATCTTAAATTTTTATCCATTACATCTGTTCCAACATCTATTGCAATTACTTTTTTAGCACCATGTTGCAAAGCACAATCTGTAAATCCTCCTGTAGAAGACCCTATATCCATAATTACTTTATTATTCATATCTATTTTGAATTTATTTATGGCTTTTTCAAGTTTTAGCCCTCCTCTTGACACATATTTTAAGGTTTCATTTTCAAGAATTTTTATTTCGTCTGATTCATTAACTTGAAAACTTGGTTTTTTTATAATTTTTCCATTACATTCAACAAATCCATTTGATATTAGCTCTTGTACTTTTGATCTTGATGCAACCAGATTTCTATTTACTATTTCTTTATCAATTCTGTTTGACACTATATATACCTTCCTTTAAATAAATTTAAATTATTATACTATATAAATGAAATAAAGTGAAGTTAAATTTAAAAGACGGGATAAAAATTTATCTTAAACTAAATTTTTATCTCGTCTTTTTTTATTTTGTTAATCTTCTTAATACTTCATCTTTTCCTAATACTTTTATTATTTCATATAAATCTGGTGTGTTTAATCTTCCTGTTAATTTTGATCTTATTACAGAGCTTATGTCTCCAACATGTCCTGGCCATTTTTCTGGCTCTGCTTTCCATTCTTTTACTTCACGAGCAAATCCTACTTCTTCTGCTAAGTCTTTCATTTTGTCGAACCATGTTTGTTTATCATCATTTATGTCGAAATATTTTTCTGAATATAATTTTGATATTTTATTTGCCAAGTCTTTATCTGTTACTTTTCCAAAGTCAAACTCTGTTATTTTGTCAAATTCTTCATTATACATATATGAAATGTTTTCTTTTAAATCTGACCATTTTGCTATATCTTTTCTTGGTTTTGCATTTCCTCTTTCAATTCCAAGAACCTTTAAAGCATAATCTTTATTTTCTAATAATTTAACTAGCTCTTCGTCATATTTTTTAGCCCAAGCATATGAATCATTATATACTTTTTCTGCTGAATATCTTGAAATTACTATTTTGGCAACATCAAATAATTTTACCATATCAAATAATGCACCACTAACACTCATCTTATTTAGATGAAAATCAAAATCTTCTATATTTGCATCTTTATTTTGTCTTCTCCAATTTTCAAATGTTGAGTTTGCTATATTTAATAAGTATTCTTTAACAGCATCTGGTGGTACACCTAATTCATCATAATATGAAACAGCTGCTTCAGGATCTTTTCTTTTACTTAATTTACGTTTATTTCCATTGTCGTTTTTCATAATTGGTGAAATGTGACAATATTTTGGTGCTTTGAATCCTGCTTCTTTAAATAATTGTACATGTAGTGGAACTGAAGATAACCATTCATCACTTCTTATTACATGTGTTGTTCTCATTAAATGATCATCAACCATATGTGCAAAATGATATGTTGGAAGACCATCTGATTTTATTATAACTATATCTAAGTCATTTTCTGGAAATGTAACCTTTCCCTTTATTCCATCTGAAACTTGTATTTTTCTATCTTCTCTGCCATTTGATTTAAATCTTACTATATATGGATCTCCATTTTTTATCTTTTCTGCCATTTCTTCTAATGTTAAATTTCTACATTTTGCCCATGCACCGTAATACCCTGGTCTTATTTTTGCATCTAGTTGTGCTTTTGTTCTTTTTTCATCATCTTCTGGAGTGCAAAAACATGGATATGCTTTTCCTTGCTCTATCATATATTTTGCATATGCTTGATATATTTCTTTTCTTTCTGATTGAATGTATGGACCATATTCTCCTATCCATTCTGTTTCTGAAATCATTCCTTCATCTGGAGCCATATCAAATACTTTTAATGAATTTACTATATCGGTAATACCGTTTTCTACTTTTCTTTTTTGATCAGTATCTTCTACTCTTAAGAAAAACACACCTTTTGTTTTTTTAGCAGCCATTATTGCTACCAATGATTGATATAATCCTCCTATATGTACATATCCAGTTGGACTTGGTGCAAATCTTGTTACTATTGCTCCTTCTGGTAAATTTCTTTCTGGATATTTTTCTTCATAATATGATATATCCTTTGCATCTGGAAATATCAAATTTGCTAATTCTTTATAGTCCATAATTGTTTATCATCCCTTTGCTTTTAAAATTTTGTATTTATTATATATGCAAAATTATCTTTTGGCAATAGAAGAATCTAAAAAATCAGGATAAAGACATGAAAAAATTTTTCGTGTCTTTATCCTGAAAAAAAGAAAAAAGAGGACAGTTTTTTCCTATTTTTCTTCTATATTTCATAAAAAAATTATCTCATTTGTTTTAGACTGTCCCCTTTTCCCAATTTTTGGAAAAGAGAACCGTCCCACTTTCCCTTTTAAATTTCCATTATTATTGGTAATATCATTGGGTTACGTTTTGTTTTTTGGAATATATATTCGCGTAAACTATCTTTTAATGTTGATTTTATTGTTGACCAATCTGTTATGTTTTTGTCTTCAAATTTTTGAACTTCTTCTCTTATTTGTCTTTTTACATCATCCATTAAATTTTCTGATTCACGTACATATACGAATCCTCTTGATATTACATCTGGTCCTGATACTATACTTCCAGATGCTCCATCCATTGTCATTACTATAATTATTAAACCATCTTGAGATAAATGTTGTCTGTCTCTTAATACTATGTTTCCAACATCGCCAACACCTAATCCATCTACTAATATCTTTCCTGATGGAACTGCACCTGCAAGTTTTGCTTCATTTTGATTCATTTCTATTATTCTACCATTTTTCATCATGAAAATATTTTCTTTTGGTATTCCCATTTCTTCTGCGGTTTCTGCATGTGCTTTTAATTGTCTATATTCACCATGTACTGGTATAAAGTATTTTGGTCTTGCTAATGCTAATATTAGTTTTTGCTCTTCTTGGCAAGCGTGACCAGAAACATGTACATCTTCCAATGCACTATATACAACTTCTGCTCCTATTTGCATTAAATCATCGATAACTTTAGATACCAATTTTTCATTACCTGGTATTGGTGTTGCTGATATTATTATTAAATCATTTGGTGTTATTACAACTTTTCTATGCTCTCCTGATGCCATTCTTGTTAATGCAGACATTGCTTCTCCTTGGCTTCCTGTTGTTATAATTACTAATTGATCATCATTATAATTTTTAATCATATCAATATCTATAAATGTTTTTTCTGGAACTTGAATATATCCTAAACTTGTTGCTGTTTCTATCATATTTATCATACTTCTTCCACATACAGCAACTTTTCTGTTATGTTTAACAGCTGAATTCAAAATTTGTTGAACTCTGTGTACATTTGATGCAAATGTTGCAACAACAATTCTTTTAGTACAGTTTTGAAATAATTTTTCAAAAACATCTCCAACAGTACTTTCAGACATTGTATATCCTTTTCTTTCTGAATTTGTACTATCTGACATTAATGCTAATATTCCTTGATTTCCTAACTCAGCAATTCTTCCAAAATCCATTACTTGGCCATCTATTGGTGTATAATCTATTTTAAAGTCACCTGTATGAAGAACTGTTCCTACTGGTGTTTTTATTGCAAGCATTACTGAATCTGGTATACTGTGTGAGCTACGAATAAATTCTACTCTTATTTTTCCAAAGTTAATTGTTTCTCCTGGCATTACTTCTATTAATTTTGTTTTTCTAACTAATTTGTGCTCTTCTAATTTATTTTTTATTAATCCACAAGCTAATTTTGTTGCATAAATTGGCATATCAACCTTTTTTAAAACATATGGTATAGATCCAATGTGGTCTTCATGTCCATGTGTTATTACTAAACCTTTTAGTTTATCTTGATTTCTTTCTAGGTATGTAACATCTGGTATTACCATATCAACACCTAGCATATTATCTTCTGGGAATTCAAGTCCACAATCTACTAAAATCATTTCATCTTCATATTCAAAAACAGTTATGTTTTTTCCTATTTCTTCAAGACCTCCTAAAGGAATTATTTTTAATTTTCCTTTTTTGAATCCAAAGTCATATTCTGAATCTACTTTTATTTCTGATCTTCTTTTTGTTGTTCTTTTTGGTTTTGACTGTGATTTTTCCTCAGTTTCTACAGCTCTTCTTTTTTGAGGTTTCTTATCACCTTTTTCAAAAAATCTCTTCTTGCTTTTTTTAGCTGTGTTATCTAAATTTTTTTCAGAGCTAACTTCAACTATTTCTTTTGTTCTTTTGTTTACTTTTGTTTCTTTAACTTCTTTTTTTAATTTTTTTTCTGCTTTATTTTCGTTTTGATTTCCTTCTTTTGTCATTATAAAAATTTCACTCCTTACTTATATTATTTTTATTTAAATCTATATTCGCTTAAAAATACTATAATAATTTTATAGTTAATCTTTTAATTGCATTATTATAATGCTTTATTTTAATATAAGTAAATTGCACTAATTATAAAGATTGCTTTTAACAATCTTTATTTCTGTTTTATATACATATAATTTTTCATTTTCTCTTTAATTAAATTTTACACACCTTTTAATTTAAACGCTCAATTTCTTATTATATACAATTTACTTTTATATTAAATTTTTTCCGAACTACATTTTATTACATTATTAATATTTGTTTTTCCAAATATTAAATATAAATTTAAATCTCTTTGTTTACCAATTATTTTGGTAATAACTGTTTATTATTATACATTTTTTTGTTTTTCTTGTCAATAGGTATATTATGTTACTTAGGTATAAAAAATCACCTAAGAATTATTATTCCTAGGTGGTTTGTAGTTAATGTTTCTTTAATTTATGCTTTATCCTTTTTTATCATTTTTAATCTTGCAAATTCTTCCATATCTGTTTCGTCCAAGATATCCTCTATTTTTTTTGCTATCTTTTCGTCTCTTGGAATTATTATTTCTTTTAGTGCATTTGCTCTTCTTTGAACTTTTTCTATGCTTTTTTCTAGTCTAAAAATTATATTTTCAATTTCTGCAAGTTCAATTATATATTTTTTCACATCATTAAATTTTGTTATGGTTTCATCTACATTTGATGTTGTACTATATAATCCATATGTTGGAGCTATTGCTTTTTCTTGTGATATAATTGATGGAATTTCCACACCCATTATTGTTTTGTATTTTATATCTATAGAATTGTCATCTTCTTTTACTGTTTCAGATATATCCATCATTGCTTCAATTCCTATATCAACATTAGATAATTTTAATGAATTTTCCGCTTCTTTTACAATATTTTTTCCTTGCTCTTTTAAAGCTTTTTCTTTTTGCTTATATTTATCAAGTTCTCTGGTTAATATAAGTTTTTTCTGCTCTAATAATTTGTGCCCTTGTTTTGATTGTTTTATAAAAGCTTGTAATTTTATTAAATTATTTTTCGTTGGTAAATCTCTTACACTCATTTTATTCCTCCATACAATTACATATATTATGTACTAAAACTTATTTGATTATAGCATATTACATATATAAAATAAAAGTACAATTACAATTATTTTAAACTATTATTTTGAATTAAATCTACTTTTTAACATTTATACATACTTTCTCTTAGTAAGCATATCATTTCTCTGATAAATATTTAATATAAAAATGTGAATGCTGAATAAAAAATCAGATTAAATTTTTATCCAGTATTCACATTCTTAATTTTACCACATATCTTATTCAATTATTTATTTTTTCAATATATCTTTTACAACTTCTCCTGCAATTATCATTCCCACAACTGATGGCACAAATGATATACTTCCTGGTATTTGATTTCTTATTGTGCATTTTCTTTTTGTTCCTGGAGGACATATACAGTTATTTTTACAACTATTTTCTATTCCTTCATATGGTTTTAATGGCTCTTCTTTTGAATACACAACTTTTAGTTTTTTTACCCCTCTTGCTCTTAGCTCTTTTCTCATTACTTTTGCAAGTGGACATATGCTTGTTTTGTATATATCTGTTACTTCAAATTTTGTTGGGTCTAATTTATTACCAGATCCCATCGCAGATATTATTGGTATATTTAATTTTTCAGCATTCATTACAAGCTCTATTTTGCCTGTTACAGTATCTATTGCATCTACTATATAATCAACACTTTCATCTAAAATACTGTGATCAGAATCAGGCATATAAAATTCTTTATATGTTTCAACTTCTGCTTTTGGATTGATTTCTAATATTCTTTCTTTCATCACGTCAACTTTGTATTTTCCAATTGTTTTTCTTGTTGCGTGAATTTGTCTATTTAAATTTGTCAAACATATTTTATCATCATCTACTAATATAAAATGTTCAACACCTGCTCTTACTAATCCTTCTGCAACAAAAGATCCAACTCCTCCTATTCCAAATATTGCAACTTTGGCTTTGTTTAAATTTTCTATTCCATCTTTTCCTACTAATAATTCTGTTCTTGAAAATTGATTTAACATTTTTACATCTATCTCCTACCAATATTTTTTCATTTAATTTGTTATCTTTCGATTTGAATTGTTGGATATATTAATTTTACATTTTCGTGCTCTAATAATGCTAATATTTGTGAATTTACATTATTTACAAATTCTATATATTCATCATAATCTATTATGTTTGTATATAAATATATTTTTATATTATAACCGTCTTTTTCAATATCACTAAAATATACTCTTATAGAATTTTTTATAATATCTTTATTTTTTTGTAATTCAAAAGCCAACTTTTTTATAATATCATTTATTTGTTTTTGGGACATTTGCAATGATACTTTTAAATCACATTCATATCTTCTTTTTTGTATTTTGTTCCAATTTATTATATCAGAGTCAGCTAATACTGAATTTGGCATTGTTATCACTGTATTATCTAATTTTCTTATTCTAGTTGTTCTAAATGTAATATCTTCTACTGTTCCATATACACCTTTTACCTCTATTGTATCTCCAATTACAAACGTTTTATCTGAAAGTATTGCAAATCCTCCAAATAAGTTTTTAGCCAAATCTTGAGCAGCTAAGGCTAGTACAACACTTCCAATTCCTAATCCTGTTATTAGACCACTTAAATCATATCCGAGTTCAGATATAAATATGAAGGCACCAATTACGTATATAATTCCTCTTATAAATTTTACTGCAAAATTCATTGTATGCTCATTAGAAGTATTTTTTTCACTTTCTTTTATTTTTGTAAATAGCTTTGTATTAGGTCTTACTAAATTTGCACAAAATCTTGTTACACCATATATAAGAGCTAACTTAAATATTTTTGTTACAATTGCCATAAAATCTGATGGTAGCTCTAATATTAGTAAACTTATATATGTGCCTGAAATAATCCATATAAATTTTGATATTTTGTATATTTTAGTTTTTTTAGTAAATTTATCTGATTTTATTTTAAAACATTTCATTATTATTTTTGCAAATATTGAACTTAATATTATAAATCCTACAAGTACACCTACAGCTATTAAAATTTCAACTATTTCTTTTGCTTTTATATATTCTATACAATCAAGTAATTTTTTCAAATTTAAATCACCTCAATAATTACTAATAATGAAAAAAGCTCTTTGATTCACTCAAAGAACTTTTTTCTGTTTGGGCATTCCCTCTTTCTGTAAATCCGATTAACTATGGTTGGTTAATCTTCATACATTATTTATGAGAGATGTTCCATTTCCTCTAAATTATTAGAAGAATGTAGCATTAATTCGCAATTTTACTTGCATAATGCTTTGAAGTAGAAAATCCTCACGTATGATATGTTAACATATTATGTCTTTGTTGTCAATACATTTTTTAAATTTTTTTATAATTTACATTTATTATTTCTGATATAGCATCTGCATCAATTTTAAAATAGTTCATTAATTCATTTGCTTTGCCTGATTTTCCAAAAGAATCATTTATACCTAATTTTATTAATTTTGCTGGATATTCTTGTGCAAGAACATCTGCTATAGCTGTTCCAAGCCCTCCTATTATACTATGATCTTCTACAGATATCAACATTTTTGTTTCTTTTGCACATTTTATTATCATATCTTTATCAATTGGTTTTAGACTATACATATCAATAACTCTTGCATAAATTCCATCTTTTTCAAGCATTTCTTTTGCTTTTATTGCTTCAGATACAGTAACACCTGTTGCAAATATTGTTGCATCTACACCTTTTCCAATTTGGCAAGATTTTCCTATTTCAAATTTTGCATTTTCATCATATATTACTGGTGTTGCTACTCTTGATAAACGAACATATACAGGTCCATTTATTTTTGATATTTCTTTTATTGCCCATTTTGTTTGAGTATCATCTGATGGACTTATTACAGTCATATTTGGTATTGATCTCATCATACCTATATCTTCTAACATTTGATGTGTTGCACCATCTTCGCCAACTGTAACTCCACTATGTGTTGCACATATTTTTACATTCAAATTAGGGTATGCTATACTATTTCGTACTTGATCATAAGCTCTTCCTGATGCAAATACTGCAAATGTACTTGCATATGGGATTTTTCCGCACGTTGCAAAACCTGCGGAAGTTCCCATCATATCTTGTTCTGCAATTCCTATATCAAAAAATCTATTTGGAAATTCTTTTGCAAATAAATTTGTTTTTGTTGCAGATGATAAATCTGCATCTAATACTACAACTTTTTCATTTTCTTTTCCAAGTTCAACTAAGGCTTCACCATAACTTTGTCTTGTGGCAATTTTTTTATCTATGTTCATAAAATTCATTCCTTCCTAATTATATATAATTTATTGTAATTCTTCTATGGCTTGCTTATATTGCCCTTCATTTGGAGCTTTACCATGCCAATTTGCTTGATTTTCCATAAATGATACACCTTTTCCTTTTGTTGTTATTGCTACAATTGCTGTTGGTTTTCCTTTCGTTGTTTTTGCTGTATCAAAAGCTTGTATTAAATCTGCTATTTTATTTCCATTTACTGTTATTACATTAAATCCAAAGCTTTCAAATTTTTCCTCAATATGCTCTAATCCTTTTACTTCTTCAATTGTTCCATCAATTTGTAAATTATTATTATCTACAATTACACATAAATTGTCTAATTTATATTTATTTGCTGTCATTGCCGCTTCCCAAACTTGACCTTCTTCTAGCTCTCCGTCTCCTAAAATACAGTAAACTCTATATCCAGATTCATCCATTTTTGAATTTAAAGCCATTCCATTTGCAACAGATAAACCTTGTCCAAGTGAACCACTTGACATATCAACTCCCGGAACTTTGTTCATATCCGGATGACCTTGTAAATTGCTATTAATTTTTCTAAAATCTGTTAATAAAGATTTATCAAAATATCCTTTTCTTGCTAAAGTAGCATATAACGCTGGTGATGAATGGCCTTTTGATAATACAAGTCTATCTCTACCTTCTGCATTTGGCTCTTTTGGATTTATATTCATTTGATTAAAATATAATACAGTTAATATATCTGCACATGATAAAGATCCTCCTGGATGTCCTGATTGCGCATTATAAATTTGTTCTATTATGCTTCTTCTTATTTCTTTAGAAATATTCTCTAAAGCCTGTACACTTGTTATTTTCATAATGATTCCTCCTTAGTTATTATTTATAAGATAATTTTTATAAATATCTACTTTAGTTTTATCAATATTTCCTATTTTTAGCAATATATTTTTTGTAAAAATTTTGTAAATTACATCTGTTTTTACTATACTATCTGTTTTTAGATTATTTTTATTATCTTTTTTTATGTATTTATTGAATTTATATTTTAACTTTTCTATTTTAGATGAAATAAGCATTCCAAAATAACATGTAAATTTTTTATTTTGATATATATCTACAATTAAAAATATGTGATTTATTCCTTTATTTCCATTATTGTATTTATAATGATGTACAAAAACAAGGTCTCCTATTTTATAATAGTTATATTTTGTGTTTTCTTCATATACAAATAAATTTATATAATCTACAATATTATCATATTCTTTTTCAATTATATCACTTAAATTTTTAATTTTATTATTTATGTTTGCATTATATAAAAAATTCAAATAAACCTCCTAAAAAAATAAAGTCAGGATAAAGCTGTGCCCCCTGACTTTATTATATATTTTTATTCCATACTTTGTTTTAACATCCATATTTTTTTGCTATAATCTTCTATTATATCATCCATTAATGCAGATGTTTTACATTCATTGTTTTCACCAGCCAATACTTTTATATTTTTAGAATCTTGTAAAAGTTGACTATAATCTTTTACAAGTTCACTAAATACAACTTCATATGTTACTTTTTCATTTTTTGCTTCTGTTATTTTAGTTGTATTTAAATAATCTTTTAAAGTTGCTAATGGATTTCCCCCTATTGTTAATATATGCTCTGCAATTTCATCAATTTGTTCATTTATTTCATTATAATATTCTTCAAGTTTTGCGTGAATTACAAAAAAGTTTTCACCCTTTATATTCCAATGATAATTTTGTAATTTTCTGTAAAAAACGTTTAAATCGCTTAAATAAATATTCAAATTATTAATTAAATTTTCCATAAAATTTACTCCTTTCATTTTATGTATTATTTACTAATTTGAATATTTTATGCTATTATTTTTAACCCTCGTTTTTTATTTCGACTAATATTTTTTTCTTTAAGCTTCCCCAACTTTTTTTTGATATATATTTCATTGATCTACTATTTAAATATTTTTCATTTTTGGCAATATCATTCCATTCTTTTTCTGTTGGAAACCAATCTAATTTTTTTACTAGATTCTTTAATTTATTATATGCAATTAGATATTCTTTATATAAAATATTACCATTATCATTTGGCTTCTTCATATTTTTTTCAATATAAAACTTTTCTATTAATTTATCTAACTCCTCACTAATTTTAAGTGCTTTTTTTGTATCGAAACCACTTTTCTCTAATTCTTTATGCAATTTACATCTTAATTCCTCAATTTGCTCCGAAATTTCTTTATAAATCATTTTACCACCTTGTATAGTTCTTTTTCGTCAATATTCAGAGCTATAGCTATCCTTATAATCATTGATAAGCTAGGCTCTTTTTCACCTTTCTCTATGTAATTAAGATGAGATTTTGAAATGCCAGTTTTTTTGGCTAAATCTCCTAAACTGAGATTTTTTTGCTCTCTTATTTCTTTTAGTTTTATTATTATATACATATAACCACCATCTATAGTATCTCTTGCTTTTAAAATAACATACATAATATCCACTATGGTGGAAATGGTATAATTTAATAAAAAAGCTTTGAGGATTTTTTATAATTTTTGTTGGAATTTTTTTATGACTTTAATTTTTTTCTTTTTTGAATAAAATACATAGAATAAAATTTTATTGAGTGAATTTATCATACTATAAATTTTGTAAATTTTCAAGAAAATTCGTTCGTCAAAATTCGATGTTTTATTAGCTTTTGTTACAAATTTGTAATTTTATCTATCAAAAAAATAGTGAAAGCGAGATTTTTCTTTCACTTTCACTATTACATATTTTATTTTTCAATATATCCACTTGTTTTTTCTGTATACATATTGTCTGTTATAGATTTATATCTTTCACCTTTGTAATCATCTGTAAATCCATTATATGCTTTATATATATCACCTGTATCTGTATCATACACTCTTTCATATCCCAAAGTTGCGTCACTTTGTTTTTGGCTCATAATATCATAAGATTTTTGCCTATTTTCCCAAGCACTCATATATGAATCAAAAGATTTTTGAATTGAAGCATTTAATGCTAAAGCTTGTTGTGTTTGTGCATTTCCGTTATCTATAGTTTGTTTTACATATGCATCACTAAATTCTATAGAATTAACTGAATCTAGTAAGATATCTTTATAATTTATAAATTCATCTTTTTCCGCAGTTATTGCCATTATATCATAAATCATATAATATCCCATATCAACTCCGCCACTATATTGATTTCCAAAGTTTACTATTGATGCCATAAACAAGCCTTCACCTCCCTTAGAATTATCTCCTGTAAAAGTTGCTCTTAATACTTTGCTATCTAATGCAACACTTTTCATACTTGCACTAGATTCAAATTCCTCTTTTTTAGTAAAATTTGTGAATTTTGGAAACTTCATTGATGAAAAAGATGGTTCAACTGAACTAGCATATGATGTTACTTCATTAAATTTTTTATAAAATCCTTCCGTTGTTGGATTATCTAAAACCACTGCTTCTGAAAAAACCTTATATTGAGGATTATTTCCACTTAAATTATAATAATTTTGCCAAGCACTTTTTGCAGATGCGCTTTTTAATAATGGTTGCATTTTTATCATTAAATATACTTGATTATTGGTATTTTGTGGATCATATACTCTTATTGTATAAAATATTCCTGTGCCACCAGTTTCTACAGTCCATCCTTTAGGCTTCTTCATAGTAAAATTATCTGTTTTATATTCTTCCAAAGTTATTTTACTTGCTTCGCTTTCCACTATTTTTACATTATCTGTTTTATCATCAATTTTATTTTCATTTTTATTTTTTTCTACATTAGTGCTTTTATTAGTATTATTTCCGTCTTTCAAATTATCACTCCCCTTATAATTTACAACTAAAACTATGCTAAGAATAACAATAATAACTATTGCAGCAATTGCTATTATCATCCATATTTTACTGTTTTTTGTCTCTTTCATAAAAATCCTCCTTTATAATTTTATATTTTGAATTTTAACATATAACAATTTATAAATTATATTTTTTACCAATTTTTCCGTGCCTATTTGGTAATTGTTTTTTTCATATATTTATGATATGTTATAATTCAAAAAAAGAATTAATTAGGGGGATTTTTATGAATTTTTCTGAGCAATTAAACACCTATATAAAACAATTTGAATGTTCTTCTCAAGAACTAGTAAATGCTTCTGGTTTATCATCTACAGTTATTAGTCGATATCGTAATGGCGAAAGGACTCCAAATATTAGAAGTAAGCAACTTGAGAACTTAGCTAATGGGTTATATAAAATTAGTTTTAGTAAAAAAATAAATATATCAAAAGAAGAAATTTATAATAATTTATCTAGTTCATTAGGTGATATTACTATTGATTTTGAACAATTAAGTAAAAATTTTAATGAACTCATTTCTACGTTAAATATTAATATTGCTAATTTATCTCGATTTATTAATTATGACGCTTCTTTTATTTCCAAAATACGAAATGGTAATAAATATCCATCAAAACCTAAAAACTTTATTGAAGAAGTTTGTACATATATTGTATCAAAATATAAATCTGAAGATGATAAAAAATCTATTTCCATACTTATTAACAGTTTACCCGAAAATTTAAATGAAAAAGGTGGTTATTATTCGTACTTATTAAATTGGTTTTCAACAAACTCATCCACTACTCACAATTATATAGATGATTTTTTGAATAACTTAGATACATTTGATTTAAATGAATATATAAAAGCTATACATTTTGATGAGATGAAAGTTCCTTTTGTTCCATTTTATAAATCTGTATCAAAGAATTACTATGGTCTAGAAGAAATGAAAAAAGGTGAACTAGATTTTTTTAAAGCAACTGTACTTTCAAAATCTAGTAAATCTGTTTTTATGTGTAGTGATATGCCTATGGAAGATATGGCTGAAGATATTGAATTTGGAAAAAAGTGGATGTTTGCTATTGCAATGATGCTAAAAAAAGGTCTTCATTTAAATATAATTCATAATCTTGACAGACCATTTAATGAAATGATGTTAGGATTAGAAAGTTGGATTCCAATTTATATGACTGGTCAAGTTTCTCCGTACTTTTTAAAAGGTAATTCAGATTCAATTTATTGCCATTTAAATTATGTTTCAGAGTCAGCTGTGCTTACTGGCGAATGTATAACTGGTTACCATAGTAAAGGAAAATATCGATTAATAACTTCAAAAAAAGATGTAGAATATTTTAAAACAAAATCGGAATGTTTACTTAATAAAGCAACTGCTCTTATGAATATTTATAAAGCCGAATCTCAAAATGCTTTTAATGCTTTTTTGACAACAAGCTCTAAATTACCTGGAAATCGTAGAAGGATTTTGCCTTCATTGCCAATTCATACGATTTCTAATGATTTACTTATAAAAATTTTAAAACATAATAATATTTCTGATGAAGACATTAATAACATAACTTCAGCAATACATAGTCAAAAAAATATAATTGGAACTATATTAAAAAATAATATTTTTGAAGATGAAATACAAGAAATTTCTAAATCTGAGTTTAATAAAATATCTCCTTTTCTTTGTCTTTCTGATTGTTTTTATGAAAAGAAAATTCATTATACTTATGACGAATATTTAGAGCATTTAAAATTGACAGAAGAATATTCAAAAAATAATTCAAATTATAAGTTAACTATAAATAATATACATACATTCAAAAATATCCAAGTTTTAATTTTCGAAAAAAATTGGGTTATGATTTCTAAGGCTAATAGTCCTTCTATTCATTTTGTAATTAATCATCCTAAACTTAGAAATGCAATTGAAAATTTTATTCCTCCTGTTGTAGAAAAATAAAATCCAGCTTAAAATGCTGGATTTTATTTTGGTGGAGGTGAGGAGAATCGAACTCCTGTCCAATAGCTCTTCCATATAAACCTCTCCGAGTGCAGTTTGTTATCATTTATTCCTTTAAAAATAAGTTAACAAACAAACTTAATTTTAAAGTAGCTATTAATTTCCCACTATTTTTCTAGCAAAAAATAGTTTCGTTTCCCACTAATTCGTCGCCTTATTCTACATCGTGGGTATTATAGATAAGACGTCACTGCAATTAGGCAGCGAATGCTAATTCTTCGTTATCAGCGTTTATATTTAATTTTGCTTTTTTATAGTGGCCAAAGCAACCATCCACTACTCGCTATTTATATTTCTAAATTACTGTCGAAACCGTTACACCCCCATATTTAGTGTACTTTATTATTATATATTATTTTTATATTTTATTCAATGGATTTATTAAAAATTGTAAAATTAAAGTGTAGGTTAGTCAATCATTTGTCACAAATTATTTAAAATAAATACTTTGAGCACC
>ENA-OPCN01001408-OPCN01001408.1-human-gut-metagenome-genome-assembly--contig:-NODE-1408-length-16389-cov-1.912514_pt1 | contig 16389 bp, 10 predicted proteins | sample MGYA00241567_ERZ501485 | MGnify/ENA primary metagenome ERZ501485 (study PRJEB25962, sample SAMEA2042579) | human gut metagenome | biome: human gut; feature: human-associated habitat; material: faeces...
CGTAACCGTATCCTGTGCTACCTTCTCTGTTGCAAAATTCATACGAAGCTTTGCCAGTGTCAGCTGATAACCGTTACCCTGTGTCTCACCTTCGACACCTACCGTCAGATGAACCGTTCCGCTCTCCTGAGATGCCAGACGTCCCAGGTAAAAATATTCCTGTGTGGAGTTATCTACCTGCTTCAATCCTTCGCCGGCTTTGGAAGATCCCTCACCGCCGACAGTTGTGCTGTCATACAGCACGGTTTCTTTCTTGTCGCTGCCTACATAAGTCAGACGGTAGCTGTATCCGCCGCCCTCCGCAGACTGCTGTGCATCCTCCAGTGTCTGGATGACTTCGTTGGTCATATACCAGTCGGTACTTCCACTGTCGGAATTCATTACGTTTACTTTCAGTTCGATGCTGTCACCCGGCTGGATATTTGCCATCTCGTCTGTCACATCATTATCCTGAAAATTACTGCTCATCTTGCTGCCGTCGAATGTCACCTGCCATCCGTCAGCTCCCTGATAATCTCTTGCAAATGCTGTTGTCGCTGCCCCGGCCGTCATTACGAGGGTCATTACGAGGCACAAAATCTTCTTCTTCATAGCTCTGTACCTCCTTACTGCAGACTCATAACAGTCTCATCGTCGTTCACGCTGACATCCACACCCCAGGCACTCTTGATCGCTTCCTGTGCGTTATGCGTCTGGACTGCATCTACTTCCGCATCTACATGAAAACTGTAACCATCATATTTATAAGTGTATCGAATGGTATTTCCATCTACCTGCTTTGTCACATCCTGTGCAATGGATTCATTGACACGGATCGTATCGGACAGTGCCGGTGTGGTCTCTCCCACTGGCAATGCCTTTGTATAATACAGAACCGTACGCTCCGGTGTGGACTGATCCTCTGCGATCCCCCAGCCGTTATCAGTCAGATAATTCAATTCGATCAGATCCGGAGACAGCGATGTATTTTTCTTTCCCTCGGCATCCTGCCAGCTTCTGGTCAGAATGACACGAACGAATGTATCAATGTTTCCGCTATTCTTCACGCTGATGGCTTCATTATAGCGTTTGCCCGGTGTAAACTTCTCATCCTCACCCAGCATATTTGCAAGCAGTGTACCCTCTGTGGTGCCTGACCACTCATTATCAGATACATAATCCCTGCTGCTGACTACCGCATCATTTTCTACCAGAGATACACCGATACTCTGCATATTCATCTGTGCGGAATAATTCTCACTGTAATACGTCAGTGCCGCTCTCGCACTTCCCACACCACTTCCTACCAGAAGCACTGCGGAGGCAGCCAGAAGCAGGACTGTGATCTTCGGAAATGATTTCTTTCTCTTCTTCATGTCAACCTACCTCCTACTCCTGTGTATCGCCACTGTCTGCTGTCACTGCATGATTCCAGTCAGCATAGGCATTTCCATTTTCATCGAACAGAACCGGTGTACATTCCTGAATGACTACGACATTGAATTCAGAAGCTTTTCCGTCACCTGACGGGAACTGATAAGAGATATTCAGCTCCTGCTTCGTCGTTTCACCTGCCGGAAGGACACTTTCATAATACCAGTATCCGTCATCACCAGCCTGCCATCCACCATCCGGTGCCAGATACGTCAGTGCCACCGGCGCAAATGCTTTGACTCTGACGAAACAATCATAATCACCTTTATTGATGATGGTGACATGTTTGCCTTTTTCATCGATCTTCTCATCCGGAACAGTGGTCGTGAATCCCATATTCATCTTGACACCACCGCCCGCTGTGGCATATGTCGTAAAATATGCCATGGCACTTCCCACGGTCAGGGAGCCGGTCAGAGCGATCGCTGCAGCCGCCAGAACCAGTGGTTTCTTATGTAGCTTTCTCATTTGGCATCCCTCCTTTTATCTCACTTCAGCAATATCATACAAGCCCTTATCATTTAATTCAAAATGGTTGATCACGCCGTAGCCGCCATTGGTACTGTCATTGACGTCATTGACAAAGGAAACCTCTGCCACCGGTGCATCCGCCTGGCTGTATTCATCATTTGCTTTGATCACTGTCTCAACTCCGTTGTCAGATTTCAGGTCATAAGATGCCCCGCTGTATACCTCAGTCACTTTCACGACAGCCCCTGCCGGAAGTCCTGTGAGATGTACGGACTGATCACCAACCTTATCAAAGGTCAGTGCCTCGACTTTGCTTTCTTTCTTATCACCATTTGTAATATCGATCTGGAAAACGAAGGTTGCCTTATCGCCAAAAGTAGTATTCTGATTTTTCAATGTCTTGTTGATGATCAGATCTCCGGTTCTCTGCTGCTGCTCCGGTTTCAGGCCGATGGCATTGTCACCGGTGAGATTATATACCCAGGCATCGCTGGTTCCCTCGCCGCTGTAATAGTTATTCGGCAGAGAAATCAGATACGGTGTAAATGTATAGACATAATTCGGTGTTACCAGCTGTTCTACCGATACGAGATAAAGTCCGGTCTCCAGATTTTTCACCGAAGCTTTTCCGTTTTTGATGGTAGGATCTGCTGCAACAGCGGTGTTGGCTGTCACCATATCCTCTGCAGCCTGTGCACGTTCCAACCATTTAGCTGCGGAATCCTTATTCTCCCGGCTCAGTGCACTCAGATCCAGTCCGGAAAAGTCACCAACCGGTGTATAAGCTCCGGCTTTATCTACAGAAGCGACCCGATACAGCTTTACCGACAGGTCATTCGTGTTCAGTTCCTTATACTCACCGCCCACGGAAAACTCCACCGAGCAGTCTTTTCTATCCACATCTATCGCACTCGCCGCCCATACACCAGGCAGAACGAATATCGACAATGCCACGGCCAATGCCAGTAAGATGGCACTTCCTTGTTTTACTCTTTTTTTCATCATCGCCTCGTCTCCTCCTTTAATGTCTTTCCTCTATGTATTGCGTTGTTTTCTTCCTGATGCGACTTTCATGATCACAATGATCAGAACCGTGATCGCAATTCCGAGAAGCAAATATAACATATAGTAGTTCTGGATCGCGTGCAGCATAGTGTCTGCTACGGAACCTGTTACTTCCTCTTCTCCATTATATGGTACTCTCGTACCTCTGACAAGAAGTCTGTGGGAATTGACACCATACGGTGTACAGGTAAATAACGTCACCTGATCCTTTCCATCCTCAATTTTCAATGCATTCTGCAACGTCTCATGATCATCCTTGTCCACCATCGGCAGGATCTGATCTACCTGATAGGCAAGTACCTCATCCAACACATGGATGTAAAATTTGTCCCCGGCTTCCATCTGATCGATATCGGTAAAAAGTCTGGCACTCGGCAGACCTCTGTGTGCCGCCAGCACTGCATGATTGCTTTCTCCTCCAATCGGAAGCTTCGTACCATTCAGATGTCCGACTCCGGTCTGGAGTACATCATCGCCGGTTCCATGATAAATTGCAAGTTTGATATTGATCTTCGGAATGGATAGATATCCCATCACTCCGTTGTCTTCTACATTCAGGACCTTCCAGTAATCTGTATTCTTCAGATCACCGTCATCTTCGCCAAACACATCTCCGTAGAGATCATTGTCGGTAATGGTCTGATTAAAGGCTTCCGCTTTCTGCCACTCATCGGTAAAATCAGTCGCATCCAGGGACTGTAAGTTATCTTCATAATTACTGATCAGCTGATTCTGTCGGTATGTATTCCACTGATTTGAGATCGTCGGATAAGCCAGGATGCCGAATCCAACGAGAAACAGTAAGCCGAAAAGAACCGGAGCCAATCTCCTCTTTTTCTTTGCAGGTTTCTCCTGCGGTTCTACTTCTTTCATTCTTCTGTTTCCTTCTCCCGTGCTGCTTTCTTTCTGAATCGTTTCTCTCTGATAAACAGAATCAGGATAAACACCCCGGTAATCAAAATTCCTACGATTACCCAGAGCAGATAATTTGTATGAAGGCTGATGCCGCTGAGCGGTGTCTGCTCTGCTGCTACTTCATCTGCCACATAATCCACACGGTGTCCACGCACCAGAAGTCTCTGTGTATTCACACCATATGGGGTACAGGTCAGCAATGTCACCAGATCTTCTCCCTCTTCGACGGCCAGTGCATCGGTATCTTCCGGTTCAACCACCAGAATCTGATCCACTTCGTAACATAATGTGTTGTCCAGCACATGAATCAGGAAATGATCGCCGATCTTCATCTGATCCAGATCGGTAAAAAGAGAAGCACTCGGTAAACCGCGGTGTGCGGAAATAACTGCATGTGTGCTCTCACCGCCAATCGGAAGGGAACTTCCTTCCAGATGTCCTGCTGCCTGCTGCAGCACCTCATCACTTGTTCCGTGATAAATCGGAAGCTTGATGGCAATCTTCGGGATCTCTACGATTCCCATCATGCCGTCCCCGGTCAGGTTCAGGCAATTCATATAGGTACTGTCTTCTTCCTTTCTGGCATCCGCAACAGCAAAGGAATCAGGCAGGATACTCGGTACCAGTGCGTCGTTGTATGCCTGTGCTTTCTTCAGCTTCGCATAATCAATATCTCCGGCTTCTGTCAACTCTGTGAGGTTATCTTCATAACTGCTGATGAGCTGTTTCTGTCGGTGATTATTCCACTGGTTTGCTACGAAAGGATACAGCAATAAGGACAATCCGGCTAAAAATATAATGACTATAAAAAATTTGCTTACTTTCTTTTTCATCCGGCCTCTCCTTGTTGTTGTATGTATCTCATTAATTTATGGTGGCATATCTATTATACCACATTTTTTATTAATCCGGGGCGGCTATCGCCCCGGATTACCTTTTTTATTCAGTAAAACTTACTGATTCGTTATTTATTTGTTTACTCTTTTGCGGCTAGCGAAGAAGAATCCTGCTGCTGCAACCATGATGGCACAACCTGCGATTGTGAAGAGTGTAGTACCCATACCACCGGTAGATGGAAGTTCGGAAAGTGTTGTATCGTTCATAGTAGCTGCACCCTGACGATCACTTGCCGGTTTTGTTGTATCCCATTTTGTAACCGCATTGTCTTTGTTGATAGAATATCCTTCCGGAGCAACAATCTCCTGGAACTCATATTCTACACTATCATCCAGACCTTTTACAACAGCCTTACCATTTTCATCTGTTACGATCAGGTTAGATTCTGCTTTTGCTGTTTCTAAATTATCTGTCCAGTTAACAACCTGATAGTATCCATCTTTTTTCTCTACGATTGCATATTTTGCACCTTCACTATCTGTTTCCGGTTTTACAAGAACAAATTTTGCATCTTTTAATAATGCAGATTTATCTGCTCCACCAGTTTTTGTTAATGTAACGGTACCAGTATACAGTGTATCTGTTACCGGAGTAAAATTATGTTTTCCATCACCTGGTTTAACGGTGTTTTTTACTGTTAAATCTGTTACTACTGCATCGTATTTGATTACTACTGGTGCATTTGCATATTTGTTTAAATTAGCAGATTTTAATCCAAGATATTTTGTTAAAGGAATTGTAATGCTGCTATTAACAACATCTACTGGTACTGTTTCTTCAGGTAAATCGCCAACTTTAACTTTTACAGCTACCTTACCTTCAGTATTTGTCACATAGTTAGCACCATTGATTGTATCTACGATTTCATATTTGTTAATTGGATTATTATCACTTACATATGGAATCTGTGTTGTAACAGTATACTCAACCTGTTTTCCTACTGCAACAACCTTGTCTTCCTCATTATTCTCTTTTGTGATATCAACAGTTGTACTTTTTGCTGTAATTGGCTCTACTTTTAAATCTGACGGAATACCTGTTGCTTTGTCATAGTTATCAAAAGAAACATATGCAGCCATTGGGCTATATGTATAATTACCTGTTGAGTCAGCTTTTACTACATAAATACCTGCACTTGCAATTTCTTTAATTGTAACTGTTCCATTTGCAATCTGTGTATAATCTACATTTGCTGTTTCAGTTGCATTAATGCTTATTAAAGCTTTCTGGAACTCACTAGTCTCCATTTTTACTGTGCCATCCGGCATATTTGTCGCACTGTCATTTTTCATTTTAATCAGTTTCCAGATAATATCCTGATCAGATAAATCAGCATATGCTGAATTTACGCTTTTAAATGCATTTGCATACGCAGCATCAACAAATTCCCAACCTGTCGGCTGTTCCAGATTTGGTCGAATAATCTGTACATATTTAACAGTTGCATCCTTGTCCAGTTTGTTCACAACAATCGAAGTCTTGTTTGTTGCTGCGAAAGCGGTAATACTCATTCCGAGTACCATTGCCAGTGATAAGATCACTGCTAAGATTTTTTTCATCTTTTTCATCTCGTTTTCTCCTTTTCTTTTTGGGCTTTGCCCATTTATCTTGTCCCGTTTCGGGAAGATAGTTAAATTGATTTGTTGTTGCCAGCGGCGGCAGGCCGCTGAAAAGTCAAGTTACGATATCTTATCTTTTCAGCACCTCCCTGCGTTTGTTTTTATATAAGATCCACGCGGCTGCTCCCATGAGAAGCATTCCACCGATCATATACAAGAAGATTCCTGTTCCGCCGGTTGATGGCAGTGAGTACAATTTCTTGTTTCCAAGAGTAAGTACAACACCATTTTCTCTTGAACCACTTACATTCTTGCCATCTAAGGTTGTCAAAAGACCTTTGTTGAATGTTACTGTCCAGTCTTTATGTCTTACATATCCTTCCGGTGCTTTTGTCTCATGAATGGTATAGCTGCCATCCAATGAATACAAATCGTATGTTTCATCACTGTCTTCGCTAATTTTCTGTGCTGTCCATGCGATCTTGCCAGTAGCTCCGGAAGTACCGGTTGCAATTACCGTATCGCCCTTCTTCAGTTCGAACTTGGCACCTTCCAAGCCAACTCCACTTAATGTAGTTGTGTCGTCCTCGTCCCATTCCTGACTTACTTTCATTGCAGACCATTTCAGTGTATTTGTGAGGGTAAATGTTTTACCATCCGCGGATACTGTTACTCCGCTCATCACGTAGTTGCCAGAATATGCATTTTCATCATCAGCATTACCAACACCACATGTAAGTTCTTTTACTTTGTAGTCATATCCTTCCGGAAGACCACTGATTGTTTCAGTCCATGGTTCATCGGAAGAATCGGCATTCAGTACATACCTTCCGAAACTTTTCCATGTATTATCTGCTGATCCAGATATTTTACCAAACACTTCAAATTCTACATAATCCTCAGAGTGAGCATTCAAATCCAGATTGTCATGCCAGTCTTTCTTAACAGTTATCTCTGTAGATCCTAACTCATTTTGGAAAATCACATGACAGATTCCGGCATTGTCATCTCTGACGATTTCTGCTGTTCCTACCTGATGATATGGACTGCCCTCTGCAAGTGTTTCTGTCGCAGAATTTGGTGCATTTTTTGTTTTCAGAACAGTTACTGTTTTCTTCCATCCATTCTGCTCGTTCAAAGTAAAGTTCATACTTCCAACTGTTACTTTTAACTCACTTGGTCTAAGTCCGGCAGCATTACCGTTATCATGCCATTCTTTTCGAATGTCGAGCTGTTCAGTCTGAAGTACATTTGCGATGTAATAATTTTCATCTGCACAATGCTCATCATAAGTATTGGTAATAGTTGCTACGGTTGTTGTACCATTGCTGAAATCATAACTGATATTGCTCTGATATCCCGCCGGAATATTTTTCTCGAGAATACCATATGAGTATTTCACGCTGCTGCTTGTATCTGCTTTTGTTGCTGGCAGATTCTTCCAGGTGTATGACCAGCCATCAGTGCCATATTCGCCACTTCCATCTTCTGGGCTTGTACCAGGTTTACCGGTTAATGTAACGGTTGCATACTCTGTTGCATTTCCGATTGCGTTACCATATGCATCAACTTCACTTTGCATCAATGCAACCGTAATCGGTTCTGGTTTTCCACTGCCCTGCCATACTTTCCGAACTGTTACAGCTGTACTTGTCAGCTTGTTGTAATTGTTCGTAACAACTGCTTCTGTTGCTGACGGATAAGAATAGGATGGAATATAGTTTGCAGGTACATTGTTCTCTACTACGTTTGAAATGTTCTTTGTTACCGGAACTGTGATGGATGTTGTCCAGTTTCCGTCTGCATCCGGTGTCAAAGTAACCTGCTCGTTTGTACCGTCTGTATAATATACGGTCAAATCAACACTACTGCTCGATACTGTCACGCCTGTCGGCTGATTCCATACTTTTGTAAAAGTAAGTGTATGGTTTAACACCTGTACAACCGGTTTTTTATATTCTGCTGTCTTTGTTCCACTTGCTGTTCCAGCAACTGTGTAGGAAAGTTCTGCCTTCTCATTTGAATAAAAACCATCTTTTCCTGCACTTGTTATTCCGGTTCCGGCATCACCTTTTGTGCCGCCATAACCATTATTTGCTGTGTATGCATCATTTGCTGCCTGTGATGGTTTTACGTTGAAGCTTACTGTGTAAGTAGCTCCTTTTTCCAGTGAACCATTAATTTTTACGGATATGTTCTTACCGTCACTTCCGCTTTTGATCACAGTGTACTGACCATCGGCAGAACCTTTTGCAACTGCTGTTTCATTTCCGTTTGCATCAACTTTTTTCACGGTAATATCCGGTGTACCGGAAGCTGTAAACTTTACATATTCACTCAATGTATCAGAGATTATGACATTTGTATATGTCGGAATCACCTGATTGATAATGTCGTTCAATGCGCTTTCAAGCTTGCTGCCGCTTCCATCAACTGCCTGTGCACCTTTCACGGTATCTTTAATTCCTTTGTTGAATTTCTCCATACCGCTCTTGGTTCCACTTGTCAAATATACGGAATAAAAATTGTTAACACGGTTCAATGGACTGGATTCTTTCACTGTATCAATGGCTTCCGTGTAATATTTTTCTGCTGTCTTGTTTCCATATCCATATTCTTTTCCGCTAGAATTGATTGAGTAAGTCGGCTGTCCGTCTGACAGGAATATTACAACTTTTTTATTATTGCCCGTTCTGTCCTCTAATACAGAATTTGCCTTCTGCATTGCGTATGTCCAGTTTGTACCTCCGGTTGCACGTAATGCAGTTATTTTATTCTTAAATGACTGGCTGCTGCCTGCTGTATACCAGCCTGTTGTAGCCGTCTCATCCTTTCCTGCGAAAGATACATATGCAACGGAATTCTTCTTGTTTGCATTTAAGATCTTATCAACAATTCCCTGATTGCCGTTTGTACCGTTCAGCAGATTTTTCACGGTTGAAAGAAGTCCTGAGCTTCCACCCATACTTCCTGAAGTATCGATTACAAATAATACATCTACGCCATCTGCATTTCCCTCTGCTCCGGTCACATCCAGATTCAGGGTATAATCACCGGTTTCTTTATTATATGTAATGTACTTCCTGTGGACCGGTTCACCGAGTGTGTTTGTATTGTTGTCTGCAACAGCTGCTGTTGAAGTATCATCATTTGCAAACACACTTGCCACACGTGCTTTTAATTTTGCAAACACACTTGCCTTGGAAGTAGATCCCTCATTCTGTGTGGCAGTCGTTGTGTTGTCACCCTGAATTGTAACACCGCTCCAGTCTTTCCCGTTTTCTGTCAAATAGTTTTCACCATTACCGGAAACTGCTTTTCCATTTGTCGGAGACGTATATACATAATCGCCACCAACGGTTCCTTCTTCTACGGTGTAGTTGATTGGGGCTTTTGCACCAGTCTCTCTGTCCAAGATCCAGTAAGAAGGAACTTCCCAAGTATGTGTCCATTTATCTGCTTTAGCATCACCTGTCAACTTATAATTGAGACTTGTCAGTCCTAAATCAGAAGCTGTCAGATCTTTGGTAACTATCTTTCCATCTTCCAGCACATCATAAGTTGCTTTCAATGTGATTGTCAGATCATCTGGTCTTGTGTTCCAAGTATTATGGTTGTCATCCCACACTTTCGTAAAGTTGACTTTTTTCAAGTTAGTGCTTTCATATCTGTTTGTAAAAGATACAATTGCTGTTGTCTTACCTTTTAATTCAAACGTACTTGTCGCACTCGTTGTTGGATCAGCAGTTCCAACACTTACCTTTGACGCAACGGTAGTCGCCAGCCTGTAGCCATATAAATCAGCATCATTTTCAGTGATGGTCACCTCATATCGCTTGTCTTTATCGATTTTTGCATTTGCAATCGCATATCTGAGACTTCCATCCGGCTGCTGGATCATGTTACTTCCGGCTATTGTCGCATTCTGGATTCCAAGTAGCTGCTGTATCTCGGTAACTGATAACGGTCTGTCGTTGTTTGCTTTGTCTTTTACCTGAACAGAGAAACTGATTTTATTTTTCATTGCTGTCAGTTGTTCCTGTGAAAGTCCTGCAAACTTTTTATTCAGTTCGATAGAAAATTCATCGTCTGCTACCGGCGGAAGTTCCTGTGAAAATCCTACGGCATCCAGAAAGTTACCTACCGTATTACTTCCCGATGCAGTAGCACCAGCCACAAAGAAGAATCTGGTCAGGTTTGACTTTGCCGTATAAGCATTGTTCTTAATGATTCTCTGCCATGCTCTGTTGTTGCTGGTAACCCTGAGAATCATAACACCATTACCATCTTCCGGATATATCACATCTGATCCAACTTCTGAATACCCTCTTCCATACGCATTATTTATCTTTGTATTCAAATAAGTTTCCAGCTTGCTCTGCGTCACCAGATTATTCTGCTGTGCAATGGAAGTCGGCATAATTACCAGATACATGGTATCAAACTGTTCTACTGATGAAGAATTTCCTCGCGCACGGTGAGATAACCAGTAATTTAAGGAAGTATTATTTATTGTGAGTACATCCTGATACAAAGCGCCTGCTGCTTCACAGTTCAATTCAGCAAACTGATCTTTATCATATGCTGCATTTGCCCAGTTATGTTCATCTGTGTTCTGATACCAACTGTACGCAGACTGTCCACCACTTCTCCCTTTATGAACAATCTCGATATCTTGATTCACATGTCCACCGGTTCCGGTTCCGGTAGTCTGCCATACGCCATTTCCAGATTTATAATCCGCATTGGAAAACTGATTGTTAAAACCACTCGTAAGCTCCGGTGTTTCAAAACTTCCATTTTCCAGCTTGTTATAATACGGTACCTGATACGGGTCTGACCAGATGACAGTGCCATCATTCAGTGTAACTTTAACCTGATACCACTTTCTCACATCACTGCTTGATCCCTCCGTATCATATGCCGGATATAATTTATTGCTCTTATTTTCTTCTCCGGAAAGATTGGATGCTCTTCCTGTACTTGACTGGGTCTGAACAAAGTTTTTCTTTTCAACTTTTGTATAAGTACCCGCCGTATATGTACCATCATTCTTTTTCTGGTAATAACCATCTCTTGTGTTATTACTGTACCACTCGATTGTTTTTACATTGCTGGATGTAATCTGATTGGCGGCACCATCTGCAGTCACGTAATTTGCAGTTAAAGATCCATCTCCTGCAATATTATTGTCAATATACAATCCTGCCGGATGCGTATATACTAAGTAGATTTGATCCGTATCCTGCAAATTTGTCCAAGTGGTTCCATTTGTAGAATACTTCCAGGTGTAAGTGCTACCAGACCAGTTATTTGTCAATTCGCACTTAATACTGCTTATCTGTACTGCATTCTCATTGACACTGTTCAGTGTAGCTTTGCTGAATGTATATCCGGTAATTGTTTTACTATTTGCCAAATCAGCTACTGTTTTTGTAAATGTACCGTTACCAGAACCATAATATGGAAGATCCCCATCACTATAACTTGAAGTTACATCATCACCAATTTCTACGCCATTTGTATCCACTCTTTTAATCAAAATAGAACTATCAGCGGTAGTATATCCATATGTCTGGTTCCATGTTAATATAAATACAGAAAAGCTGTCACTTACAAATTCTGCTTTCTGAACACCCTGTGTATCTGTCACCTCTACGTTTGCTTTTTCATTTTCATCAGCAACCATATCGACAACTTTTTCCACCTCACCCTGTGCATTTTCTTCCAGATGCATAAGGGTTACGTTCATAGCAACATCATCCGTTTTCTCTTCCATGACTTTCTGTGCTGTCTCCGGGATAGTTGCTTCCTTGTAATCCATAGAAACATTTACATCACCGTTCGGCTCAACCTTGTTGCCATCTTTGTCAATGAAAGAAATGTCATAAGCAAGAAATCCTGCGATGCCATAAGCTTCGTCTGTTGCTTTTTCATTCAGCTTCTGTTCTGCAGTGTCATATTTGGCATTCACTGCTTCTGCTGCCTGTTTTTCTTCTTCAGACATAGTATCTGTAATATCTGTTTTTACAACCGGTGTAACCTGTAACTGTGCATCTTCCGGAAGGACTCCATCTGCTGCAGTTACTTTGATTTCCACCTGGTCATCACTGTATGTCTGTTCGTAAGCAATTGTCTGCTGTGTATCAATGATACTGTCATTATCATTTTCTTCTGTTGCAGCTTCTTTTTCAAACACACCGTATGTCATGGTCATGGCATCCGATGCTTTTGCGGTGAACTGTAATCCGCCGTTATCAGCAACAGCCACATCCATCAGTTCCGGTGTATTCTTTCCATTCTCTGCGAATGCTGCCGTTTTTTCCGCATTCAGGTCTGTTCCTGTCACCTGGAAGGTGATTGCCTGCTGTGGTGCCTGTTTCTGCCCGTCCACATAAAATGTAACGTCTGTCACAACGGAAGTACCTACAGTATCCTCTGTCAGTTTCTGCACCTGTTCCAGTACATCAGCTTCCTCTGTGTTCGCTGTAACTTCCATCTGTATATCTGCACCCGATGACGCTGCATGAAATGCGCCTTCCGGAACATCTGCGGTCAGTGTACCGATCTGCTTGCCATCTGCATTTTTGATCGGCTGTTCCAGTTTCGTTGCCTGACAGGCAACGGTCTGAACTGCGGTATTATCATATGCAAAGGCTGATATTCCTGTACTCAACACCAATATCATGCAAAGCACAAATGCCAGTAGTTTTTTCTTCTTTGTATGTTTCATGGCGTCCTCCTTCTATCTTTTATCACTGCATGTATCTTCGCTGTCATTCTTTGTCACCAGTGCTCCGTCTATCAGCTTGAGCAGTTCCAGAGCACTGCGAAAGTACTGTTCGCGTTGCTCGTCTACCCAGGTTACACTTCCCTGCCAGGTCGAATTCTGCTGATTCATGATTTTTATAATAAATGTCTCGGTTTTTTTCTGTCTTTCACTCATGTCAGTACCTTCTTTTTTATTCTTAACTCATTGCTTCGTTCTATGTTGGTATTCTATCTCATCTGACATTACAGGAAACATTACATTCTCTGTCACTATATTAACTTTTTTAACTTTTTCACGTTTTTCTGCAATCGTGTAATAATTTGTAATATTTTTCACGTTTTTATTAACAAAAAATCTCCATCACATCTTTTTTAATGATGTGATGGAGATCTCTGTTTGTGCTAATCCAAAGCGTTATTTAATATTTTGATAAATTCCAGTACACTGGCAAACTGCCAGGCTGCGTCTTCTTCCACCCATTGGAGAAATCCCTGCCAGGATGAATTCTGACGATATTTTACATTTAATAAAAAGGTTCCTTTCTGTCCCCGCATCTGTAATATCTGTTCCTGTTCCAGCTTCTTTTCCAGTTTCTGTCCCTGTACAGATTCTTTTCTGTGAAAAGAACGTGTCTGTGTAGCTGCCTGGGGAAATTGCAGACAGTCAAAAAATTCTTCTACTGTCTCAATCATCCGGATGATATTGCTGAAAGCTATCGCTTCTTCACTATAGCAATGATAGATTTTCCCCGTCATTTCTCCGTCGTCCACGCTGTCGATGCAGATATTAATGAGATTCGGAACATGCCAGGCAATCGGGTGCTTCTGTTCCATATATTCGTTCCCCCTCATATTCCGTCTGTTGTATCAACTGTTGCGCTGTCTCTTCCATCTTTTCCAGATGTTACTTCCAGCCGCTATCATCATTTCGGAACTGAATCGGGGTATCCAGGTTATCCACTTCTGCCACGGAAGATACATAGAATTCCACATATTTGTTCCAGCTTCTGTGCTCTCTGGCAAAATACTTCCGGATACGGTCAAATATCAGTCCACAATTCTCTTTGTTCGTTCCGATCAGAAGTACCAGATACTGTGACGGACTGTATTTGGTAAAGGAATCTCCTTTTCGCAGGCAATGCTGGATCGTATTCTGTAATTCTTCTGACAGGAGCTCCAGCTTCTCCGGTTTTTCCAGCGGATGTCCTTTGCCGTCTGTCAGGCTGCACAGCATCAGATATGCGGACTGACCGCTTCGCTCCAGCATACGTGTCACCAGACGGTAGCTGTCACGGAAGCTTGGAAGGCTGCAATAGTAAGCACCGCCCTGTCCTTTCTCTTCTTTCAGCCGCTGCTTGATATCCTGGATTTCTTTCGGTTTCACATGTTTCAGCTGGCTGCTCATCTGGTCGAACTGTTCCATCAGACGTTCAGAAGGGCTGATTCCCAGCTCCTCAAAGAACAATTTCGCCGTGTCGTCATACTCTTTCATCGCTTCTTTGTAACGTTTCATACCAAGGAAGCATTCGATCTTGATGCTCTGCCATTCATCGAACGGATACAGGCGGCATGCAGGCTCACAGAAGAGCAATGCCTCCTCGTAGTCACATTTTTCGATCAGACCGTCGCATAGTTCTTTCAGTGCATTGCTATACAGCTTCTTATACTGTACACTCTCCAGCAGCACCCACTCATCACCGGAGATCTCCGGCAGGAATTCTCCACGGTACATGTTGCAGACCTGCTTGAGCAATTCTTCCTTCTGTTTTGTGTCTGCACAGTTCTGCGCTTCTTCATAAAGCTCCTGGAATTTTCTCGCATCCACAACGGTAGGAACCGGCGCATTCCATCTGTAAACACCTTTTTTGATAACGATATAGTCATATTCCGGAAGTCCCGCATCTATGATCATTTTCTTCAGGCGGTGTGCTGTCACACGCAGATTGTTCGCCGCATCTGCCAGTTCTTCTCTCACATACAGTGCATTTAACAACTTTTCACGTGCAATGCCCTGTTCGCCATAATAAATAAGAATCTGGAGCAGTTTCATCGCTTTTGTCGTCGTGTTTTTTCCGAATGACACCTGACGCCCATCATATGTAATAGAAAAATCCCCAAGCATCCGAACATTCAGTATTGCTGTTTTTTCATTCATTCGTTTTTCCTCGTTTCCCTTTTAACGATTTCTCCTTGTCTGTTTTTATTTTAAAATCAGGCTAATGATTTGTCAATGACAATTTCCGTTCCATTTCATGAAGCATTTCCTGCGATTCGTTTTGCTTCTGCCTGTCAGATATGCTATACTTACGATTACACAAACCATTAAATGCCACATTTTTTCAGGCAACAGAGAGGAGGCATCTGATTTCGTGGACTTTTACAACTCTATATCGTATCGGCCAAACCGCTTTCTTCGGAACAGATTGCTTCTGTTGTTTCTGTGTATGCTGTGTATGTGCATCGCACTGACCGGCTGTTCTTCTCCGGATAGCCATGATTCTGATTCCGGTGCGGATTCTTCCGTACAGACTGCACAGGCGGACGGCACACGGGATGCCACGGCACAGGTGCTGGTTCCACAGGCGGACGGGATCGTGACTTACGGCAGTGACATCGTATCTGTGGATGCTTCGCACACCTCGGACGGCTATGTCATGCTGCGCTACACCGGCAGTAATGAAAAGGTTAAACTGCAGGTGACGCTGCCGGATGGCACGGAATACACCTATCCGGTGACAGATTCTGATACGGATTCCGTCTATCCGCTGCCCGGTGGGAGCGGTTCTTACAAGATCACGCTGCTGGAATCTGTGTCTGTGGAGAACAACCTCTACGCGATTTCTTTTACCCAGGATCTGGATGTGACCATCCGTGATGATTTTTCCCCTTTCCTGTATCCGAATTTCTATGTGAACTTCACACAGGATTCGGCCTGCGTGGCAAAAGGCGAAGCGCTGGCGGAGGGATGTTCCTCGGATCTGGATGTCGTTACCAATATTTATAACTTTCTCCTGGGCGTAAGTAATATGTTTGATCACAATATTTATAATTTTGTGATCAAACATATTACTTACGACCAGGAGAAAGCGGACGCGGTTCCCTACGGATATGTCCCGGTACCGGATGATACTCTGGCCACCGGGAAAGGCATCTGCTTTGACTATGCCGCCATGATGACCGGCATGCTCCGCAGCCAGGGCGTCCCCTGCAAGCTGGTGGTGGGCTATGCGGGAACTGCCTACCATGCGTGGATCAATGTCTGGACGGAGGCCTCCGGCTGGATTAACGGCGCGATCTA
>ENA-OPCN01001409-OPCN01001409.1-human-gut-metagenome-genome-assembly--contig:-NODE-1409-length-16384-cov-7.720926_pt1 | contig 16384 bp, 9 predicted proteins | sample MGYA00241567_ERZ501485 | MGnify/ENA primary metagenome ERZ501485 (study PRJEB25962, sample SAMEA2042579) | human gut metagenome | biome: human gut; feature: human-associated habitat; material: faeces...
GTCGCTTTGCAAGCAAAATCCCACTAAACCCTATAGGTTGCGGATTTGAGGTTTAACAACAGTAAACCCCAATATCTTATACTTTGTAATAGAATTTACACTTGTTACATATACCTTTTTCTCGTATATAAATGATATCAACATGGATAGCAAATCATCTTTTTTCACAAACATAACCTTAATTTCATTAATTCAGTTAAACAACATTCATAGTTATAAGTTTTTAGCACTCTCAAATGTACTATTTAATGCGGAAAATTCAAAAACACTGCATATAAATTCGTTAATATTTGTTATAAACAGAATGATTGATAGAAAAAATGAGGTTATGCAAAAAAAGCCCCAAATGACCTTGCTTATTTAGTTGCATAATAGTATTTTTGTAGAAATAAAACAAGAACTAACTTAACAATAAAGCATGAATGCACTTCCCTTGGTCAGTGTAGTGGTACCTAATTATAATTATAAACGATACCTCAATCTACGAATTCAGAGTATTCTGCAACAGACCTATCAGAATATCGAACTGATTTTACTTGATGATGCCTCAACAGACGGTAGCGAAGAGGTATTATCGGACTATCAAGACCATGCCAAAGTGAGCCATATTCTATTAAACGAACACAACACCGGAAATCCATTTAAACAATGGTTTAAAGGCATGCAATTAGCCAAAGGAAAATATATATGGATAGCCGAAGCCGATGACTTGTGTGAGCTTACTTTTTTAGAGAAAGTAGTTCCTTTAATGGAGAAATACCAACAAGCCGCCGTATGCTTTGCCGGTTCCAAGTATATTGATAAAGACGGTAATGTGCTGAGTTACGACATGAACAAATGGAAATCTGTCATACCTCCATACGCCGTATTCAATGGGAAGACTTATGCCGAACATAACCTTTACTGGCGCAGCTATATAGCCAATGCAAGCTCGGCCATTTTCAGAAAAAGCATGGTAAATGCCCAAAATATGGAACAATGCCTGCAAATGCGCTACAGCGGCGACTGGCTGTTCTGGTTTTATATGGCAATGCAAGGAGACATTATAGAAAGATATGAAGTACTGAACTACTTCAGACAACATAACCAGAAAGTTACCGTCAAAGCTGAAAACAACGGAGGGGGTAAGAGCGAAGATATTGAGATAGTACGCATTATGGAACAACACCTTACCCACCTGAGCAGATACAAACGGTGCATACGAAGGGGAATGCTTTACAACCGCATTGCCAAACTAAGCACAACAGACCGGGTAAAACTGCAATTATGGGAACTCCTCCGGCAGAAATTAAACGGAACGCGGAAAGACGGACGTTTGGAGCGCCTCAACCGGATAGCACGGCTATTCTGTCCTTTTGTTCTGACTATGAAAAGAGACCGCCTTACTCCTTCCCGAGAAATAGGATAAGAAACGGAAACTGCTTGCCCATATTTTCGGGCGGACTCACATGTCTGCCCCTAAAGTGAACAAATTGGCAGCCAATTTTACTTTTGGCATACCCTCTTTTGATATTTCTAAAATTCTGTTTACCTTTGTTGTCAATCATCCGGATTGATTCAAACAAATGCAAACTTTACTAAAACAAATGAAATATCTCCGTTCACTCATGCAGCAATCTGTAACAGCATGTAAGAATCAGGCTAAGCTTATCCAACAGTTTACTCTTTCTTTACTTTACTTATTAATCATACATATAGTTGCTTTACTTTTTTTCTTCCTGTTCCGGCTTGTCCTGTTCACCTCAATAGATTATCAGTTTCCTCCCGATATACAAAACAACTTTCTCATGCAAGCCACTGCATTTATAAAAGGGCTATGGTTTGACAATGTTATAGCTTGCTACATATTGCTGTTACCATTAGTCATTTTATGGATAACCGCTCTCTGCAACTATCACTCCAAGTGGGTATTCAGATTTATCTCTATCTTTTTCATTCTATTTTATTCACTGTCGTTCATTATTTCGGCAGCCAACATCCCTTATTTCTCCTATTTTTTTAAGACAATCAATTCTTCCATTTACAATTGGTTCGGATATGGAGCCACTACTGCCGGAATGGTATTGGGTGAAACATCATTCTATTTCCCTATTTTTCTAGGACTGATATCTATTCTTCTGCTGTCAGGAAGTGTACTACGGTTATCTTCTTATTTCTATCATCTCATCAATTCGAAATCTACTTCCATCAGCCCGATAAACCGCCTATGTATATTCGCCGCCGGTGCTGTTTGTATAGGACTTTGTCTATTCGGAATACGGGGACGCATGGGATATAACCCCATCAGGGTAAGTCAAGCATACTATTGTACCGATCCATTCCTGAATCAGCTAGGGGTTAATCCTGTCTTTAATCTACTTACCAGCACACTGGATGATAACCGTAAGGAAAACCGCTATCTTCACCTGATGCCGGAACAGGAGGCAATAACCAATATGCAAAGTATATTGCAAAGAAAAGGAATAGAAGGCATCTCCCCCATTGCACGTGAAGTGAAATGCGCAGCCGTCCCTACACAAAAGAATGTTGTTCTTATTTTCATGGAATCGATGTCGGCCAACTTGATGGAGCATTTCGGATCTACCAAAAAACTGACTCCTTTCCTAGACAGCCTTTATCTGGAATCTCTCAGTTTTGACCATTTTTATTCAGCGGGCATACATACCAACCACGGAATGTATGCCACCCTCTACTCTTTCCCTGCCATCATGAAACGGAATGCCATGAAAGGAGCAGTGGTACCTGTCTATTCGGGATTGCCCACCGTATTAAAGGATAATGGCTATCGGAACCTGTTCTTCATGACGCACGAATCACAATACGATAATATGAACGCTTTTCTCCGCACTAACGGATTTGATGAAATATATGCACAAGAAAACTACCCAAAGGATAAAGTCGTTAACAGCTTTGGTGTACAAGACGATTTCCTATATCAATATGCCTTGCCCATTCTGAACAAAAGAGCAGAAGAAAGACAACCTTTCTTTACCGTATTGCTTTCTATCAGCAACCATCCCTCGTATGTGATACCTGACTATTTCAAACCACACAGCACAAAGCTTGAAGATCAGATTGTGGAATACGCGGACTGGGCCATCCGGCAATTCATGCAAGAAGCACGCAAACAACCTTGGTTTGAAAATACAATCTTTGTTTTGCTGGGTGACCATGGGAAATTGGTAGGAAGTCCGGACTGTGAAATACCACAATCCTACAACCATGTCCCACTAATGATTTACGGAAAAGGCATCAAGCCCGAAATCAGACAAGAGCCGGGCGGCCAGACTGATGTGGCACCGACTTTACTCGGACTGCTGAACATGAGTTATACCCAAAACGACTTCGGCATAAATTTGTTAACAGAACAACGCCCGTATGTCTATTTCTCCGCCGATAATTTGATAGCGGCTACAGATACAACCCACCTATATATTTATTCTCCACATGACCGGCAGGAATTCAAATATAAGAAGCAAGGAAACGCCTTGCAACTTGTAACAGGGGAGGACAGTACATTCTACGTGATGAAAAAATACTGTTTCTCCACATTGCAGAGTGCGGAGTATCTGGTAAAAGAGCACAAGACTGTCAATAAAGCTACCGGACAATAAGGTGGGACGGGTTTCACCGCCTTGCCTTCCTTAACGGTCATACCCCAACTTCTCCTCGTTATAATCAGAGGCTATGTAGGTAGGACGGCCTTTGGTCTCCTTGAAAATGCGCCCCACGTACTCTCCTATAATTCCCAAAGAGAAAAGCTGGATGCCACCTAAAAAGAGCATGACAATGATCAAAGTGGGGAAGCCGGCCGTTTCATCACCATAAAGCACGGTCTTTATCAGAAAATAAATGGCATAAATAAAACTGGAGATTGAACAGAGCACTCCGCATACCGTGGCGATGCGCAAAGGGGCGATAGAGAAAGAGGTTATCCCTTCGACAGCCAGATTCAACAGCTTGAGAAAGTTCCAGGAGGAATGGCCCATCAGCCTGTCTCCGCGATCAAATTCAATGCTTTTCTTCTGATAGCCTATCCAGCAAAACAATCCTTTTGTATAACGCTCGCATTCGCGCAGACGACGCAACGTGAGCACACAACGACGGTCCAGAAGTCTGAAATCGCCCACATTGGGCAAAATATCAATACGGCTCATCCGCTGAAGTATACCATAAAAAGCCAGAGAGAACTGACGACGCAACCAGCTTTCCTCGCCACGGGTACGCCGTTTGGCATAAATGTCATCATATCCTTCTTCCCAATATTCCAGCATCTGGTCTACCAGTTCCGGAGGGTCCTGCAAATCAGCATCCATCACAACGCAGCAATCGCCGGTGGCGTAATCAAAACCCGCCAGCATGGCTACCTCTTTACCAAAGTTACGCGAAAGGTTGACATAATTCACCCGCTTGTCCTGCTGCCTCAGCCGGCGGAGGCATTCCAGCGTAGTGTCGCTGCTGCCATCATTGACAAACAGGATTTCCCACTCATAAACGGCATTGCGGTTGACAAGCTCTATCAAACGTTGATACAGAGTGGGCAGCATCGCTTCCTCATTATATACCGGAATCAAAAGAGTCACTTTCTTCATATCATTCTTCACTATCATAAAGACTCCTCAAAGATATTACTTTTGTTTGAAAACAAACCTCACTAATAAAAAATTTACCGGAATGGCAATGAGAAACACTGGGATGGGAGCCAACGGACGGGAAAAACCCAACCGCAGAAAGAGATTCAACAATCCGATATGTATCAGATAATTTGTCAGATGTGCCCCCCCGAAGCCAAAAGCTTTCTTCCAGGAAGGAGGCTGCCCGAAAGTAAAATAAGCCGTAAGATAAAAGTTGGCAACAAAACTCAGCACATATCCCAAGGTATAGGCTACATTGACCTGAATGAATTTTTGCAAGACAAAATAAATGCCATAGTGCAGCCCTGTAGCAAAAAGGCCTACCATTACAAATCGCAGGAACTCGGGTATCTGTTTCAGTTTATTCATTTTCATTGATTTAAAATGCAAAGTTAGGTATTACTAAAGAATTATTCGTACTTTTGCGACAGTAAATATAAAAGACCGAAAAATATATGTCAGACAAGAAAAAAGCATTTTGGTTCATAGCCTTACTAAGCACACTTGTAATAATCCCCTTTTTGGGAGAAACTATTTTTTACTCTAAAGGGGAACCGCGCGAAGCAATTGTGGCATACTCGATGTTGGAAAGCGGCAACTGGATATTGCCTTTGAACTACGGAACAGACATCGCCTATAAACCTCCTTTCCTGTATTGGTCTATTGCAGCTATTTCCGCCATTTTCGGAGGGGTGAGCGAATTCTCGTCCCGTCTGCCGTCCGCTATCGCTTTTCTAGCTATGCAGTTCGTGTTTTTCGGATTCGTAGCCCGCTATAAGGATACAAAGACAGCAGTCATTACCTCCCTTTTACTGCTCACTTCATTCGAAGTGCACCGGGCGGCGGTGGCTTGCAGGCTGGATATGCTACAGGTTTCCTTCATCGTCATCTCACTTTGCTTACTATTTCGCTGGGACGAAAAAGGCTGCAAGGGAATACCTTGGACGGCTGTCGTGCTGATGGCATGCGGCACGCTGACCAAAGGACCTGTGGGTTCTATATTCCCCTGTATGTGTATCGGTATTTACCAGCTGATACGGGGACGCTCATTCGGCAAGACTTTCCTTTCCTTATTCGGAATCGGGCTGCTTTCCCTTATTCCATTGGGAATCTGGTTTTATGCGGCCTGGCTACAGGGAGGACAGCCGTTTATGGACCTGATGCTGGAGGAAAACACCGGACGCTTTGTCGGCAAAATGTCATACCCGTCGCATCACAACCCTTTATGGTATAACTTCCTGACCATTATATGGGGGTGGACACCTTGGACATTGGTCTTGCTTATCTCACTATTCGGACTGAAATGGAATGAAATGCACCTGCTGCCCGCAGGAAACTCTTTCACCGGACGCATCAGGAAGGTTTGGGATAACATCCGCTCACAATCCCCCATACAGCTGTTTATCTGGATAGTGATTATCGCTATTTTTGTCTTCTATTGTATTCCTAAAAGCAAACGCAGCGTCTATTTATTGCCTATCTATCCATTTATGGCTGTACTGATTGCCCAGTATCTGGAGGCGTTAATGCAAAAAGGGGCGAAAGTGTTCAAAGTATCGGCTTATATCTTCGCCTCGCTCTGTTTGTTACTCACCGTGGTGTTTTTTGCTGTACGCTGTCAGATGATACCGGACAGCATATGGGGCAACGGACGTCATGCTGCCGAAAACATAGCGTTTATGCAAGCTTTGGAAAGCACGTCCTTTTCTATTTCCAAATGGCTGATTATAGTATTGCCGGTAGTGGCTGCCATCTGTACATTAAGGCTGGTTATCAAAAAAAGTAGTACGGGGTCACTCCTCTATGGAATCACCGGTTGTGTTCTTTGCCTGTTTGTCGCTTTAGACGGGGTATATCAGCCAACAATACTAGCTGTAAAATCCGATAAGCATCTGGCAGAGGATATCAGAAAACAGGTGCCTGAAGGAGTCGTTTATTCATATACAGACAGAATGATACGGTTTTATTGTACAAATTATTATATGAATAACCAAATGCGGAATTTCACACTGGAAAATCCGCAAGAAGGGTATGTCATACTTTCTGCAAATGCACAAGAGGAGTTTTTAAAGAATTACAATGCAAAGTATCAGCTGGAAGAGGTCTTCCATACAGATTACAGAAGTTGCGACTTACGCAATACGGTAATCATGTACAAGTTCAACGAGAAACGGAAATAGTTATATCCGGCAGATTCTGCACCGATTGGGACGCGGACTATATGAATTCCATACTGATTCATATAGTCCGCGTCCAAGTTTTACTATCTGTTCCCTAAATCATCATAAACGGTTTGCAATATCGCCTTACCCTTATCCAGACGGGATTCGTCAGCTTCAGGCTCATCAAAAAGAATACTGCCGGAATTATTATCAAACACCGTCACCCCTGTACTGTCTCTGAATGAGAACCCATTATTGAAACTATAAAAGGCAAAAGGATACTTATAATCACTTCCCAATACATTACGGCTAAACGTAAATGCAGTATGTTCCAGCCCAAGCTGCCCCAACAAAGTGGCTGCCAAATCGGTCTGATTCATAATCTTGTCCACCTGCATAGGCTGTTTTACCGCTCCACCTAACCATAACAAGGGAATATGATAAAAACGAGGCATCGCATTAGACCCCTCACGCGGGTAATAGAAACCATGATCGGGAAGGCAGATAACTAAAAGATCTTTCCATGCGGGAGTCTGCTTCAACCGGTCAACAAACTTACCCAGACATTCATCTGTATAAGCAAAGGCATTGGGAATTTTATCTTCCAGCCGGTGATAAGGAACTTCGAAAGGTTCATGACTGCTAAGTGTCAGAAACGCAGTATGCCAAGGCCCTTCTTCCTTCCGGTTTCTTAACTGATTATATAAATATTCAAAAGTAATATCATCATTCACTCCCCAGGCATTACTGGTCTGTTCGGCCAATGAAAAATCTGTATTGGCTGTAAGACGCTGATAACCGGTACTCAGCAGATAACTCTTCATATTGGTAAAGTTGATATCACCTCCATACAGGAAATCTGTTTTATAACCCGCCTTGGACAATCCTTCAGCTATAGCAGGCAGCGTACGGCTCTTGGCAGGAATTTTCATTACCGATGCCGTAGGCAATCCAAGGTAACCGCTGAAAGTACAGACTGTTCCACGGTCGGTACGGAAACTATTGGCATAACAGTTTGTAAAAAAGACCCCTTCCTTTGACAGACGGTTAAAGTGGGGTGTCACATCAGGAAGACCGCCTAAAGGTTCTACAAAAGCACCTCCAAAACCTTCCATCAAAATAATAAGAATATTGGGACGCTTGGTATTCAGGACTTGAATAATACTATCCCCATCTGTTGTAGGATAAAGTCCGTCAAACAATGCAGCCCGCTTCTCTTCATCAAAGAAATTGAACTCTGATGCAAAATCCTGGGATTTACCCATAGAAGACAACAAACTGAAATCGGGATTGACCGCCGAATGATTCAAGAAAGGTTCGTTGCTGAAATATACTTGCCCTATATTAGAAGTGGATTCCGTTACACCACCACGTATAATGATGAAAAGCACACCTCCTAATAACAGCATTCCCGCAGTTCCCGCTATCCGTTTCCGGGTGGCGGTCAAAACGGAAGGCGTGATTTTCAGCAAGACCCAACTATTCAGGGCTATGAGTAACAAGATGGCAAGAACCCTCAGCAAGATAAATCCGACGGAAACACTCGCCAAAGCTTCCTTCGGTGAATCGATATAAAGAAAAACAGATGCGTCCAGTTTAAATCCCCAGAATGTGTATAATGCCATATCTACCACAAAAATGATAGAAATAAGCGCGGCAGCCAAAATATAATACCCGTAAAGTATTTTTTTCAAAGGGAATTTCCTAAACCAAATACTTATCAGTACCAACAAGAATGGAAATGCAGTAAGATATCCCGCCGTAGCGGCATCAAGACTGGCGCCATGAACCATTACCTGCATATAATCGGCAAACCCGAATCCTTTTTCAATGGAACCATTATAGAGCATGAATAATGGTTTCTGTAGAATAAATATCAGTAAGACCGTAAAAAAGTACAAGCTGATATAAGCAATCCTCTTTTTCATATCTTCAGTTCTTTATTATTTCCGTCCGAAATCAGCCGGAACCTCTCCCCATCGGTCGGTTTCCCACTTCAATAAAGGTGTGGTATATTTATTTTCTTTCAGCCAAATTTCGGCTCGTTCTATCATTTGAAAAAGTTTCTCCGTCTGAGGAGTCCGCTCTAGTTTAGTTTTACATTTCTTCTGTTTCACCCAGCTCAACGCATTACGGCTGTCCGAGTAAACAGGCATACTGATATTCTTCTGCTTCATCAATGCCAAGGCATGGACAATGGCAAGAAACTCTCCAATATTATTCGTTCCATAAACAGGACCGAAATGAAAAACCTCCTGTCCCGTAAGCAAATAAACGCCCCGATATTCCATCGGTCCGGGATTTCCACTGCAAGCGGCATCCACAGCCAGGCAGTTCATATCAAAGTTCTCGGGAAGTTGTTTAGGAGTATCTTCTTTTTTAACAGCATTCTTGCCTATATAATGAAAAGCGGAAGAAGCCAAGGCGTGTTCCGCCTCCTCTTTGGTCTCGAATGACTTGTATTGTGCGCCATCATAACCTTTTATCTGTAGCTGGCAGTCAGTCCAGGAGTCATAAACTCCCGGATTGACACCTTTCCATACTACATAATATTTCTGTTTCTTTGCCATTTACATACGTTCAGGCACTTCAATACCCAGCAAGCCCATTGCTGTCTTCACAATCTTGCCCACATTGGCACTCAATGCCAGACGGAAGACTTTCAACGCTTCGTTTTCTTCACGCAGAATACTGAAATCATGATAGAACTGGTTGTATTCTTTCACCAAATCGTATGCATAGTTTGCTATAATGGAAGGATTATAGTCTGAGCCTGCCTGCTTGACAACCGATTTAAAATCAGCCAGCATCTGAATCAAACCTTCTTCTTTTGCGCTCAGTTCCAAACCCGCTGGAATGATTTCGGGAATAACGATACCTGCTTCAGCCGCTTTGCGTAATACAGACTGGATACGGGCATACGTATACTGAATGAAAGGTCCTGTATTGCCATTGAAATCTATCGATTCTTTCGGGTTGAAAGTCATATTCTTACGTGCGTCCACCTTCAGGATAAAATATTTCAAAGCACCCAAACCAACAATACGGGCAATATTGTCGGCTTCTTCTTGGGTCAGGCCGTCCAATTTACCTAATTCAGCAGAAGTTTCCTTAGCAGTTTCAATCATTGCTTCCATCAAATCATCCGCATCCACTACTGTACCTTCACGACTTTTCATTTTGCCCTCGGGCAGCTCTACCATACCGTATGAGAAATGAACCAATCCTTTGCCCCATTCAAAACCCAATTTGTCGAGCAAGATAGAAAGTACCTGGAAATGATAGTTTTGTTCATTACCCACTACATAAATCATCTTGTTGATGGGGTAATCCTGAAAACGTAATTTGGCAGTACCGATATCCTGGGTCATATAAACAGAAGTACCGTCACCGCGAAGAAGCAACTTATGGTCCAGTCCTTCGGCAGTCAAATCAGCCCATACAGAGTTATCCTCTTTCCGGTAGAAGAAACCTTTTTCCAGTCCTTCCATCACTTTCTCCTTACCTTCCAGATAGGTATTCGATTCATAATAAATTTTATCGAAACTAACTCCCATCATCTTATACGTTTCATCGAATCCGGCATATACCCAGTCATTCATCTTCTTCCACAAGGCACGGATCTCAGGGTCATTCGCCTCCCACTTACGGAGCATCTCGCGAGCTTCCAGCATCAGAGGAGAGTTTGCCTCTGCCTTAGCCTTAGCTTCTTCTTCATTCAAGCCTTCAGCCTGGTACTGAGCTGTCAGTTCCTTTACCTCAGCCTTGTAATGCTTGTCAAAAGCTACATAATAGTCACCAATCAAATGGTCCCCCTTCTTACCCGATGATTCAGGTGTTTCACCGTTACCATATTTCAACCAGGCCAGCATGGACTTACAGATATGGATACCACGGTCATTCACAATATTGGTCTTGACCACCTTATTGCCATTTGCCGCCATGACATTTGCCAAGGCATTTCCCAACAGGTTGTTACGGACGTGACCCAAATGAAGCGGCTTGTTTGTATTGGGAGAAGAATACTCAATCATCACCAACGGAGAGTTTTCCGTAGCCTTTTCAATACCGTATTCGGGAGCAGCCTGAATAGAATTCAAAAGTTCAATCCAACAATCCGAAGCAATTGTCAAATTAAGAAAGCCCTTCACTGCATTGTAGGCTGAAACCAATTCGGGAGCATGCTCTTTCAGGTATCCGCCTATTTCCTGTGCGGTCTGTTCAGGCCCCTTCTTAGACATTTTCAGAAAAGGGAAAACAACCAAAGTAAGATGTCCTTCAAACTCTTTCTTAGTCTTTTGCAGTTGTACCATTTTTCCGGGTACATCCTGTCCGTACAACGTTTTGATAGCGCTGATAATGGACGTGGTGAGTTTTTCTTCTATATTCATAATATGTACGTACACTTATTTGTTATTGGATTGCAAAGATAGACATTTTAGGCGAAATCCTTCCTATCTTACCTTAATTTACTATATCTCCTCTCTGCAAACGATACTTTTCCGACTGAAAAACGAATAGCCCACAAACGAATAAACATACAACAAGCAATAAAATATGTCTAAAAAATATTTTTATTCATTTTGATATTCAAGTAGATTTACTGTTGAAATCAAATTAAACAAATCAATACACAGGAATGCGATAAACAAATAGATTTGATCTATCCGCCCAATATTTAAATAAGACAATTCCTATTTTAACTACGTTAATAAAATTCCGTATAGTTTTGACTTTCAACAGGTTCACCATGAAAAAAAATATTAAAATATATTATCCTATTTAAATCAAAATACATATATTTGCGATTGTTATTGAATATCACAATTATAAAATACACAAGCAAAAAGAGACCCTAATGAGGTTTGGATGGCCATAAAACCACTATTAGGAAATATGATAATGATAAAAAAGGTAGCATCACAATTTTAGAAAGAGAGTTCAATATATAATGCCTGAAAAATGGCAATGTACAAACCCCTAATAAAAGCCAAGTTTATATGAACAGATTTTCTTCATTATTATGTAGCTTGCTATTCTGCATGATTACATATGCACAGGAAATTACAGTAACTGGTAAAGTCACCGCAGGAGGCGAAGAGATGCCTGGTGTCACAGTAGCTGTAAAAGGACAAACTCGCGGTACCATCACTTCCATTGATGGCAGCTATCAGATTCAGGTTAATGGTAACGAAAGCCTGATCTTCTCTTTTGTAGGTTATGAAACAGTAACCATACCGGTAAACAGACGCAAAGTGATTAACGTAGAATTAAAGGAAGCAGCCCAAATGGTAGATGAGGTAGTGATAACCGTTCCTTACGGTACTGCCAAAAAATCCACATTTACAGGGTCTGCAAGCTATATTGCCGCCGGTACTATTGAAAAAGCACAGGTCAGTAGTGTATCAAAAGCACTGCAAGGAACTGTAGCTGGCTTACAGTCTTTTTCCTCCAGCGGTCAACCCGGATCAGACGCAACGATCCTGATTCGTGGAGTTGGTTCTGTAAACGCTTCAACCAATCCCCTCTATGTGGTTGATGGTGTTCCTTACGATGGTGCTCTTTCCTCCATAGCATCTTCAGATATTGCATCAATCACTGTATTGAAAGATGCAGCTTCCGCTGCATTGTATGGCTCACGTGCAGCAAACGGCGTAATTATGATCACCACCAAACAAGGAAATAAAGATAGCGCACCCACCGTTGAATTATCTGCCAAATATGGTTTTTCAAGCCGTGCACGGGCAGACTACGACCAGTTGAATACAAACCAATATTATGAATTATATTGGGAAGCCATGCGTAACTATCGTATGGACAACGGTTACTCTGCCGAAGAAGCTGCTGTATGGGCATCAAGCAATGTTACAGGCAATCTAGGCATCAATCCTTATGGCAGTGCTTATCCTGAACCAATCGGCCATGACGGAAAACTGGTAGCAGGCGCCAAACCATTATGGGACGACAGCTGGGACGACGCCCTTTCACAAGATGCGCACTATACAGATTTAAATGTACGCGTAAGTGGTGGTAGCAAAACCTCCAAGTACTTTGTTTCAGCAGGTTACATGGATGACCAAGGTGCTTATATCTGCTCTGGTTTCAAACGCTATACTCTCCGCGCCAACGTGACTTCAGATATCCGCAAATGGTTACAGATCGGATTGAACGTATCAGGAACTCATTCTGTTCAAGACTATCCCAAGCAAGATGACTCTACCATTTCCAATGTGGTCATGTTTGCCCGTTCGGTACCATCTTTCTATCCGGTATATCAACGCGATTTGGCAACCGGAGCATACCTGTTGGACGAAAACAATGAACGTATGTTCGATTATGGTGAGTATCGCCCGAACTCGTATGCAAAATATAATCTGCTGGCTTCCATGCCACACGATAAAAGTGAGATAAAACGTGATGCTGCCTCTTTACGTGGTTTTATCCAAATAACTCCGATCAAAGGGCTTGCTTACAAGATGTCTTTGAACATTGACTATAACAACAAAACAAATCATAACTACACCAATCCTACTTACGGTACGGGTTCTATCAGTGGTGGCAGCGTAAGCAAATACAACTACCGCACTACAGGCATGACTTTTAATAATGTCATTAATTATCAACACACGTTCAATGATGTACATGATATCCGTGTGATGGCCGGTCAGGAGTACTATGAATATAACACTTCCAATTTCGGCGGAAGCCGCAGCAAAGTCATCATGGATGGATTTTATGAACCCGACGCAGCTTCCTCTTTAGGTGATTTTGGCGGAAACAGTGACCAATACAAGCTGTTAAGTTTCTTTGGAAGTGCTGAATACTCGTACAATCAAAAATACTTCTTATCGGCTTCTGTCCGTTCTGACGGTTCTTCCCGTTTCCATCCGGATCATCGTTGGGGTACTTTCTGGTCAGTCGGCGCATCTTGGAAAATCATGCAGGAAGAGTTTATGAAGGACACATCAGACTGGCTATCCAATTTGTCATTGCGTGCCAGCTACGGAGCACAAGGTAATGACCAGGTAGGTTATTATGCGTATCAGGCGCTCTATTCCATACGCAATAACCTCGGTGAATCCGGTTTGCACGCTTATCGTCTGGCAACTCCTAATTTATCATGGGAAACCAATCTAAATACTAATATCGGCTTGGATTTTGGTTTCTGGAACAATCGTCTAAATGGTACAATAGAATATTTTGAACGTCGTTCCAAAGATTTATTATTCTCTAAAGACTTAGTTCCATCTTCAGGCTTCTCAAGTATGGACGAAAATATTGGTGCTATCAAAAATTATGGATGGGAATTCCAAATCTCAGGATATCCTATCATGACTAAAGATTGGAAATGGAAACTTTCTTTTAATGCTACTACCTATAAAAACAAAATAACCTCATTGCCTGCCGAAGAAATGTGGAGTGGCAACAAGAAATGGGTGAAAGGAGGATCGTTATATGACTTCTATTTAGTAGAATGGGCTGGTGTCAATCCTGAAAATGGTAATCCTACGTGGTATCGTTACAATACCAACGGAGAAAAGATAACCACAGAAGACTATTCATCAACCACCCCGGACGACAAAGTAAAATGCGGCAATTCACTACCCGACTGGACCGGCGGTCTTCAATCAGATCTCTCATTCAAGGATTTTACATTATCATTCTTATTCTCTTATTCCATTGGTGGTAAAATCTATAATGGGGATAAAGTTTCATTGATGAGCCAAGGACCTACAGGCACCGGTTGGAGCGTAGATATGTTAGATCGTTGGACTCCTGAAAATCCCTATACCGATGTACCGCGTCTGACTACTTCTCCCAAAAGTTCATGGACAAACTCTTCAAACCGGTTCTTAGTTGACCGTTCATACTTACGTTTGAAGAATATTACATTCTCTTACAACCTGCCGAAATCATTGCTGAATACATTGACGCTGAAAGATGCAAGCATATTTTTTCAAGCAGAAAATATGCTGACATTAGCCAAACAACAAGGTCTAGACCCAGAGCAAACTTTCGGAGGCTCTACTTACTATCGTTATCCGGCAATGAAAACTATTTCATTCGGTATCAATGTGAAACTTTAATACAGAAAGAAGAATATGAAAACTATTTTAAAATATATATTTTCATTCGCACTGGGAAGTACAATGCTCACTTCCTGCGATTTGGATACAATTCCTACGACTTATGTAGATGCCGGTTCTGTTTTCGGTAAAACAGGAGATGCCGAAAAAGTACTTAATGGTGGCTGGAACTACCTGATGGAAACTTTCAATTCTTACGCCAACCCCGGCTATGGAGCAATGCTACGTGCAAATGACGCAATGGGTTCTGATGTAGTGTTAAATAGCAAATATGGCTTTAGGACACATAATGAGTTTTCTGCAATTTATGGAAAAGGAGGCACAAACACCTTGAGCTGGCTTTTAGCATACCGTGTAATCAACGACTGCAATGGCGTATTAGACAATATTGATGCTGCCGAAGGCACGCAAGCCGACAGAAACCGAATTAAAGGACAAGCATTGGCTTTACGCGGTTTCTTATACCTGCACCTGGCCTCTTGTTATTCCTTTGCTATTGATAAAGACCCGGACGCTGTATGTGCACCTGTCTATACACAGTCCACCGATGAAACAATTGCAGCAGAAGGAAAACCCGCATCAAGTGTCAGTGAAGTATATGCGCAATCCATCAACGATTTAGAAGAAGCATTAGAACTTATTCCCGAAACTTATGTACGTGACGCCAAACACAAAATTGACAATGAAGTTGTCCTAGGTATTCTCTCACGTGCCTGTCTTTATGCTCGTCAATGGGAGAAAGCTAAAACTTACTCGGACAAATTGTTAACTAAAAACAATTATCTAATGACCGAAAGTGAATATAAAGCCGGATTCAATTCTGTAGACAATAAAGAATGGATTTGGGGGCATGCCCAAACCAACGATCAAAGTAATGCCAGTTATCAATTCCATTATTTAGATACTACAACTAAAGGATCATACTATTATAGCTTCAATGTAGACCCTTACTTCCGTGATTTGTTCGAAGATGGTGATTATCGTAAAGAAATGCTGTTCTGGGCCACAGATCCGGGAGCTGACGTCGCATCAGCAGCCTATGTATGGATGCGTAACTCTAAATTCAGATTCCGCGATATCGAAAACCAACTTGGTGATATCGTATTGATGCGCGTTGCCGAAATTTATTTGATAAATGCAGAAGCAAAAGCACATCTGAATGATCCAGATGCAATTAACAAATTAAATGATTTAAAAACAGCCAGAGGGGCAAAAACCATTCATACAAATCTTTCACAACAGGATCTATTGGAAACTATTTGGCTAGAACGCCGCAAAGAATTATGGGGGGAAGGATTCAGTTTGATAGACATTATCCGTAACCAACAGACCGTAGTCCGCAACGCATATCCCGAAGGGCCCATTGACTATATTTACACTGATGAAAACGGACAAACTCACACCCTGAAGAAAAAGACTCAAGGACATCGTTTCTTCAATTTCCCCGATAAAAGTGCATTCTGTCCAAACAGTAAATATTATTTGTACCGAATTACGGATT
>ENA-OPCN01001411-OPCN01001411.1-human-gut-metagenome-genome-assembly--contig:-NODE-1411-length-16380-cov-1.788423_pt1 | contig 16380 bp, 29 predicted proteins | sample MGYA00241567_ERZ501485 | MGnify/ENA primary metagenome ERZ501485 (study PRJEB25962, sample SAMEA2042579) | human gut metagenome | biome: human gut; feature: human-associated habitat; material: faeces...
AAAACAGCCGCCATTATATAAATAATGACATTTGCACATATTGACGCTAGGCAAAAGTACCCAAAGCCCCAAAATACATGAAGAGCAATTTTGAACGATACTGATATATAAAGAATTTTATTTCTTTTTTTACCATCAAACGTACTCATTCTTTTTTTATCTTCATCCGAAAAACATACTTCTTCTTCTTCATATGTTCCTTTCCATTTTGCTACAAAAAGCGAAATGCAGTATAATAAAGAAGAAAAAATCAATACACCAATACCAAAAATTAATAACTTTGTCATAATAATTACCTCCTGTTTTATAAGTTAGCGCTTTACTAATACATATCCTAATAAGCTGCCTACAATCGAAGCTAAAATCACTAAACAAAAAGAAGTTTCTTCGTCTTCTGTATTTTTTGTTTCTTTTTTAGATTTTGTTTCTTCTTTTGCTGCTTTGGTTCCGTTTTCATATCCACGTTCCCATGCGTCCTGAACTGCGTTAAGAGAAACAGTAGGCGTAGCAGTTGCCTTAGCTTTAGCGACATCATTATTTTTCAAAGAGAAACATGCCAATGCGCAAATCATACAAAATACCAATGCTGCACGCGGCATTATTCTATGTAACTTATTTTTCATTTTTAAGGCCTCCTTAATATTTAAACGTAACATAACATTTATTACAAATTTGACTATTTCTTTTGCATTTGATTTTCAAGTGCCTGAATTGCTATTTTTACGCTTTCAATATGTTCGCCTTTGGTTCCTTGTATATAACACAAATCACAGTTAGCACATCTTCCGTTATTGCAATCTTCATAAATGCCACGAACCTGTCTCTCTTTGCATTTAAGATGCGCTTTTAGTTTTTCTAAAGCTTCACTCTCTGTCATCTTCTTTTCTTTTTCATTTTGCATAATTAGTCCTCCTTATCTTAATTCAATAACAACATCATCCTGTGCAAGATACAAACGTTCTTCGAGTTTTTCATTATAAATCCCCGGTAAAACTTCAATAGCTCCGGTAACTCGAACGACAGTAAAATCTTCTGCTTTCACTATCCAGTTCGTATTTATTACAACTGATTTGCCACGATATGTTGTAAGATGCATTAATCCATTTGTAATCTCTGCTCTTTTTACATATTCGTACCATGCATCTCCATTACCCACACTCATATAAAGACGAGTGATTTTGGTATATTCCGGTTCTCCGGTCCATACCATATTCGGATTCCATGGCTTCAATACAACGTGTCCTTCTAAAGTTTTCATTTTGTAACCTCCTAGTTTGTTTGATTTTTTTGTGTTCTCCTTATTTTTGAAAACCTTAGATTTAATATGTCTGTTAATCTCTTCTTATAAAAAAGCGTCAAGGTAAATCCCCGACGCCTAAAAAGTCAAATAAGATTAAAGAACAAGATTCCGTAAAAGCAGATTTTAAGAATTCTCGAAATCATTTGTTGCTTAAATCATGACTGCTTTTGCTTCATCTTCCGAATCATACTCATTTGGACTTCTGTTTCTTCCGTTTCTTCCATTTCATCGGAAATAAACGCCAGAATAACCCATGCCAGAACAAGCTCTATAAGCAAAATTGCCGCCAAAACAAAACAAACAATATCTATCATATTTTGTTCTCCTTTTTTCCACATCTTTTCAAAATCTCTTGATTATAAAGCCTTTGCTTTTCATCCATTTCCCTTGATTGAGCGGACTGTGTTAAAATAATTTTGTTGTCTTTTTCGTCAAATGTAATATACGACCAATCAATTTTAGAAGCATTATCTATCAATGATTTATAATTAAGCGTTCGGTTATCATATACAATGGCAATTTTGTTTTCCTCGGCCGCGTTTATCGCTTTTTTACACGGTAAATTTTCAGTATCAAAAGCTAGTTCTATAGTAAACACGGATGTGAGAATGATAATAGTAATAAAAAAAACAGAAAAAGTAATACGGTTTTCATCCGTTTTAACGTGAATAAAAAGGCAAATTAATATCGTAAGCGTAATTAGGATGGTAAAAACGGAATTAAAACCGCCAATAATGCCTACCTCTTTATGTAACTCATTTATGATTTCTGTTGCATTCATTTTCATCCTCCTTCTTTTTGCATTTTGCAAAACATTTTGATTATAAAGTCGATGCATTTTGTCTTCTGTTCGAGACGGTTCATTTGATTGTTCTATAATAATTTTATTGTCCTTGTTATTATTTCAATATTTCCTCGGAATAGATGCTTTCCCGTCCGGATTATAAATTCGCGCCCATTTTTGTATAGAACGCCATACTCTCCATTCAAGCAAATCATCCTTATTTACTTCTTGGAAACAAAAACAATCTTCTTGAATAACTTTTTTGCCTTTGTTTTTTGGATTGAATATTGCATCCAAAAGTCGGTTTCCGGGAGTATTTCCCGTAACTGGATAATCGTCTTGGATAATAGTGCCTTTTTTAAAAAACGTACACAAAAGATATTCGTCTCCCCAATCTTAGGAAGTCCTAAATCCTAAGACTTCCTCTCCGTTTTTGGGTTTTTTGCTTACGTCATTCCATTTCATACATGACCTCCCTACTTAATTAACGTATATTTCGCATACTGCATTTTCGTTCCATAGCGGTCAACGCCTTTCTGCGGAACAGATATAATCATATATCCGGCTTTTCGCAGATTAAAAATAATTGCCGATAATCGTGTTGCGCCGAATAAGTTAATGGCTTCAATAGAAGTAATACTTCCTTTTGCCTGTAGATGATTCAATACTGCTTTCGTTTTTCCTTTTGTTGCTACCACAGTTTTATTCCTCCTTTTCTTTAAGCGACAAGGCTTCTCCGCCCTTGATTTCTCCGATGACGAAATAATCCAAATCTGTCAACAAGCCATTTCGTGCTAAATCTTTTAGGTCAAATTGGATTTCATTCTGCCGGCGGCTAGTAACTACATGTTGAAACATTAAATCCAGATGCTTATTGGAAAATAACTCTTCATTTTCCTGAATAACTTTTACTTTCTCATATGCAATGTCACCATCTTCGCATATGATGTCAATTCCCACTTCATCATGCATGAGCTGCCAATATGAAACAAAAACCTTCGCACAATTGGCTTCAGCAAGCAACAACATGGTAAACTCTGAATTTGCTTTTCCTGTTTCGCTTCTCTCAAAAGTAACAATATTTTTTCTTCGTTTCATAGCCGTCTCCTTTTTAATGATAAATGTCCTTATGTTCTATATCTTTCATAAAAAACACCGCCTTTCATATCCTTTATTACTAATATGTCTGTTTTACATGAAAACAAAAATCATATTATGAGAAAAAAATAACATCCGAAGATATTATTCATGAAAATGTAAATATTTAAGTGGCAACGTAGCAACCAATTGTGGAGTAGGTAGTAAAATATTGATATCCGGATTTCCTTTGGATAAATCTCTTATTTCTTTTTCCAGGCGGGCATCTGATACCGTTACCAACACAGAATCGTCTTTGTCGCAACATGTTATTTCATTCAAAACAATCACTTCCTTCTTAAAATATTTCTTGTTTTTAATATGTCTGTTGCATACTTAGAATTTATATTCGTCCAATATTTTATTCCATTGGGCGAACTAATAAAACAACTCTTCAATCCACTGGTCCAGTTTATCAGATAACTCGTGGATTGCTCTTTTTATGTCTTGTATCATTCTTTTCCCCTTTCCGGTCGTGGATTTTTTCATGCACTAGCATCCAACATGGAATCCATTCGTCTTTTTGGTATTCTTTCTTCTTCATGAATTGGCATCACCTCCTTATTAGTCATACTGCCACCAAACTTCATACACTTTGCGATATTGTCCGCCTTTATGTAACTCGCCTTTGTAATGACGAACCTTTCTGTTTGACTGCTTTTTTAAATATTTGATTCGATTTTTTTCGCGATAGGTTCTTTTATAATACGTTTTAGGCTTTTTAGCAGCGCTTTTTTCTTTATGTACCGGATAGTAATGACAATCTTCAAGTATTAATTCGCATAATTGCTTAAGATGGTGTCGATATTTTAAATCTCTTTTGCGTTTATTAAGCCTTTGATTTCTTTTAGACTTTTTAAAAGATTCATCATTATCTTCGTCCCATTCATCGCAAGAATCTAAATAGTCTTTCGTAATTTCTCTTCCCGAAACAACTACGGTAAGACCATTTTTGATTCCTTCCTCTGGATAACTCCATTCCTCCGAAATTAACACTTCTTCATCTAACCCATAGCAATCGCCATCAAGCGAAATGATTTCCCCATCTTTTGCGGCAAAACATCCACAAAATTCTCCGTCCGGCTCATCCTCGCGGTAACGCAGCCGATAGGAAACGTAATCATAGTTTTTATTTTTTATCAACCGCCCAATCGTTGGATATGGTTCATGATATGTTATTTTTGACATATTACATCACTCCTTTTTAATGTCTAAAGAATAAAGCAGCTAAAAGACCTCCTAAAAAAAGTCCACCAAGAATACAAATAAAATACAACTCCTGTTTTCGATTCTCCTTGCGCTCTTTTTCTTTAGCTTCCTTTTTTTGCTTTTCTTTAGCCTGCTCTTCTTTATGCATTTCTTCTCGAAATACTTTTCGTAATTCTTCTTTTTCAGACTCTTTTAATTCCGTAGAATCAGATACTTTTACTGCTTCATTATTTTTCGCATATGCATTTGAAATATTCATGCTTAAGCCAAGGCAAATCATTATACTCCAAAATAATACAAATCGTTTCATAATTATCCTCCTTTTATTTAAAGACTTTTCACTTCCGCGAATGCAAACGCAGCGCCTACAACAAGAAGACCAATAATAAAGCTGCATCCAAACGCCTCAAACAACGTCCATTGGTGAGTTTCTTTTTGTTTCTTCTTCGTCTTTGTTGCCTCTATGTTTGTTTTTTTTACTGGTTTTTTAGTGGCTTGAACAGCAGGCGTTGTTTTTTGTTCGTCCTTTGTTTGTTTCTCTTTTTCCATTTCCTCCCGAACTATTTTCCGCAGTTCCTCTTTTTCGGATTCTTTTAACTCTGCCGAATCAGTAATTTTTGTTGTCGTATCGGCTTTTGCATATGCAGGCAAAGCACTTGTGCTTAAACCGAGACAAAATACCATACTTAAAAATAATACAAACCTTTTCATAGTTACCCTCCTTTTAGTTATTATCATCCTCAACATCTACATCTTGAATCATTTCAATAAATTTCAATACTTTTTCTTCCTCGTCCGGCTCGTATTGTAGTTCGTTGAGAAAAGATTTTTTTGCCTCTTCCTTTTCCTCTTTTATTTCAAAAGAGTTATATACGAATGCGATATTATCCAAAATCGACTTATCACTATTGCCAATACACTCTTCAAGCCTATCATGCCAATAAAAAACAGAAAAACATTTCATGGCATCATATAAAGATTGTAAGTACTGTGTAGCTGTTTCAATATGATTGGCCTTTAATTCTTCTTCTGATAAAGGCAGTTTTTGAATAATCTTTGCTGATTTAATTGGTTTGTATATAACAAAATATATAAGTCCGTAAATTATAAGACTTGCCACTATTACAGATACAACAGCAAAGCCTAATATCAAAAATATTACTAGCAATGAAGGATAAAAATATATAACAGGAGTCAAAATAACAAGAACAGTTATTATAACAGCTGTGATAATATCCTTTTTCCCTAATGATTTCCAAAAACTACGTTGTTTCTTTAACTCGTCCATATGCTGCTCCTTTCGATTCGTTTTAAATTTCTATCTATTACTAATATGTCTGTTTGAATTTAAAATAAAAATCATATTATGAGAAAAATTATTTGCTCATTTACAAATTTTGTATTATAATACAATTGATAGTTCTTCATTACCTTACGAGGCCGAAGACATATTTTATGAGGAGCTTTGGCTCCTCATTTATTTTTATAAGGAAGAAGGGAAAATATGGGAACTTTAATAATTGATGAGCAATCATATATTATTAAAAAAATTAGTACAACTATTGAAGGGAAACGTTTACTTTTAGAATTTGAAACGTCAACAAACGAAACAAAAAAATATTATATATTTGCTGATGAAAGATATTCCGATATAATTTTAACTTATGAATTTATTCAAGATAAAATTATTAACACAATAAAGGATAATCAACCATTTGTAATATGTGACGAATATCCACGTCCACAAATTAGAATCGGAAATTCTGAGAAGGACACAACATTAAGACAATTTTCTATACGTAGAACTATATAATATGTAAATTAAAGCCATGGGTTAATCGCTCATGGCTTTTTACAAATGTTTTATCATGTTTAATGTTTTCGTTATTACTTTTCCGGCCATTGCTCGTGAAACTCCAACTCTCTTAGCAATTTCACGATATGTTATTCCCTGCAAAAATAAACAAAAAATATGATAATCTCTTTCAGATAAAGTGCTTTTGCATTTTTGTAGTACCTCATTGACTAATACTTTTTCTATGGCAGCAGCTTCTGTATTTTCATCGGACGGAATAAAATCAAGCAATGATTCTGATTCGTCTGTTTTTAACACTTGGTCGTAATATAACAACCGGTCTTTAGGAATTTCACCCTGCCTTTGCATTCGGTTCCATTCTTTAGAAAATTCATTGTACATACAACGGTAAGCGTATGTACTAAAAGCGCAATTGTCTTTATTATATGATATTACAGCGTTACAAAAACCAATTGCAGCGATGCCAAACCATTCTTCTTCCGAAAGGTTGTGCTTTGCCAAAAATGAAAAAATAAGCTTATAATTTTTTTCTGCCAAACATTTTTGTTCTTCTGTCAATTATTAAACATCCTTTCGTTTTTATTGCATTTGAGTATGTCTACTTGTTTTTCTGCTTTACTTTGAGTCAGATGGCTGAAAATATTTTTTGTGTTTACTTAATAATTAATCTTTTTTTGCATCTACATATTATAAAATACATAAATTTGGAAAATGATTTTTATGTTTATATATTTAAAAACACATAAACTTTAGTGAGTAGTTTTGGACTCTCACTATTCGGGGGCAAAATCACCCGTAAGAAAAGATTATACGGTTTCTATTTCTTCTTCAATTCCAAAATAATCTCTTGCTTCTTTGAAACTTTTTTCTGTTACTTGTCCATCATTCATATACAAGGTAGACATTGCTACATTTCTTGCATTATTGAATTCGGCATCTAATTTGCCATGGTTCTTTCTATGACTTTTACATGCAGGATTTGCGCATATAAATACGGCTCTGGATTTTCTTTGTCCCGGTGCGTAATTTCCGCACACACTACATGCCTGTGCATTATAGCATGGATTAACCTTTCTTACTATAATACCATATTTTTCTGCTTTATATGTAGTGTATTGCTGCATTTTGTAATAGCTCCAGTTTCGTAAAATGAAATCATTGGTATCATAACCAGTAAGGTTTTCCAAATTGATATACTTTGCATTATTTTTCAATGCAAAATCCACAATTCTCTTACTAATCATATGGCAGTATGTATTTGCAAAATGAGATTCAGCTTTAGCAACACGTTCTAATGCTTTCAGCTTTTTTGTCCTGCCGTGTCCGCCAGAAGCATCTTTCAATGATTTTTGCAATCTTCTTCTCTGTGCCTGTAATTTTGTGCGCACCCTAAGGAATTCGTCTGCGCTTCCAATAGCTAACCGTTCATATTCGTTATTGTTTAATGCACACATAGCAGGCACGGCAACACCTAAATTTACACCAACAACAGTATTTTCGTCCAATGCACGAACTTTTTTAGGAATTGACAGCACCAAATTTAAAATAATTTTGTTTTTCTCAATTCCAATGCGGCTTCCACAAAATTGATATTCTCCGGAATACATTTTTAGTAAAGTGGCAATCAATTCATCTTTGTTCTTTTTGTGCCGGGCGGCACCTAAATTAATTTTAAAACGTGCAATCGTAGGATTCCCTAAACCTCCAAAATTAAAATATAAATTGGTGTCGTTGTCTCGGATATGCTCGCTTAATTCTTCAAAAGAGCCATAATCATGAGTAAAACTCATATTATCTTTATTGATAGAAAAAGGACTATCTGCTTTATAGGTAATAACTGATGATTTCCCGTCCAATACTCTTTTGCTATTTACCATATCTCTAATTTTTTTCTTTAAATCTTGCTTAAATGCGAATCCGTATGAGTTTAATGGATTTTCAATATCTAATTCATCGAATAAACTTCCTTTACTACTTCCTTTCACGCGGAGTCCATAATTAATCAAATCATTAATTAACTTATTCCTTTCACTGAAATTCATTGTTTGCCCGCCGTTGTGCAGCAACTCCAATATTACATAACTAATAATTGCATTCTTGCGGATAGCCTCGCTTGCCATCGCATTGCGAACTAAATCATATGTATAATCTGTTACGTTTGCCTGAGTAAGCATTCCGGATTCTTCAAATTCATTTTTCTGCTCCTCTAAAGAAGCCAATTTGTCTTTGATTTTTTGTTTTTCTTTCGTTTTTGTCAGTTTGTTTTTATAATATGCAATCTTATCAATATAAGACTGCTTCGTGTAACTCATTACTTTCTCTTCCCATTTTGGTCTATCGGAAAAAGTTGGGATTAATGTAAGTTTTCTCGTGATTATACTTCTATCATTCATAAAATATTAGACAGCTTCTCGCATTTTAATTATGGAAAGAACTGTCGTCCTCCTTTCGTTTTCATGTCCCATGGTTTTTCACCTTTTTTGCGCCTACATATTAATACTATTTTGCGTTTACACATTAAAATATATTATTAATATATAAACTTTAGCGAGTGGCAACACCCTCACCATTCGGCTGCAAAATCAGCCGCTATAAATAATATGTCTGTTTTAAGACGAAGTGAGAATCGTATTATGAGCGTTTTTTATTTTCTTTTATCGCGAGCCATTGAGCGAAACATCATTAATAACATTTCTGATACCGGCCGCTCTCTGTCTCTCCGTTTTGCCTTTTTGATTGATTTAAGCTCATAAAATTTTCCGCTATAATGAATTTCTCCCGGAACGTATACTCCAATATTATACGGAATTTCATGTTTTACTTGTTCAAACACATCTTCTGGCATTATGTAGTAATTATAATCGCCAAAGAAGTTATGACCGTTTGGTGAATGAAAATCTTCGATGGATGACTTCACTTCGTAACAATAGAAATCACCCTTTTCAATTCCTGACACTGAATTATTTAGTGGCTTAAATTTCATAAAATCTACTCGTTTTGAGTGTGAAGTTGAGTAATCAAAAGTCACTTCTCGCGCCCAATAGATTCTTGGGTCATTGGACGGGCAAACAAGATTTTTAGTAGCCTCTGATAATTCTTTTGTTATTTGTGGTCTGTTGCTTGTCATAAAGCACCTCCAGTTACTCTAAATCAACAATTTTTTGAGATGTCGTTCCATCCTCGTATCTTTTCGTCTGTAATATGCCGTTTACATATTTTCCTACTTTGTCTTTATATTTTTGGTAAGTAGACATCCCTGAAAATTCATATTGCTCTCCTTGGTATTCTACCGTTATTAGATAAGTTCCCGGTATACACACATACTCAAACTTCCCGGTCATTGGGCTATACGCATAAGAACCATGCGGGTATTGGTGGTACTGATTTACAACTTTAACTTTTACTGTGGTTCTTTCTATATCAACATTCGACAATGTGACGATTTCATCACAGCCGGTTACGGATATGGTTAATAGCAAAATTATGATACTACATAATATTTTCTTCATAATTATCCTCCTGAAAAAATTTTGTTATTTGTTGTGGCTTATTTTTCTCCTCTTTGTACAAAGATATTAGATTTTAAGGTACACAACGGGCGTACGCCACGGTTGTCGTTGCAACTGCGGCCGAAGATATAACCAGATGGCGCAACAACTATTAGGCAACGACAATACTCCCATTCTCTTTCTGCTATAGACCACGGTGTAATTGTCCAGTAACAGTTTGGTAAATCATTATTTACAAGCAAATTGTTGTACTCTCTCACCTCATCAAAAGTAAGTGGACGGACATCACATATACAATTGATAAATTCGGTTTGATTATCAAGGCTCGTTAATGGAACCGATTCTTTAATGAGATTTTCTTCGCCGACATTTTTTAGAATAATCGGTCTAATTTTTTTGTCAACATATTGCTTCAATGCGGATTTATTATAGTCTCCTGTATTTTCATCAAACTGGACATCTCTTGCCATGAGATTTTTTGAAATCACTTTTGTGAAATCATACCCTTGCTTTAAAACAATAAACTCATGGGCTCCAATCAAAAATGTTTCGCCGGGGTTTAAAGACTGCAAAATAACTTTTTCTTTTTTCGTTTTACTATCTATATTAATTGAGGTTCTTTTAAAGAACATATCTATTCGCCCCTTTCTTCACTTACTTTTTCAACAATTGTTTCAATAAGGAATTTTACTATTTCGGCCTGAGTATGTTCTTCTTTTGCGAAATCTAATACTTCTTCTGTAAGAAAATTCGTATTTACATCATTCATATATGTACGAATCATGGAAGCATTTTCTCTCAGGTTAAATGGTGTAAATTCCACTTTTCGCTGAAATCTTCTTAATAAGGCTTTATCTAAACGGTCCTCTCGATTGGTTGCAGCAATAATAACTTGTCCGTCAACCAATTCGTCTAACGCCTGCATTAGTGCAATAGTTGTTCTTCCTAATTCTCCATCAGCGCCGGAGCCGTCCCCTCTTGCTAATCCGATGCAGTCAATTTCATCCAACATAAGAACGCACTTTTGGCCTTTGCAATAATCAAAAATTTGATGTAAATTTTGAGCCGTTTTGCCTAAATAGGATTCAATTAAATAAGAAAAGTTCAAATAAGCATATGGCATCCCTAATTTGTAAGCAACATATTTTGCAAATTCTGTCTTGCCGGTTCCCGGAATTCCATATAGTAATGTATTATTCATGTATGGAATACCATATTCAAGTAGTTTGGTGGTTGTTTTGACTCCGGTTTCAATTTTTTTATATAATTCTTTCTGCTGCTCACCAAGATAGTATCTGGATTCGTTAAAATCTGATACATCAACCATTTTCATTAACCCTTTTAAGTTATATGGAAGCTCGAAAAGGTTTGTAGAGCCATTCTCTAATAATTTTTTATAATATGCTGTTTGCCCGGCATTCTTTTTTGTTGTATCATTAATGCAACAACAAATTGCTTCATTTTTTGCATCTTGAATTCGGTTTTCAGCTAATGCTTTAATACATGACAGCATATGATTATCCATTCCCATAATCATTTTCCTTTCTGTTTTTTTTGATTCAAATATATTGTCTTATTACTAATATGTCTGCTGATAGATAAAACAAAAACCGTATTATGAGCAAAAATATTTATGCTTTGCGTTTGATATTATGTTTTCGCTTGGGGAATTTGCGTCTTTCTATCATTGGACGAGTGCCAAATTCGTCCTTTATCATTGGCGTTGATGCAGTTTTGCTAATTTCCACATCATATTTTTTGCATAATGAGAGAAACAATCTTTTGTTAAACGTCATGTATCATCATTCCTTCCTGTTAATATAAGATTTTAACCGTAATTTAAGTATTTTAGCTAAATCCTCATCATTAATTCTTCCGGAGCGGCATAGCATAGTGATAAACATTATGTCAGCGAATACATCTCCGCCCATCCAAGGGCTTTTTGGATTTACTTTTTGTGCTATTATTTAGATTAAAATGACATTTTGTTTTGCAAATTTAATTACAATAATCATCTGTTATATAATATCTGTCCATAATTCTTTGTATTCTCTTATCTGAATAATCTAGTTTTGATTTAGAAGAGCAGCCTGCATTCAAATCTTCTAATCCATTACTAAAATAATATTCAATATTTTTTATAATTGCTTCTTTTGTGGAAATATAACCAAATAATATATCCTCTAATATATCATTGTTGCAAAACGAACCACAAAAATCTTGTGGGGGCCCATATGTATCCTTAATATATTTAAGGTCACTTCTTGCTTGTGTTATGCTAATATTTTCATACATAGTTTTCTCCTACTCTTTCCAAAGTTTTGGTGTTCCATCGGCATTTACGAGCATCGTGAAATTTCCATAATTAGAGGTCCCTGAACTTATGACATACATAACTTTTGTGTCTTTGTCATATACGACATCAAAAGAGTCGTAAGTTTCTACTTCTATAAATGTTGATGTCATATCTGCATGTGACATATCTGCATGTGTTTCTTCGTTCATCGGGTCAGAACAACCGCTTATTGCCAAAACTGTTACTGTTAACAAAAATGCCAAAACTATTTTCTTCATAAATTTTCCTCGCTTTCCAACAATTCAGGATTGTCAAATATATTTCCGATTATTTCAGCGTTTATATGATGCATTTTTAGATAACATATTTCCGTATCGCTCAATAAAGGAATATTTTTATCTGCATCACGCTTTGCAATCGGAACTAAATGATATTGCCAGTCAGTTTCGTCAATTTTAACAACGGCTTTCCATTCATATCCACTTGTTTCATCTTTTAATAAAAGAATGTCGTTGTTAAAAATAAGGTTTTTATTATCGTCTTTGATATGTGTGTATAGACGAATGGTATTAGAGTCTAGCATTACAGACGTGTTAATATAGCGCCCGCATTGACCAAGATACGCAAGCCCCTTATAAGATATTAAACAATGACATATAGCCCATTTATCGTTGTCAATTCGTTTGCCTTTCCACAAAACCCTATTGTCTATTTTTCTTTTTTTCTTTCTTTTAAACATGTATTCCTGCTAAAACTTAATTATTCTCTTCTTGCAAGGTTTTTAACTTTGCCTTTTCTTCTTTCTTTATCCACTTATCAATTAGTTTTGCTTTGGCTTCGAATTCTCCTAACTCCATTCCTGCAAGACATCCACTAGCGTATGCGTCCTCATAACATCTATCTATTGCCGTATAAAATTCATCACAAAACAATTCAGTAAGAGGACATTCCGAACACTTGTAATTTTCATGGTGGCATTTAGTTCTTGTGTGCACACACTCTCTATATTCCATTTTTTCGACTTTTTCCGGCAACTTAATAAGTTTTCCCTTTTCCTCTAAATCCTCATAATCTTTTAATTTAAAGTACACTTGCAGCCAATATTCAGCATTATCAATCAACGTAGGTATTTCTTTTCCGCTATTAGTTAATCTTTTCATTATTTACTCCTTTATATCAATGATTTCTTTGCACTCAACAACTTCAAAATCCCTATCCCAAGAAGAACAACCACTTTCGGCTTGTTTTCTTGTTCGATATGTTTTGACTGCTGTATTTTTCAGTTCGTTAATCTTAACAAAGCGAAAATCCCTTGATAAACCGCACCATATTTCAGTACGATTTCTTCTCATAATCACATATCTTGTTCGTTCAATCTTCATACAATCACTCCTTTCTCCGCACCAGTTTCCCAGTGCGGTTGTTTTTAAATGAAATCTGATAGTCTCATTTGTGCCATTTCTGCGTCTAATCTTTGTTTTGATAAATCATAATAATATTTATCTAACTCAAAGCCGACAAATTTGTATCCTGTATTATGGCAAGCAATAAGGCTTGAAGCGCTTCCTACATGAGTATCAAGAATAATGTCGCCGGACTTTGCATATCTGCTTAAAAGCCATTCGTATAAAGCAACTGGTTTCTGCGTTGGATGTATTCTCTTTTCGTTCAGCTTTTTATTTCCTTGCTGAACAGTTCCTTCGGAAATGGATTTGCCTTGAAACATTCCATTCCACATATATCTAAATATACGAACAGAATCAATCAGACTGCAGTATGCAATTTCACAATCTGAAAAAGTGGTTTTATCATTACATTTATCCCAAACAATTCTTCCTGCTCCAAAAGAATAATCAAAATAATTGCATCCCCATATAATTTGGTTTTTTGAAACTCTGGTCAACTCTTCAAAATAACTACTGTCTGGAACATCCCAATTATCTATTTTTTCATAAATCCTTTGAACACCTATCGGACTTATTTTTCTTCCATAAAACCCTCTGCTGTTAGGCCCTTTAAAATACGGTGGGTCTACAATCGCAAGGTCGAAATATTTATCTGGAAATTCTTTCATTCCCGACATACAATCCATATTGTAATAACCAAAATCTAACATCTTGTTACTCCTTTCTTATAATTCCATTAAGTCAATTGCTTTTTCTCGGAAATTAGCAATCATTTTCGGATTTCGGCCGCTTTCGTTCATCAATATCTTTACTAAAGATTCGTTTACGACCAACGAATCTACACATTTATGTTTGCTTTGACATAATCCGTTATCATAGCATTCTCCGCCGCACTCCGGCATCCCGTCTGTGTTATTACATATTCTCATTGCCTGCTCCTTTCTCTTCTTTAATGCAATTCATCTTTTTGAATTTTCCTTTATACTCAAAATTAATATTTAAGTTATATTTCATGCATTTCGCTTTTCCAAAATCATAAATAGGATTATTATCACGCAATGGCATATACAAAATTTTGAGATAAGGACAATCAGCACATTTCATTAAATCACTCTCCTATTTTTACTAAATCAACCTTACACTTTTTCAGTATTCTTTCCAAACATTCATCGTATCTGCTATCTGTAAGGATTCCATGAATATGTAACATAACTGTACTATTCACTAACTCATCCCATTTTTCAGCATTTTTCAATTCATACCCCTGCCACTTATATTGCTCGCTAAGCTTATCAGACAGCGCTCCAAAACTAAACCACAATTCTTTCATGTTTATACCTCCTTTATGGATTTCTATAATTAATATGTCTGTTTTTGAACAGAGTAAAAACCATATTATGAGCATTTTTATGTGAAATGGGTTTTGAATCAAAATACTTCCCCACCATAGCGGGATTTTCTTCATATACGGAATTATATTATGAGTAATTTTCCCCCCAATATCGTGAGGTCTTTTCTTGCTTACAATATCTATGATTAGGGACTTTGCGGATATTTTTGTCATATATGAAATCATATTATAATGAATTTATCTCACCATGATGGGATATATCATTTCCCCTCCTTATAGGGATTTACAGGAAAGATATTTTCCCAATATTTTGTTATATATGAGAATTTGCATTCCCCAGTATTAAGGAAGTCATATTTTACCCCAACATATCAGTGGACTTCTACAATCTCTTTTTCTCTCAATGATGGTGTTGTTATTATTTATTTCTCCCCACTATGGCAGTTTTACTTATCTCCCACTATGACGGTATCATTTTCTTTACCACATCATCTCTTGCCCCCACAATAGAGGGAGCTCCCCTAAGCCGGTTTCATTCAATAAAGAAAAAATGCAGGGTTTTTAGAGGGGAAATTACAAGCAGGGTACATCCCAACGCAAAAAAAGCTCCCTTTCGTCCAATGATGATTTACTCTCACTGGCAGCAGGAAGCAGTTCTATGGATTTTCCTTATATATGAATTCTATATATATCATCTATTTACATCTCTTTTACACTCTCTTTTTACAGGATTGAAGGGAAATTCAAAATGGATTTTGATTTGAAAAATAAGGTTAAGTATAAACCTAATATACAATTTGTTAAAAAGTATATATACCTTTTTCTTGCTTTTGACATAAAACAGACATATTAAAAGTATCATAAATAAAGGAAGGTGATAATATGGCACTTGCAAAAAGTTGGTTTAGCATTCATCCAACAAATGGGAAAGTACATACTGCTGCACAGTTTAATGCTAAGTATAATCATAATTATAGAGAAAAGACACCGATTAACGCAAATCCGGAAAAAGAACATTTAAATGAAGAACTGATAAAGCTAGAAGAGGATTCTTTTCAAGCAGCATTTAAAAAGAAAATTAAACAAATGGATTATTATAATACTCATAAAGTACGCAAAAATGCGGTACGTGGCGTTGAATTCTCTCTTAATATTGGGACCGGAGAACTACCAGAAGGGTTTGATTTAGATGTATGGAAAGAAAAAAGCGTTAATTGGATAAAAGAAACCTTTGGAGATAATGCTATTTCGGCAGTTTTACATATGGACGAGACAAGTCCTCACATTCATTGTATGGTTATACCGGAAGTAGATGGACGGTTATGCGCCAAAGAGATGTTTGATTATAAACATTTAGAGCAGTATCAGGAATCATTTGCGCAGGTAGCGAAAGAATGCGGTCTTGATTCTCGCGTAAAACATTCTCGCGCTCACTATAATGATATTGCCTTATTCTATACCGCTATCAATGATGCTGCTATTGAAAAATTGCCAACGCCAGCAAAAGGTGAGTCTGTAGATGATTACTTTGAAAGAGTGCAATTGATATTTCAAAAGAAAATCTTTCAAAAC
>ENA-OPCN01001459-OPCN01001459.1-human-gut-metagenome-genome-assembly--contig:-NODE-1459-length-15888-cov-6.342765_pt1 | contig 15888 bp, 9 predicted proteins | sample MGYA00241567_ERZ501485 | MGnify/ENA primary metagenome ERZ501485 (study PRJEB25962, sample SAMEA2042579) | human gut metagenome | biome: human gut; feature: human-associated habitat; material: faeces...
TCCGGAATATTTGAATCCGACGCTCGTCTGCGGGATGACAATCCCGCGGCGAATCCCGACATAGGGTTGTCCCTCCCACTCCGACGCAATGAAGTATTTCGCGCATCGCGGATCTGCATAACCGGCCATGTAGGCGGTGATATCGGCCGCCACATGCGTATCGCCACCCGTAGTGCTGCCCTCACTGTTGTAGTTGACAGCCACCCAGATCGGGTTACCGTCCGCACCGAACGAGGTCAACTGCGCATTGTCGGCATTCGCCGTAATGACACCTCCGGCAATGGCTTCGGCGGCCTTCGCCTTCGCCAGTTCGGGCTTGACGTAGGAGAGCCGCATGGCCATGCGCAGTTTCAGCGAGTTGGCATACTTGAGCCACTGGGCGATGTTGCCGTAGTAGACGGCGTCGTAGCGGTTCCATGCCTCGGCCGGAAGCGTCGTGTTGCGGCCCAGGATCTCGATGGCTTCATCCAGCTCCTCGAACATCTTCGTGTAGACCGCCTCCTGCGAGTCGTAGGCTACATAGACCGACTCGTTGCTCTCGAGCTGCGAGTAGGGTATCGGACCGTAGGAGTCCGTCACACGATGCATGATGGCCACGCGCAACAACCTGGCGAAGGCGATGGCCACCTCGTCGTCCGTACCGCCGACGATGCCCTTGTAGGGAGTGTAGGTCTCCGTGATGACATTTGCAAAGGGCCATTTGCGCCAGTCGGCCGAGGGGTTGTAGGTCTCGAACTTCGTCTGCCACGTATCGACCGTCGCGCCGATATAGCCGCCGAACGGACCGCCCGAAAGCGACTCGTTGAACTGGTACATGTGTTCTTCAACCGGGATGACCAGACTTTGCAGCGATTTGAATTTTGTGCCGGTTTTGTAGTTCAGGGCCTCCATCTGGTCTTCGGTGACCTGATTGGGATTGCGGTTGATCTCTTCGAAATCCCCCGTACAGGCTCCCAGGCCGAGCAGCACGACCGCAAGCAGCAGCCGCTGCACCTTATGATTCATAGTTTTCATGGTCTTGCTGTTCATTTAGAATTGGAATTTTACGTTGAAACCCAGGCTCCGGAGCGACGGCATCATGAAGTAGTCGATGCCCTGGTAATTCAGGCCCGTCGAGGCGACGGCCTCGGGGTCGAACGGCGCCTTGCAGTAGATCATCCAGAGGTTGCGCCCGACGAACGAGACGGTCATGCGCATCTTGTCACGGAACCACTTTGCGGGCAGCGTGTAGCCCAGCGACAACTCCTGCAGACGGATGTTCGTCGCCGAATAGGTGTAGTACTGCGGCAGGCCCGACTGCGAACCGATGGCCTGGTACCACTTCTGCGCATCGACCAGCTCGCGGCCGTTGATCCACACGCCCCCGGCATCGCGTGCTGCGGCCGAAGCCTCCGAAACGCCGTAGAGGTCCATGTTGGCCTGCGTCGCGGAGTAGCAGATGCCGCCGATGCGGGCCGTAAAGAGCACGCCGAGATTGATGCCCTTCCACGAGAAGTCGTTGCGCCATGCCAGGTTGTGGTCGGGGAAGACCGAACCCAGGTAGATGTCGTCCCCTTCGTCCGTCAGCAGCAGGTTGCCGTTCTTGTCCACCTCGATGTATCCGTTGTCGTTGAAGCGCAGGTCGGAGGTCGTGTAGAGGTCGCCCAGCGTGCCGCCCTCCTTGAGGATGTACTTCGCCTTGCCCAGGCCCTTGATGTCGAGTTTGTTGAGATTCAACGGCTCACCCGTTACGGGGTTCACGGCGTTGGCCGCCAGTTCGATGATCTCGTTGCGGTTCCACGAGTAGGTGAAGTTCGTCGCCCAGCGGAAATCGCGCCACTGGTTGTCATATCCGGCCGACAACTCGACGCCCGTATTGCGGACGTGACCCGTCTGCAGGTAGATCGTCGTATAGGAAGACGAAGGCGGCAGCGAGGGGTCGAAGGTCTGGTTTTTCGTGTCGGCCTGATACCACGAAGCCGAGAGGCTGATGCGCTGCCACAGCCGTGCGTCGAGACCCACCTCGTAGGTGGTCGTGCGCTCGGGTTTCAGGTCCCCGATCGGATAGTGGGTCTTGTCCTTCCAGACGCGGTTCGTGGCGTCGTATTCGTAGGTCGGGATGGTCAGGTGACGCGGGAAAGGCATACCCACCGAGGCGATCGAGCCGCGGATCTTCAGGTAGCTCAACGCCTCACCCAGATCCCATGTGGATGTCGGCACCCACGACAGTCCGACCGACGGATAGAAGAACGACGAGGAGGGGGAGTTGGCCAGTTGCGAGGCCCAGTCGTTGCGGCCGGTCACCGTGAGGTAGAGCATCTGACGCCACCCCACCTCGACCGAGGCGAACAGAGACTGCGTCTGGTCGTGCCAGCCCGTCTTCTCGGCCCGTTTCTTCGTGTCATCCAGATCGAAGACGTTGAAGACGTTCGGAAGGCCGTTCTCCTGGATCGGGCCGCGGTACGACAACTCATCGGTTTTGATGTTGTTGATCGAGGCGCCTATGTTCGCGTTCAGCGACCAGTCGTCGCCGAAGGTCTTGTTGATATTGACCATCACGTCACCGTAGGTCTGCGTGTTGTAGGCCCGGGCCTCGGTGTAGTGGCCGTTCTTGCCGCCGTCGGTGATGGTCGTATTCGACGAGGCGTAGAGTTTCTGCGTGTAGAGCGAGTTCATGTTGTCGATCCGGACGCGCCCCGAGACGTTCAGCCACGGCAGGATGTCGTACGAGGCCGAGAACGAGAGCATGTAGCGCTTCTTGTCCGTATTGCGCAGGTTGCGGTAGGCGATCCAGTAGGGATTCTGCATCCGCAGGTCGCCGCCCTCCATATCCGACGACCAGAACTGCTCCATGAGCTTCGTACCCTCGTTGTAACGTTCGAAACGGCGGTAGAGGTCGAAGTTCTCGCCCCGCGGGAAGAGGTAGGCCGGGACGAGCGGGTTCGAATAGACGCCCTGGTTGGTCATGTTCTGGTCCTGCTGGTAGATGTAGCTGGCCGAGGCATCCAGACGCAGCTTGTCGTTCAGGAAGTAGGAGGTGTTGCGGAAGGTGAAGTTATAGCGGTCGTATTCGTTGTTGGGGATGATCCCGTCGGAATTGACTGCCGCGGCCGAGAAATAGGTCTGGTTGCGGTCCGTACCGCCCGAAAGCGTGAAGGCATTCGTGTAGACGTGGCCCGTCTCGAAGAAGTCATCGGGCGTGTAGCCGTAGCGCGAGGCTGCATTCAGCCGTTCGCCCCAGCTGTAGATGTTCGATCCGCTGCGCTGCCCGTTGAGTCCCGTTCCGTAGCGGTTCTGGAACTCGGGTTGCACGAACGGGTCCAGAAACTCCGTATTGCTCGAAAGCGTCACCTTCAAGGCCCCGGCTTCGCCTTTTTTCGTCGTGATCATGATCGCGCCGTTCGCAGCCTCCGAACCGTAGAGGGCGGCGGCTGCAGCGCCCGTCAGTACCGACATCGACTCGATGTCCTCGGGGTTCAGGTCGGCGATGGACTCGGTGGCTCCGCGCGAGTCGAACTCCGTGCCGCCTCCGCCGCCGAAGTTGTACATCGGAATACCGTCGATGACGTACAGCGCGTTCGACGACTGCGAAATGGACTTGTTGCCGCGCAGCACGACCTTCGTGGCACCGCCGACACCCGACGACGAGGCGTTGATCGTCACGCCGGCCACCTTGCCCGACAGCGAATTGATGAAGTTGGCATCCTTGACGGTCGTCAGGTCCTCGGTTTTGACCTGTTGTACGTTGTAGGCCACGGCCTTCTCGGATCTCTTGATTCCCAGGGCCGTGACGACGACCGATTCGATTTGCGAAGCGGATTCCTCAAGCCTTATCTCGAAATAGGTTCGGTTGGCCACGGCCACGGTAACGGGCGTGTAGCCGATGAAACTGATTTCGAGCGACCGGTCGGAGGCCGGAGCCGGGACCTGAAGCGTGAATGTTCCGTCGATATCGGAACTGACACCTACGGTCGTGCCCTGAACCAGAATGCTGGCCCCGACAATCGGGCTGCCCGCCGCATCCAGAATCTTTCCGGAGACGGAAACCGGAGCCGAACGATCGTCCTTCCGGGTGAGTATGATGTATGAATCGTCGATCTGGTAGGATATGTCCGTATCGGCGAAGAGTTGTGCCAATACATCCTGAACCGTTTTTTGTGCGGCGTCAATGCTGACTTTGTCTCGGGTATCGACCCCTTTGTTGATGAACAAGTAACGAGTTTGATTTTCAATCTCTTTCATGACCTGCGCAATCGAAGCGTCTTCCATTTTGATGGAGATGCGGGCATTCTGTGCCGAAACCGCCCACACGCTTCCGAGCAGGGAGATTGTCAATACGAACCCAAACAGCCTTCGAAACCTGTGGAAGAATACTGTTTTATTCATATCTTTGCAATGTTTTAGGTAATAGGTTAGTTGGTTGTCTCAAAAACTCAATTCAATCTATTATCGGGCCTGCGGCATCCTACCTCCGCAGGCTTTTTGTTGAACGAGTTGCGGGTGGGGCTGCAGCTACGTTTTCATGGGCAATTCTGTTTAGGGTTGGACAATGGATGGAAGGGGATCAGTATATCGTCACCACGTTCGTTTCCGGATTCTTTCTGTAGGAGAAGTCTGCCGTGTATTGCAAGATGCGGAGCGCTTTGTCGATGCCGTCGTTTACGCGGATTTTGCCGCTGACGTTCCGGATGTCCGGAAGAGTTTCGAGTTCGATCCTGATTTTGACATCGAACGCCTGCTCGAATTTCTCCATCAGCTCGTCGAACGGCAGGCCCGATATGCTGACGAGGCCCTCCGTCCAGCACGTAATCTCCGGATCGGTGATCGGTTCCACGAAGAGGTGGCCGTTTGACAGATTCGCGACATCGTTCGGATTCAATACGATCTCTTTCTGGGTCGGGTCGAGTTTGTTGGTGATCCGGACACGTCCCTCGAACAGAGCCGTGGAAAATCGCTGGCGTTTTTCATTGGCCACCACGTTGAACCGCGTTCCCAACACCCGTATGTCGGAGGCGAAGGTCTCTACGACGAAGGGCTGCTCCTCGTTGTGCGTTACATCGAACATGGCCTCGCCCGAGAGCCTGATGCGGCGGACGTCTTTGCCGAACACGGAGGGATATTCGATGACCGAGCCCGAGTTGAGCTGGACTCCGGTTCCGTCCGGCAGGGTGAGTTTCAGGCGTTGGCCGTTCGGGGCCTGCAATGTGTTGATTTGTTCGGAGAACAGCTCGTAGGTCCGTTCCCGGCCGACATATCCTCCGATAAAAAGGCCGACGGCAAGCATGGCGGCAGCCTGCAGCGCCATGCGCGCAACACGCTTCCAGTGGGTAACGATCCAGCTCGTAGGCCGCATCTGCTCGCCGTACAGCTCCATCATGTCGATCTGCAGATGCGCTTCATCGGCACATCGCTGGAACTCCTCCGGATCCTCCATGTACCACCGCTCGACCTGCTCCAGCTCTTCGGGCGACGCTTCTCCGCGCAAGGCCCTGTATATTACGTCCTGATTCATCTTTCGTTGATATTTGTCTTTGTTTATGCCTTTTATCATTTAAACGCATGGCGCGGGGGAGTTTACAGACTTTTTTGCAAATAAATTTATTTAATAACCAAATAAGATATTTTATTTATTGCAATTGCTTTGTGGTAAGATGGTTGCGGCATGCTGTTTTTATACGGTTTGCAAATCACGTCCGCATTTCTTCGAAAGAAGCGGGGAAATATTGCATTTTGGCCAGTGGTTCGGGATATCTTTTTTGATAAAAGGCCTCATTTTCGCAAATATTTACTATTTTTGAACGCAATAGCGAAGTTTGAGCATGGGAAAGCCGACGAAAATATTGACGGCGGAAGAGTTTGACAAGCTGTTCAACGACAAGGAACGTTTTGTGCGAATTGCATACTCCTACGTGAATGATATCGAGGTTGCGACCGATATTACGACCGATGGCTTCATGTATTTGTGGGAACATCGGGACAAACTCGATATCGACATAAACATCAAGGGTTATATCTATAATTACATCCGAACCCGTTGCATCTCGTTTCTCCGCAAGCGGAAATCAATGATCAAGGCCCACAGCGAACTCTACAGAAAGGAGTTGTGGCGGATAGAGTCGGGTATCAATACACTCTCCAACGAAGAGTTGATCGACAAGCTGTTCGAGTCCGAAATTGTTGAGATATACCGCCGTGAACTGGCAAAAATGCCCGTGCTGACCCGCAACGTATTTATGGCCAGCAGGCTGGAAAACATGACTTATTTTCAGATTGCCCAGAAGTTCAATCTGACCGTCCGGCAGGTAACGTCGGAAATCCAGCGCGCCAGTCTGTTGCTTCGTGCGCCGTTGAAAGACTACCTGTTGGCTGCCGCCGTCATCTTCCTCTCCTCGATGGGATCGGAGTAACCCGCCCCCAAAAACAGGCCCCGCGAGACGTGTGGGCATCCGAAGGCGCTCCTGTTTGCGGAACCCGCTGTCAAACCCGACAACTGCGCTGGGCAAGTTGTACAATGTATACACCAATGCGTACCCTGTGCCCGAAAAAGGGCATATTTTGAGGTTCAAAACAAGGATTCGGGGTAGGGCTGAAAAACAAAAAGAGCCGACAATCTATTGATTGTAAGCTCTTTTCTGGTGAACCCGCTGGGGCTCGAACCCAGGACCCCAACATTAAAAGTGTTGTGCTCTACCTGCTGAGCTACGGATTCTCCCGCTGTTAATCAGATGATTGCGCACATTGCAGCCTTCTGTAATTGGCTGTATGCATACCCTATGTAGAGCCTGCCTCCCGACTGCTGGTTAATAGAAAATGTCTTGTAAATATTGATAGCCATTGTATTCATCTATGGACTATCCGTAATCTGTCGTGTGATATTTTCCATAATTGTTTCATGAGTTAAGTTCGTTGATGTAGAATATTCTCGATGCAAAAATAGAAGGACAAACTTTCGCAAAGGTGTTTATATAAGGCCCCCTTGCAAAGTCTGTCCTTGGAAACAAATTGATGCTTTTGTAAAAAATATGAGTATTTGCTTTTATGATATTTCTTGACAATGCATTCTTGAAGAAAAGAATGCATCATATGTTGCATTTCCTAAATTGATAATTATTAGGTTATGTTTAGCTCGTGTTAATCCAGTATATACTAACTCAGGGTTTACATGTTCTGTATTTTCGACTATAAGTATAACAGTATGTATTTCCCAACCTTTAAAGCTGTGAATTGTAGATATTTTTATTGTCCCAGATCTTAGTATAAGTTCATTCTTACGAACTCGGCATATATCTTTAGAAATGGATGCATTTCGTGCGTATTCCTCTTTTGTGTCAAATGTAATAGCGGTTTTTTCCTTATAACGTATTCTAATGTTATAATCTATCTCTCTCATATATCCTCTTGTACAGCCTAATATAGCTATATCCGATGGATGTATATCATATAATTTTATTTGATTATAGGCCAAATCGACAATCTGATCCACAGAAGTAGATTGTGTAGCACGATAATATTCTAATATATGTCCCTCGAAATTGAGTCTTTGAGATATAGACATCTCATCAATAGAATACTTTTTCTGTAGAAACTTTATTTGAAAAGCTTTGGCCAAGGTCGCAATCTCTGTTCCCAGACGAAATGTTGTTTTCAATGATTTATACCATGATCCAGGTATTCTCCTTATAATAAGTTCTTTGGGATTAATATCCGTATCCTCTACTATTGCATTATTATATATATTTTGCTTCTCATCGCCAAACACAACTAATTCGGTCTCTTGATTTGTGAAATTGTTGACTATTATATCTATCCATTCTTGTTTGTAGTCTTGAATCTCATCTATAAAAATTGCAGCATATGGTTGTATCCTATTTTTAACACAATCGAATAAATGAATATTATCGAAAGATTCAAAATCAAGAGTGAGATTATATTTATTTGATTGGTCTTTAATAAATTGATGATAATTTGTAATATAAAAATTCTCCCATCCAAAACTCTCTTTAACATCTGAAATTCTATCTCGAATATAATTTTTAAGGGCAAGATTAAAGGTTAAAATGAGAATTGGGCGTTGTGTTCTAATATATGCATTGACAGTTCGTTTTGCCAATACTAAAGTCTTACCGCATCCTGCGGTTCCTTTAATTTTTCGCCTAGCATGAGGCGAACTAACAATTAATGATGATTGTTCTTTAGTATAGTGTATATCAATGCCTTCTTCGATATCATGATGGGGAGGCTTAAGATAACGTTGAAGGTCGTGGTATAATTCATCCGTAAAGGCAGAATTAGGTTTAGTGAAGTTGGTTAGCTTAAAATAATCATTTAAAGCCTTTTGTGTTAATCCATCTCTCCCAAATATTCCAAAGTATTTTATTTCGTGAGTTGATGATATGCATTCTTTTTGATTGCAAAATCGGTTGGTTTCTTCTTGGGACGTATTACAAAAATAAATCATCCGATTGATTGTGCCCCAAATTTTGTTTCTTGCGATATTCTGTTCTGGGGACTTATTACAATAAAAATTGACGATATTGGATTTATAATTAGTTAATTTATTAAATGGCGACAACCATATATAGCTTTTTTTCTTATCATTTCCTTCTTCCCAGTATCCACTTTCGTTGATAGCGTATTCATTTAGCTCCCAGTCACATATATCGATAAGAATTATACCATATTTTCTTCTCACAATTACAATATCAAGAGTGTTCCCATTGATAAAAGGTTTATAATAAACCTCATAATCAGAGCTAAGGGTCTTCCATAGAAAATTGAGGATGCTGCGTTCTCCTTCAGATGGGCTCATTTTCTGAATCAACGCCATTTCTGGATATAATATAGGATGCATAGGGCTTATTTATAGATATTTATATTCTCAAATATAAGGATTCGTAAATAAGGGACCAAATTTAGAGGTTAAAGATTAATACTGCTTTACATAAACTGCTCTAAATATTTCCCATAAAAGCCAGTCAGTGAAACGTGAAAGTTCCATCCTGCCCCGTATAGTTGAATACGAGCATATCACTGTCGATATGCGTTTCAAAAAGGTTTAGTATATCCGATTAGAGAGGGATAGTATGTTTAGAACTCTTATAATGCAGAGTTTTGCTTGGACTCTTGAGAGGGTAATGCAAAAATTCTACCCTGTTTCTGAAAAGAGACAGTGATATTTAAGATAGGTATATATCGAGTTAAAAAGGTTGTAGAACTCTACGGAAGAGTGCGCAACATCACGTAAATAGCATATTCTATCAGAATCAAGGTAAATCTACCGTAGCAAGCCTCATTCAAGAACTATAGTTTCTGTATATTTGCAATTGGGATAATTTTCACAACCATAAAAAGGGCCCCGCTTTCCGCTTCTTACTTTTAAAATTCCATTACATTTGGGACATAGCTTATTTCCCTCATTTGCCATCATCAAAGTTGTAAGTTTTTCATGGCGTTTACGCATATTTTCCTTTTCCTCTTGCACCTTTCGGCTTTGTTCCACTTCCATGCAATTGAAGCATTTATAATTTAAATCTATTTCTTCGTCATGAGGTAGATAAAAATATTCATGCATATAGAAATCTCCTACAAATGCATTGCATTTATCACAAACATTTGCCCAATAATTCCCTTTTACCGTTTGGCTATATCGGTTTTGAATATTCACCCCTAACCTCTGAGCCATCTTAATTTCTTCGTCGGTAAAATCTGCGGGGCTAAGTGTGTGATTGCTATTATTTGACACAATCATGGCAATCTTCATGTCATTAGAGCACCTCCAGCATGGCGCAGAAACAACTATTAATTTGGCACTATTCATAATCTCCCCACATTTTTTACAGATTGGATTAGGGCAGATATTTACGATATCGGGATGTAAGACTTTTTCTCTTATCTTATCACATTCTGAAAAATCAGAAACTTTTATTTGTAGACATGCAATCTTATTATCTTGATAAAATTGCAACGTCTCTGGTGAAGGTTCATGAGTCACCACAATTTCTATCACTATAACAACATTATTATTGTCATCAAGTAAGGCGATGTCTGGTCTACAAGTTTGTAAATCTAATTCTTCAACAACCTTTGTCGCTTTTTTTAGCAAGTTGCCCTTATGTAACTCGTTGCATTTGTCACACTCCCATTCAAACCAAATAGCTCTATTGGGCCTGCCTAACTCCATTCTTATATACTCAGCTGCTTTTTGTTTGAATAATTTATGCAGAAATGATTCAGAACAAAAATTATCAGCGCAACCCTTGTGAGCAAAGTGATTTACTCTATGATATTTTTGACCTTTAGGTATTTTACTAATTCTTAACGATAATTGGGCTCCACATGTGGGGCAGGTATAATTGTCGTCTTTGTGAGCGGCATTAATGTGCACAAGATTGCCCAAGCTATTAATTGCATATGGAAGCAATAGTTTCATCATTGAGAAGATAAGTGATTATTAATTATCTGCGATATGGTAATACAAGTTATAAAAATTATAATTAATACACAAAAGATATAGCGAAAAACGAACTTGGACAGAACGGTAAGTATAGACCGCCTGTCCAAGTCTGTCTTTTTATTCATTCTCTCCCCATTGTTCCACCATTACGGTTTTGAAAGTATCTTGTAGACTTTCCACGCTTTTGAAAATAAGGAGAAATGCAGTACGGGATGATTTGTCGGTATTTTCATCTACCGTTATGCGCAACCCTGTACTTGTAATATCAACTCCAACCCAATCGGGTATTTTGTCATTCCACTGATAGGTCCAATATCCATTGCTGGAAACTGTTATCTCTTCGGTCCCACCCTTTGCTGTAAAATGGACGGATAAAGGAGAAACCGTCAAATAATATGCATCCTCGTCAGAACATGCAGATGATATAAAAATGGCCGCAGATATGGCAACAACAACTCTCAAAAGAGATTTCATTGTCTGCTGAATGTCTTGAGTTCGTATTCTTCCCAGCCATCACCCTTTTCATGATACTCCAACTTAAGGGTCGATGTCGTCAGCTCCTTAATGGTAAAAGTTTGCGGATCTCCAGATTGTGTATATCGAACCGTCAGCTTGTTGTTGGATGATACGGAATAGTCGATACTTTCCGATGAATCCATCTCTTTATAGAAACCAGTTTTGTCTGCATTGAAGACGAAATAGATTTGTGCGTTCGTCATGTCCTCGTCCCATTCGTCCTTGGCGTTGCCGTCGATTTCATAACCGACAGAATGCATGTAACGCCATGTTCCGACGAGTTCTTCCAGATTGATTTGTGCGTTGTCGTCATCATCGGAACAAGCAACAAACACCGTTGTGGCAAACAGGGCCATCAGTAAGAACAACTTTTTCATGGTTGCAATAAGTTTAGGTTTGTCGTCCCAGCACCTGAACGACGGTTCATCATGTTTGATTTATTAAAAGCAGAAAGCGTGGAACTGCAATATATGATATTCGGGAAGTCGAATAAAGGCCAAAATGAAAAAAAGAGCTAAACAAGTGCAAATATAACAGTTGATATACTGCATTTTATGCGGTATCAGATTCGGGAAAGACTTTTTAATTTGTCTTAATTCGTTGCAGGTTTCTTCGGGATATATGGGAACATATACGGGAATTTATTTACCTTTGCGGTGTGATTCAAAAAGCGATGCAGATGAAAGTTTCCGTCTATCTGAAAAAGTGCTCCCCAGAGACCTCGAACATCTGTTTCCGGGTCAGGGAGAAGAGTGTAGACATAAAAGTGGTCTCTCCCCTTGAGGTGCAGGACAGGTATTGGGATTCCGACACCCTCAGTTACAGGCGCACGACGGCTGTTCCTGCCGCCGAGCAGAAACGCCTGCCCGGACAGATTGCCGCCATCATCGAGCGGGCGGAGAAGACCTTCTCGGACAAGGCGGACGGCAGGTGGATGAGGCAGGTCATCGAGGATGTGCTGTACCCAGCCCGCGCCTTCGAACGGAACCACCCGAACCTGCTCGCCCGCGTCCACGAGTATCTGGAAAAGTTTGACGGTGCGGAGAGGACCAAGGAGCATATCGTTCGCTTCGAGCGCAAGATGACCCGCTACCACGACTACCGCCGGGAGATACTGGGCGAGGCGGACTTCACCCTCTTCGTGGAGACCGTCACGCTGGAGCAAATGAACGATTTTAGGGATTATGTCGTGAACGAGTACAAACTGCGGCAGGAGCATCCCGACTTCTATACTCCCCGCACGCTCATCAACCACAGGCCGAGGCCGCTTTCCGGCACGACCGTCATCAACATCATGAACCTGTTCTGCACCTTCCTGCACTGGTGCAAGAAGATGAAGTATTCCGACAATGAGGTCTATGTGCTCTACGGCTGCAAGGAACCTACCTACGGCGACCCGTTCTTCCTCACTTCCGAAGAGAGGAATATCCTCTACGATGCGGACCTGAGTGACTGTCCGAAGCTGGCCGTCATCCGGGACATCTTCGTGTTCCACTGCTATGTCGGCTGCCGCGTGGGTGACCTTTACAGGCTCACGCGGGACAACATCAAGGACGGCTTTCTGGAATACATGCCGCAGAAGACGAAGAAATGTCAGGCGAAGACCGTCAGGGTGCCGCTGCACGAGAAGGCTTTGAAGATACTGGAACGCTACGATGCCAATGCCGACAGACTGTTCCCGTTCAGGCAGATACACACCTACAACCTCGGCATACGGGAGCTGCTGAAGCGCTGCGGCATAGACAGGACGGTGACCATCCTCGACACGCACGGTTACAACACCATGCAGAAGCCCCTGTACGAGGTGGCCACCAGCCATACGGCACGCAAGACCTTCGTGGGCAACCTGTACAGGCAGGTACCCGACCCCAACCTCATCGCTTCCATGTCGGGACATGTGGAGGGCAGCCGGGCGTTCAGCCGCTACCGCACGATAGACGATGACATGAAGCGAAGGCTTGTAGAAATGATAGACTAGACAGAAAGGAGGACTTATATATGAAAGTGACCGCATTCATCCGAAAGACCGCCGCCAAGAACAACATAACAGACCAGGCACGGGTCTATTTCCGTGTCCGGGACATCGGCGGAGTGGACATCAAGGCCGCGAGCGAACTGTCCATCAATCCCAACCACTGGAGCCCGGAGAGGCAGGGCTACAAGCCCCGCGTGGCTCTGGTGTCGGAGGAGAAGAAGATGGGCTTCGACAAGGACGTGCAGCAGATCACCCACCTTATCACGAAAGAGTACCACCGGGGCGTGGACGGCAGCTGGCTCAAAAGCCTGATAGAGGAATACCACCATCCCAACATCAACGCGAGGGGCGGCAACAGGGCCGACGAATACCTGCTCTCGTACCAGATACGGAAATACATCGAGGAAACACCGCTCGCGGACGAAAGCCGGAAACACCATCTCGACAATCTCAACAAGGTGCTGCGCTACGAGCGTTTCCGCCACGAAGTGCTGCACCAGCGGGGCTTCCACCTCTGCATCGACACCATTACGGCGGACGACATCAGGGACTTCAAACTGTGGATGCAGGAAGAATACAGGTATGTGGACATGTATCCCGTATTCTACCGGAACGAGAAGCACCGTGATGTCGGACAGAAGCGTTCCGAGAACAGCATGTCAGGGTCGCTCTACCGCATCCGCACCGTCGTCAAGTGGTGCATCAAGCGCGGACTGACAAGGAACAACCCCTTCGACCAGTACCAGATTGCCCGGCCGATGTACGGCGACCCGTTCTACCTGACACTCGAAGAGCGGGACAAGGTGTACTATGCAGACCTGAGCGGCATGGGAACTACCTACCCGGTCTACCGTGACATCTTCATGTTCCAGTGCCTGATAGGATGCCGCGTGAGCGACCTGAACAGGCTGACCAAGGCCAATATCGTGGACGGTTTCGTGGAGTACATCCCGCAGAAGACGAAGATGGAGCATGCCAATACGGTGCGTGTACCGCTCAACCAAAAGGCACGGGAGATACTTGAACGCTACAAGGATCTGGAGAACGCCCTGCTCCCCCGGTTCTCGCACTTCGGCTACAACAAGAAGATAAAGGAGATACTCAAGTATGTGGGCATCGACCGCAAGGTCATAGTACTCGACCCCAAGACAAGGGAGGATGTGGCAAGACCCCTGTACGAGGTGGCATCTACCCATACGGCACGCAAGACCTTCATCGGCAACCTCTACAGGCAGGTCAAGGACCCGAACCTGATAGCCTCCATGTCGGGACATTCGGAGGGCAGCCGTGCCTTTGCCCGGTATCGCAAGATTGACGACGAGATGAAGAAGGAACTGGTAAACCTTCTGGACTGATAATTTCCCTGTTTTTTTCCCCCCCCCTCCACAGACAATGCAATATGAATATGGACGAGCAGAAACAGACATACGAACAGTTCAAGGCGGACATCCTCCAGTGGAAGGACGCACACAGGGAGGAATACACCCGCTTCGCGAAAATGATGGCGGACGGGAACGAGGTGCAGTACCTTGCCGTATGCCGGGCCATATTCAGGCAGCTGCCCGGCATCAAAAAGGAATGGCAGATATCATGGTGTGACGACAGCACGGACGGATTCGAGAACATAGGCCTCCATTTTAAAGAGAACGCGGTGCCGGAGCAGATCGTGGAACTGTACAGAAAACAGAGGAAAGAGGATGCGGCCCATCCTCCGTCCTCTTTCTGGGGCAGGATGAAATACATTTTCAGACATAGCCTGAGAAAACGCTGCGTGATCCTGTCCGCACCACTTGTGCTGAGCTGGCTGTATTACGGCAAGAGCTTCGAGGCCATGGTGGACATGGTCAGCAGGCAGGCGGGGCATCCCAAGGCGGGGAATGCCGAGAGGATGGGATGCTCCATTGTCGTCAGGCAGATTATCGAGGTGTCCATAAAGAACGGCTTCCGCACGCAGGAGGACTGGGACAGGCACTTTGCCATGAAAAGTGCCATTGAGAAAGGCGGCATCGGAGAATGGGCATTGCAGTCCGTAAAGGACGGGATGGGTGGCGGTGATACCGAAAACAACCCGGTGGAAGCGGCAGACTCCTGCAATGGCACACCACCACAAACACAACGGGCGGCAGGAAAGAAAAAGATACAGGAGCGGCCGCTCGCGGATTACCTCAAGTGCGGAAATAAAGAAGCGGTTATACAATGTATCCGCCGTTTCGTTTCCATAAACACGAGTGCCGTCCAACAGGCACTCCCGTTCTATGTGCTGAAAGACCTGCGGCTGATGGCCGGAATGCACGCCGCGAAGGAGTACAGCGTGGGGATGGCATTGCAGTTCCCCGACCTTCCCTCGCTGAAAAGCGAGAGTGCCATACGGCAGGCGGTCGGCTTCCTGAAGGCGGCAAAGCATGTCATCAAGGACGGGAAAGACCAGATGGCACCTCTTATCGAGAGTGACGAGAACAGGGAACTGTACCGGACACTGGCAGCGGAAATCAGAGAAATCGCTGCCGATGATGAAGCGGAAACTGCGGCCGGATAGGGCAAAACGAGCCGTTTTACATGGTCATGCAGACTTGAATGGTCATGACAATTTAAGACAAATCATTATATATCAATCCGTTTCAATTCGCCTGTACTTTTGCACCGTCAATCCTTTTCCCGAGGGTCGGCGGTGCTTCTCTTTTATAAGCCATCGGAAGGGAGGCGTCAGGGAACTTTTGAAGATGGTCATCACAAACTTCAAAACTGATATTTATGATTACCATAGAAAGTCTGGTCGAGCAGGGTGCGAACGTGAAACTGGAAGTTTCGCCAGCCGACCTTAAGATGTTTGCCGAGTCCATCGTGCAGCGCACGATGGCGGCCCGGCAGGAAGAACTGGATGCGGAGATGCAGCGTGCCGCGGAAGAGACATGGCTCAACACAAAGCAGGTGCGTGAGCTGCTGAATGTGTGCGAGGGGACGCTCA
>ENA-OPCN01001494-OPCN01001494.1-human-gut-metagenome-genome-assembly--contig:-NODE-1494-length-15580-cov-4.373462_pt1 | contig 15580 bp, 14 predicted proteins | sample MGYA00241567_ERZ501485 | MGnify/ENA primary metagenome ERZ501485 (study PRJEB25962, sample SAMEA2042579) | human gut metagenome | biome: human gut; feature: human-associated habitat; material: faeces...
GTCAAGCTCGCGACGGAGCTTTCCCGCCGCGCAACGGGCCGCACGTTCTATATCCTCGACGAGCCGACGACGGGCCTGCACATGGCGGACGTGCACAAGCTGATCGAGGTATTGCAGCGGCTGGTCGACGCGGGCAATACCGTGCTCGTCATCGAGCACAATCTTGATGTCATCAAGGTCGCAGACTATATCGTCGATCTTGGGCCGGAGGGCGGCTCCGGCGGCGGACAGATCGTCGCCTGCGGCACGCCGGAGCAGATCGCCGCCTGCCCGGAAAGCTTCACGGGGCAGTATCTGAAAAAGCTGCTGAAATAAGCCGCCGCAACCGCTTTTTGCGCGATAGTTGGTGGCAGCAACCGGGGATTTTCGCAATACTGAAGCCATCCCAAACACAGAAAGGATGGATCCTCTCATGAGAACACTGATTTTTGGACTGTTCGGCATCTGTATGTTCGGCGCGACCGTATTTCTGTTCGTGCTTTTGATCCGGGCGCTGCTCAAATACCTGCGTTCCGGCGAGGTGCGGAAGGAAAAGGCCGAGGCGAAGAAAACGCTCGGCGAAGCGTTAAAAGCGCACCGCACGCGCTGCAAGATGACGCAGGAGTTTGTCGCAGAATCGCTCGGCGTCAGCCGGCAGGCCGTCAGCAAGTGGGAGTCCGGCGCGTCCGACCCGTCAACATCCAATCTGCTCGCCCTTGCAAGGCTCTACGGCGTATCCGCCGAGGAGCTGCTGCGGGAGGCGGCGGGGACGCAGCGCACATAGAGAAAAGGAGCCGTTTTGAATTATTATCTGTCCCTCGCGGCGCTGGTTCCGGCGGTCATTCTGTTTGTCCGCATTTATCAGCTCGACCGCATTGAAAAAGAACCGCGCAGGCTGCTCGGTATCCTGCTGCTGTCAGGCGCGCTGCTGGCGCTCCCGGCGGCGGGTATCCAGCTTCTTGCGTTGCGGACGCTGGGCAGTGCGCTGAACCGGCGCTCGGCGGCGTATCTGCTGCTGGACAATTTCCTGGTGGTCGCCGTGAGCGAGGAGGTCTGCAAGATCGTCCCTGTGCGTCTTGCCGCGTGGAAGCACCCGGCGTTCGATTACCGGTTCGACGCGGTGGTCTACTCCGTGTCCTCCGCGCTGGGCTTCGCGGCGGTGGAGAATATTCTGTATGTCGTGCAGTCTGACCTCCGGACGGCGGTATCGCGGGCGGTTCTGTCCGTGCCGGGGCACTTTTTCTTTGCTGTTGCGATGGGACTGCTCCTCAGCCGGGGCAAGCAGGCCGAAAAGCAGGGGAATGGCCGCAGGCGGACGGTTCTGTGCGCGCTGGCGATCCTCATGCCGGTCGTGCTGCACGGGATCTGGGACGTTCTGCTTGCCGTCCGCAGACCGTGGGCGACCGCCGCGTTCTATTGCTTCGTGGTCGCGTTTTTCATCGCGGCGGACCTCGGCCTGCGCCGCGCCTCACAGACGGACGCACATCTGTGAGCGGCGCGTTTTCGAAATAGCCGAACAAAAACCGGGCGGATCACGTTGCAGTCCGCCCGGTTTCTGTATTATAATAGTTCCATCTGACGGGAGGGCGACGGAATGATCTATCTTGACAACGCGGCCACAACGCTGCATAAGCCGCCGTGCGTGATCGATGCGGTCGTGAACGCGATGCAAACCATGGGCAACAGCGGACGCAGCGCGCACGCGGAAAGCCTTGCCGCGTCCCGGACGATCTATGCCGCGCGGGAGGCGCTGGCCGCGCTCTTCGGCTGCGAACGCGCCGATCATGTGTGCTTCACGGCCAATTCGACCGAGGCACTGAACATCGCCATTTCCGGGCTGATTGCGCCGGGCGACCACGTGCTGTCGACCGATCTGGAGCATAATTCCGTCCTGCGCCCGCTGTACCGCGAGATGGAGCGGGGCGTTTCGGTCAGTTTCCTGCCCGCAGACCGGAAGGGCTGTATCGACTATGCCGATTTTGATCGGCTGCTGCAAACAAATACCAAAGCCGTCATCTGCACGGCAGGCTCAAATCTGACGGGGAATCTGCTTGATTTGACGCGCATCGGCGCGTTCTGCGCAGCGCACGGACTGCTGTTCGTGGTCGACGCGTCGCAGACGGCAGGCGTGTTCCCCATCGATCTGTGCGCGCAGCACATCAGCGTTCTGTGCTTTACGGGCCACAAGAGCCTCATGGGCCCGCAGGGCACGGGCGGCCTGTGTGTGGCGGAGGGCGTGGACATCCGCCCGTGGTGCGTCGGCGGGACGGGCGTGCAGACGTTCCTGCCGTCACAGCCGCCGCAGTATCCCACACGGCTCGAAGCCGGAACACGCAACGGCCACGGCATCGCGGGGCTGCTTGCCGCCGTGCATTTTATTCAGGAGGCTGGCATGGATGCCATCCGCACGCATGAGCTTGCGCTGGCCCGCCGGTTTTACGAGGGCGTGAAGGACGTGGACGGCGTATGCGTCTACGGCGATTTTTCGGATTTCGTGCGCGCGCCGGTCGTGTCGCTCAATATCCGGGACGCGGAATCGTCCATGGTCGCGGACGCGCTGGCGGAGGACTATGACATTGCCGTCCGGGCTGGCGCGCACTGCGCGCCGCGTATGCACGAGGCGCTTGGAACCGTGGAGCAGGGCGCGGTGCGCTTCAGCTTCGGCTATTACAACACGGAGGAGGAAACGGACGCGGCCATCGCCGCAGTCCGGGAGCTGGCAGAGCAATGAGAGAGAAAAAGCAGTGGCTCATCGTCACATTTTACACCACAAGCGCCGCTATGGCGGCGGAAAAGGCCTGCGGGCAGGCAGGCCTCCCCGGCAGGATCATCCCCGTCCCCCGCGAGATCACCGCAGACTGCGGCCTCGGCTGGCGCACAGCGCCGGAAAACCGTGAACGGACCGAGTCGCTGTTTCAGTCACTGTCTCTGGAAACAGACGGATACCATATCTGTATGCTGTGAGGAAGCAGAAAAATGCCCCGCTGCCGGTCAATTCGGCAGCGGGGCGTGTGCGTATTGAGGCTCAGATCGTGGGCTGGTTGGCAGCCTCGATGATCTTGACAAACTTTTCGGGGACGAGGGAAGCGCCGCCGATCAGGCCGCCGTCGATGTCGGGCTGGGCCAGCAGGTCATAGGCGTTCTTTTCGTTCATGGAGCCGCCGTAGAGGATGGAGATCGCACGGGCGACCTTTGCGCCGTAGAGCTTGCGGATGACCGCACGGATGTGCTCGCAGACCTCTTCGGCCTGCTCCGGCGTGGCGGTCTTGCCGGTGCCGATGGCCCAGATGGGCTCGTAGGCAATGATCATCTTGCGGATCTTGTCCTCGCCGATGGAGGCAAGGCCGGTCTTGATCTGCATGGTGATCCACTCCTCGGTGATGCCCGCTTCGCGCTGCTCAAGGCTTTCACCGACGCACATGATGGGGATCAGGCCGTTGTCGAGGGCAGCCAGAACCTTTGCGTTGACGTCCGCGTTCGTCTCGCCCATGGCGCGGCGCTCGGAATGGCCGAGGATGACGTACTTGCAGCCGGCATCCAGCAGCATATTGGCTGCGATCTCGCCGGTGTAGGCGCCGGAGGCGTTGGCGTTGCAGTTTTCTGCGCCGATGCCGATGCGGGTCTCACGCATGGTGCGCACAGCTGCCGGGATGCAGACGGCGGGCACACACAGCGCCACGTCGCACCAGCGGCCGCGCGGCATGATGGTCTTGAACTCGGTCATGAAGGCCTTCGTCTCGGTCGGGGTCTTGTTCATCTTCCAGTTGCCGGCGATGACAGTCTTGCGGTATTTTCTGTTCATGGTGTGAAGTCTCCTATATCTAAATCAAAATTACAATTTATCTGTTCCGTCTTGTAGGGGCCGACGGCTCTGTCGGCCCGGAGAAAGGCGGTGATGGGCGGACAGGGTCGTCCGCCCCTACTTCGTTACCGGCGAGAGATTTTCGTGCAGGGCAAGGCGGGCACAGGCGTACATACTATACGTCAAGTCCGGCCGACGCGGCCATGCTCGGAAAGATCCGGCGGCGTATTTCAGGGCTTTATTTGTCCTGCAGGCAGGCGATGCCGGGCAGCTCGAGACCCTCGAGGAATTCGAGCGATGCGCCGCCGCCGGTGGAGATGTGGGTGATCTTGTCGGCAAAGCCCAGCTGCTCGCAGGCGGCTGCGGAGTCGCCGCCGCCGACGATGGTCACAGCGTCGGAATCGGCCAGCGCCTGCGCAACGGCGATCGTGCCTTTGGCAAGCGTCGGGTTCTCGAACACGCCCATCGGCCCGTTCCAGACGACGGTCTTTGCGCTCTTGACCGCGTCTGCAAACAGCGCGCGGGTCTTCTCGCCGATGTCCAGACCTTCCTTGTCAGCCGGGATCGCGGTCACGTCGACGGTTTCGACCTCGACAGGCGCATCGATGGGGTTCGGGAAATCAGCCGCGACGACGGTATCGATCGGGAGCAGCAGCTTGACGCCCTTCTCCTCGGCCTTCTTCATCATATCCTTGCAGTAGTCGACCTTCTCCGCGTCAAACAGGCTCTTGCCGATGCCGTAGCCCTTGGCCGCGACGAAGGTATAGGCCATGCCGCCGCCGATGATGAGCGTGTCGACCTTCTCAAGCAGGTTATTGATGACGTTCAGCTTGTCGGAGACCTTCGCACCGCCGAGAATCGCGACAAACGGACGCTCCGGATCGGCAAGGGCCTTGCCCATGATGGAAACTTCCTTCTGCACCAGATAGCCGCAGACGGCGGGCAGGTAATCTGCAACACCGGCCGTGGAGGCGTGCGCGCGGTGCGCGGTGCCGAAGGCGTCGTTGACAAAAATATCAGCCATGGAGGCAAGCTTCTTGGAAAGCTCGGGGTCGTTCTTCGTCTCGCCCTTTTCAAAGCGGGTGTTCTCAAGCAGCATGACCTCGCCGTCCTTTAAGGAAGCGGCCAGCGACTGTGCGCTCTCGCCTACAACGTCCTTTGCCATCTTGACCGGCTGGCCCAGAAGCTCGGACAGGCGCTCGGCCACGACCTGCAGGCTCAGCTCAGGCTTGACCTCGCCCTTGGGCTTGCCCATGTGGGAGCAGAGGATGACGCGGGCGCCGTGCTTCACAAGATACTGGATCGTCGGCAGCGCGGCGACGATGCGCTTGTCGCTCGTGATCCTGCCGTCCTTGGTGGGGACGTTAAAGTCGCAGCGGCAGAGCACGCGCTTGCCGGCGACGTCGATATCTTCAACAGATTTTTTGTTGTAGTTCATAGTAGTTCCTCCTTATTTGATCGCGGGTGTGGCCCGCTTTGTTTACAGGTTCCAGTCTGCCATTTTTCCTTCGGTCTTCAGATGCGGGAAATCCTGCTGCCGCAGCGCCTCAAATACGCCGACGGCGGCGGAATTGCTGAGGTTGAGGCTCCGTGCCTCCGCACGGATGGGGATGCGGACGCAGCTGTCGTAGTGGGCAGCCAGAAACTCCTCCGGCAGGCCCTTCGTTTCCTTTCCGAAGAACAGATACGTCCCGTCAGGGTAATCGGCCTCGTCGTAGCGGCGGGGAGCCTTGGTCGAGAACAGGCGCATACAGGCAGGCTGGTTCTTTGCGAAGAACTCATCCAGATCCTCATACACGCGCACGTCGACCAGATGCCAGTAATCAAGCCCGGCACGCTTCACGGCCTTGTCCGAAATATCGAAGCCCAGCGGCTTTACCAGATGCAGGACGCTGCCCGTCGCGGCGCAGGTACGCGCGATATTCCCGGTGTTGGCCGGAATTTCAGGTTCTACCAGTACAATATGCAGCATACGAAAAAACTCCCTGTCCGCCGCTTTGCGGCAGGCAAGCATATTCTATGACAGAACATCGCAGATTTCAACTGTTTTTCAGAAAAAAATAAGGTTTTTTACGAAAAAAATTTCTTTTTGCTGCGCATAAAATTTGGCTGATTTGCCGTCCTTATGGCTGCCAGTCGATCTGCTTCTGACCGTGCTGCGCGAGAAACGCATTGATCTGCGAAAACGGCCTGCTGCCGAAGAAGCCCCGATAGGCGCTCAGGGGGCTTGGGTGCGGGGCCTGCAGAACGAGGCGCGGATAGGGGCTGCGGGCCGCGATCACGGCTTTTTTCTGCGCGTGCGCGCCCCAGAGGACGAACGCGACGGGCTGCGGCAGCGCGGCCAGTCTCTGCACGACCGCGTCTGTAAACGTCTGCCAGCCGAAATCCTTATGGCTTGCGGCCTTTCCTGCCTCCACGGTCAGGCTGCTGTTGAGCAGAAACACGCCCTGCTTTGCCCACGCAGTCAGATCGCCGCTGTCCGGCGGCGTGATATCGCAGTCTGATTGCAGCTCCGCAAAAATATTGCGCAGCGACGGCGGCAGCTTCACGCCCGGATTCACGGAGAACGCCAGCCCGTTGGCCTGCCCCGGCTCGTGATACGGGTCCTGCCCCAGAATCACGGCCCGTACCGCCTCCGGCGGCGTGAGCCGGAAAGCAGCAAACAGCGCCTCGCGCGGCGGATAGACCGCCGACGCGGCGTAGGCCGTGTCCACCCGCTCCGAGAGCGTCTGCCAGTACGGCTTTTCGAATTCCTCCTGCAAAAGCGCCTGCCATGCGCCGAGTTCTTCCGGTTTCATGGTACATACTCCTTAGTATTTCCGATTTTTCCGCAATATTGCTATGCAAAAGCATAGCAATATTCAGAAATGTGCCATTTCCTCGCCCCTGCGGGGCAACCGGAAATGATGCACAAAAACTTCATGCACCGCATCTGCACATTTTCGCGGTGCCCATACATGAAGTTTTATACCATATAAAATACCGGAACACAAGCGCGGCCCGGCGCATAGGGTTTTGCGAGGTGATCGTGTGCAGATCTATGTGGTAAAGCCCGGTGATACGCTGTATTCCATCGGCCGGGCGCTTTCTCTCGCGCCGGGGTTCCTTGCGCGCTATAACGGCCTGCGGGAGCCGTACCGGCTGGCCGTGGGGCAGAGTTTGCTTGTCCTGTACCCGGAACAGACTGTGACCGTCCGGGCGGGGGATGCGCTGTCGTCCATCGCGGCCTCGTCCGGGACGGATGTGCTGTCGCTATTCCGGATGAACCCGAACCTGTCCGGCTCCGACCAGCTCTATCCGGGGCAGGTTCTCGTGACGCAGCTGGAGCAGAGCCGGACGCGCAGCGCGTTTGTCGGCGGGTACGCGTATCCGTATGTGCAGGAATCCGTTTTGCGCGGCATTCTGCCGTTTGCCGGGGCGCTGATGCCGTTTACCTACGGCTTCACGCCGGAGGGCGCGCTCATGCCGATGGACGACGAGCGGCTGCTTGCGCTGGCAGGGGAGTACGGCGTGCGGCCGTTTCTGCACCTGTCGACGCTGACGGCAGCCGGAACCTTTTCCGCCGCGCAGGCGGCGGTCGTGCTGCGAAGCGAAGCGCTTCAGCAGACGCTTGCCGAGGCGGTGCTGCAAAAGATGCAGGAAAAGGGCTATATGGGCCTGGACGTGGACTTTGAATATCTGGGCCGGGAGCTGGCAGAGGCATACGCGCAGTTCCTCTCGCGTCTGCACGGGCTGCTTGCGCCCTACGGCCTGCCGCTCATCGCCGCCCTTGCGCCCAAAACCTCCGCCGATCAGCCCGGCACCCTCTACGAGGGCTACGACTACGCCGCTGTCGCCTCCGCCTGCGACGCAGTTCTGCTGATGACTTATGAATGGGGCTACACCTATGGCCCGCCGATGGCGGTGGCGCCGATTGGGGCGGTGCGGCGGGTGGTGGAGTTTGCGCTGACGCAGATGGAGCCGGGAAAGATTCTGCTGGGGTTCCCGAACTATGCTTATGACTGGACGCTGCCGTTCACGGCGGGGGCGACGCGGGCGCAGTCCATCGGGAACGAGGCCGCGCCGCTGCTCGCGGCGCAGTATGGCGCGGAAATTCAATTTGACGAGCAGGCGCAGACGCCGTATTTCACCTATCTGGACGAGGCCGGACAGCCGCACGAGGTCTGGTTCGAGGACGCGCGCAGCGCGCTGGCAAAGTTCGGACTGCTGACGGAATATGGCCTGCTGGGGCTTGGCTACTGGAACTTCATGCGGCCCTTTGCGGCGGGGTTCAGCCTGCAGAATTACCTGTTTTCCATCCCTTGAGTAACCGATGATTCAATTGTCCGCGGTTGTCAGCGGATCTTTTGCCCCAACTGTGCAGTTTGAAAAACTTGAAATACATACAGTATTCCTTCGTTTTTCAAACTTTCATTTGGGACAAAATTTCTCGCTGACAACTCTTGCCAATTCAATCAGCGGTTACTTGAGTGTCTGCGTTGACAAAATCCGGCGGGTGCGGTATGATGAAAAAACAATAAAAGGAGGACACCTTTATGCCTGCATCCAAGGTTTATTTTACCGATTTCCGCTGCCGCAACGGCGTGAGCCAGCTCGATAAGCTTCGGAAGCTGCTGGAAAAATCAGAGTTTTCCCAGATCGACTTTGACGGCAAGTTCGTCGCCATCAAGCTGCACTTCGGTGAGCTCGGCAACCTGTCGTTCCTGCGTGCGAACTATGCCAAGGTCGTCGCCGATTTTATCAAAGAACGCGGCGGCAGGCCCTTCATCACCGACTGCAACACGCTCTATGTCGGCAGCCGCAAAAACGCGCTCGAGCATATGGACACCGCCTACTTAAACGGCTATTCCCCGTTCTCCACCGGCTGTCACGTTATCATCGCCGACGGCCTGAAGGGCTCGGACGATATCGAGGTTCCCGTCGCGGGCGGCGAATACTGCAAGACCGCCCGTATCGGCCGGGCCGTGATGGACGCGGATATCGTGATCTCACTGGCGCACTTCAAGGGCCATGAGGAAGCGGGCTTCGGCGGCGCGCTCAAGAACATCGGCATGGGCTGCGGCTCCCTCGCGTGCGGGCAAGATGGCCATGCACGCCGACGGCAAGCCGTATGTCGAAACAGACCTGTGCGTCGGCTGCGGCGCCTGCGCGAAGATCTGCGCGCACAACGGCCCGCAGATCGAAAACAAAAAGTGCCGGATCGATCAGAACAACTGCGTCGGCTGCGGCCGCTGCATCGCGGTCTGTCCCAAGGACGCCATCCATCCGACTTTCCAAGCCAGTGTCAGGCTCCTTAACTGCAAGATTGCGGAATACGCCAAGGCCGTGCTGGACGGTCGTCCCAGCTACTGCATCAATATCGTCCGCGACGTCTCGCCGAACTGCGACTGCCACCCGGAAAACGACGTGCCCATCGTCCCGGACGTCGGGATGTTTGCATCCGCCGACCCCGTCGCGCTGGATCTGGCCTGCGCCGAGGCTATCAACCGTCAGCCGGTTCTTCCAAACAGCGCCATCACCGATCTGAAGCACGAGCACGACTGTGACCGCTTCCATGCCGCGCATGACAATACGCACTGGCAGGATCTGATCGAGCACGGCAAAAAGCTCGGCATCGGCCAGGATACCTACGAGCTTGTGACCATCCGCTGAGACGCTAGGGTGTATCTGAAAACTCCCAACGCACCCGGACAGCGGGCCTTTTTGCGGTGCGCCGCGTCATTTTTCCTTGAAATACGTCAGTATTCCTGCGAAAAAATGTCTTGCGCAACGCAAAAATCCCTCGCTGCCGGTCACATCATGAGTTTTCAGATACACCCTAATCAAAAATCCGTGAAGAACCGGTACAAGTTTCGGTTCTTCACGGAATTTCTGTTTGTGCCAATTATTTTGCGCGGCCGCGTCTGGAAAGATGGATCGCCATGCCGATGACAAAGCCGGCAACAGCCGGGAGCAGCCAGCCGAGGTTCAGGTCGAACAGCGGCAGATACCGTTTCGCCAGCTCGACCGGCGCGTCGAGCCGCAGGGCCGTCCGCACACCGGCGGGCAGCGTCTTGAAAAAGTCGAAGATCGCCGCAGCCCACGTGAAGATCATGGTCGAAAGATACACGGCGCGGTCGTGCCGGAAGAGCTTGCCCGCGAAGGCCAAAATGATCAGTGCGGTGGCGGGCGGATAGATGAGCATGAGCACGGGGATGGAATACTCGATGATCGCACTCAGGCCCACGTTGGAGACGGCGAAGGAGAACAGCGTGAACAAAATCGCCCAGAGCTTATAGGAAATTTTCCCGTGCGTCATCTTGACGAACGTTTCCGAGCAGGAGGTCACGAGGCCGATGGAGGTTTTGAGACAGGCGAAGGTAATGGTGACGGCGAGAATGATCTGGCCGACGCCGCCGAAGTAATGCCCCGCGATCTGCGTCAGGGCGATGCCGCCGTTGTCGGAGATCTCAAACAGCCCGCGCGACTGCGTGCCCATGAGGATCGTAACGACGTAAATGACCGCCATGAGAAGCCCAGTCAGCACGCCGGAACCCAGCACATCGACGGCGACCGCGTCGTCATTGTCAACGCCCATGCGGCGGATGACATCGATGACCACAATGCCGAAGGCAAGACCCGCGATGGCGTCCATGGTGCCGTAGCCCTCAATGAACGAGGAGAAGAACGCGCTTGTTTTGGTGGCGTAAGGCTCGGTCGGGGCCACGTCCGAGATGGACGCGCCGGGCTTCAGCAGCGCCGCGATCACGAGCACGGCCAGAAACAGCAGGAAGACGGGATTGATGATCTTGCCGATCCAGACCGTGATCTTGCCCGGACGCAGCGAGAAGAACAGTACGAACGCGAAGAAGACGGCCGAGAACAGCAGCAGCGCCAGCGGCTGCGCAGTCTCCGACACCATCGGCGAAACGCCGGTCGTGAACGAGACGGTCGCGCATCTGGGAATGGCGAACAGCGGGCCGATAGTCAGATAGAGCAGGCACGTGAAGAAAATGCCGTAGCCCTTGCCGACCTTGCCGGAGAGCGTCTGCAAGCCGTCCGAGTGCGTCACGCCGATGGCGGCGACGCCAAAGATGGGAATGCCGACGGCGGTGATAATAAAGCCGATGATGGCCGGGATCACATTGCTGCCCGCCATCTGGCCGAGGTGGACGGGGAAAATAAGGTTGCCTGCGCCGAAGAACATACCGAACAGGGTCGTCGCGACCAGAATGCGCTGTCTGCGCGTCAGTTTTTTTGTCGTCATTTTGTGTGCGCTCCTTTAATTTATGAACTGATTGTAAACGCAGGGCTTGCAAAATGGAAGCGCGTGATTATAATGGTTCTATGACGGTTTATCATATCCCTTGTCATACCCACCCGGAAAGGAGCGGCGCATGGACAGCAGAAAGCTTGAAATTTTAATGACAGCCGTTGATCTCGGCAGTCTTTCCAGAGCGGCGGAGGTCGTCGGCTATACGCAGTCGGGGCTGACGCATCTGGTCGACAGTCTGGAACGGGAGATCGGTCTGACGCTGGTGCAGCGCGACCACAGCGGCATTGCCCTGACCGAGGAGGGCAACGCGCTCATGCCCGCCATCCGCGAATTTCTGCGCGCAAACGCGCGGCTGGAGAATCAGATCTCCGCGATCACGGAAAAATCGGCGCAGACCATCCGCGTCGCGGCCTATGCCAGCATCGCCATGCGCTGGATGCCGGAGATCCTCTACCGGTTCCGGCGCGTCTGCCCGCACATCGACGTCGATCTGCGGACGGTCGACCATGAACTCGAGCCGTTCGAGCTGCTTGAGGCGTGGCGCACAGACGTGATCTTCGCTGCGCGGCAGAGCGCCTTCGCCTGCGACTGGACGCCGTTGCACAACGACGCGATGTACGCCATTTTACCGGCGGATTACCCTACGGACGACCGCGAGACGTTCCCAATCACGGAATTCGAGGGTCGGGACTTCCTGATGCCCTATGGCCGGTTCGATATCGACGTGGGCGCGGCGTTCCGGAAATACGGCGTGAAGCCCGTCATCCGCCCCTGCCACGTCGACGACGAGACGGTCATCCGCATGGTCGGCAAGGGGCTTGGAATCTCGATGATGGCGGAGATGATGCTCCGCGGCAAGCTGAACGGTGTGAAGACGCTCCCGGTCAGCCCGAGCGTCAGCCGCGAACTCGGCATGGGCCTGCGCCCGGGCGGCCATCTGCCGGAGGGCATCGCCCGCCTGCGCGAATGCGTGCTGGAATTCATCGGGGAACTCTGAATATGGAAAAAGGCTGCCGGACGGCAGCCTTTTTATGTGTTTTTACCCTTTTTCCGTCAGGATCCCGCGCAGGTCGCAGATCGCATGGCGGGGGCATTTGACGGCGCACTGGCCGCAGGACAGGCAGACGGACTCGTCGATGTGGGAGAGATTGTCCGTCACGGTGATCGCGCCGGCCGGGCAGACCTTCTGACAGATGCCGCAGCCGATGCAGCTGACCTGACACATCCTCCGCGCGTCCTTGCCGGGGTCTTTGTTGGAGCACTTGACGACGACGGGGTTTGCGCATTCGTGGATGCGGATGAGTTCGCGCGGGCATTCGCGCACGCATTTGCCGCAGGCGATGCACTTGTCCTCGTCGACCTCGGCCACGCCGTATTCATTCAGGGCGATGGCCTCGAATTTGCATACGTTCACGCACAGCTCGCAGCCGACGCAGCCGTACTGGCACTCTGCCGTGGCGCGGCAGCCGCCATTGCAGGCGACAAAGGCCGCCTTATAGGGGAAGCGTTTTTTGACAGCCATCTTACTTTCCCCTCCTTTCATACGGCGTGTTGGCAAGCGGGAGCTTTGTGCGGCGCTCACCGTCATAGCGGAAATAGGCGTCGGCAATGGCGGGCGCGGTGGGGATCGATGTGATCTCGCCGATGCCGATGGCGCCGCAGGCGACGTCGAGCCCCGGCTTATCGACCACGATGGGCACGATCTTCGGGATCTCGTGCGCCCGGAACAGGCCGAGCTCGCCGTATTTTTCGATGGGCTTGCAGTTGCCGTCAATCGGATACTGCTCACGCAGGGCATAGCCCATGCTCATGACGACGCCGCCCTCGATCTGTCCTTCACACGAGCGGGGGTTGACGGCCTTGCCGACGTCATGCGCGGCGACAAGCGATTCGACCTTTCCAGTCTTCTTGTCGACGACGCACATCTGCGTGGCGTAGCCGTAGGCCACGTGCGAAACAGGATGCGGCACGTCCGCGCCGAGCTTATCGGTCTTTGCAAGATACTCGCCGTAGAATTCCTGACCGGCAAGCTCCGCAAGCGTGTGGGTTTCCAGCGCTGCGGCGAGCTTTTCGCAGGCCCGTCTGCACGCTTCGCCTGTCACGAGCGTCTGGCGGGAGCCGGAGGTATCGCCGGAATCCGGTGCGATCCAGGTGTTCGAGCGCTCATAGACGATATCGCCGCGCGTCAGCGGCGTATTCGTGACGATCATCTGCACGAGCACCGTGCCGACGCCCTGGCCGATGCACGAAGCGCCCGCGTAGATATGCACCTTTGCGTCGTCTTCCACGATCAGCTTGCAGCGGCCCCAGTCGGGGATGCCGACGCCGACGCCCGCGTTTTTCATCGCGCAGGCGATGCCGACGGGCTTGCTCAGTTTCATGGCCTCGTCGTAATACGGCTTGACCGCCTCCAGCGTCTCGACAAGGCCCGTCTCCGCGCCGACGATCTGGCCGTTCGGCAGCTCCTGCCCGGGCCGGATGGCGTTGCGGTAGCGGATTTCCCACGGGGTGATGCCGACCTTATCGGCCATTTCGTTCAGAAGCGTCTCGGTGGCGAAGCACGTCTGCGTGACGCCGAAGCCGCGGAACGCGCCTGCGGGCGGGTTGTTGGTATAGTAGGCCGTGCCTTCGATCTCGAAATTCTGATAGTTATAGGGGCCGGCTGCGTGCGTACACGCACGCTCAAGCACCGGGCCGCCCAGAGAGGCGAACGCGCCGGTGTCGGAATAGACCTTGGCCTTGACGCCCTGAATGATGCCGTTTTCGTCGCAGCCCATGGTGAAGTCCATCCAGAACGGGTGGCGCTTGGGATGGATGAGCAGGGATTCGGGCCGCGTGAGCTTGACCTTGACGGTCCTGCCGGTCAAGTACGTGATGAGCGCGGCATGGTGCTGAACACTCATGTCCTCTTTTCCGCCGAAGCCGCCGCCGACGAGCTGGTTCTGCACGCGGACCTTGTCAGAGCCGAGCAGGAGCTTGCACTCGTGCAGCGTTGTGTGTGAGGACTGGTCGGTCGAAAGCACCATCACATAGCCATCCGGGTCGATGTACGAGACGGCGCATTCCGGCTCCAGAAACGCGTGCTCCGTCCACGGCGTCTCGAAATGCTGCGAAATGACGTATTTGGAGTTTTTGATGGCCGTATCCGCGTCGCCGCGCGCGATATGCTTATACGCCTGCACGTTCGATTCTTCCTCGTCAAATACACGCGGCGCGTTCTCCGCCCACGCCTCGGGCGGGTTATGGACGGCAGGCAGCGGCTCATAGGTCACCTTTACGAGCTTTTTCGCCTTTTCCAGAATCTCAGGCGTTTCCGCAACCACGAGTGCGATCGCGTCGCCCAGATAATGCGTCAGCCCGCCGATGGGGATGAGCGAATACTGGTCGTGCTTCAGATGGCCGACCTTGTTTTCGCCGGGGATATCTGCCGCCGTAATGACGCGCACGACGCCGGGCAGCGCCTCCGCCTTCGACGTGTCAATGGCAAGGACTCTGGCACGCGGATACTGGCTGCGGACGGCGGAGCCGTAGCACATATCGGGCAGGTACCAGTCGTCTGGATACTTGCCGTAGCCCAGCACCTTTTCCTCCACGTCGATGCGGTGGACGCTCGAGCCGAGCTTCCAGTCGTTTTCCGACGCTTCGGGGATCACGCCCTCGCGGCGGCATTTCGCTGCCAGACGCACAGCGTCCATGATCTTCACATAGCCCGTGCAGCGGCAGTAATTGTTGCGCAGGGCATAGCGGATCTGATCGTCTGTCGGGTTCAGGTTCCGGTCGAGCAGCGCCTTTGTGCACAGCACCATACCCGGAATACAGAAGCCGCACTGCACGGCTCCGGCCTCGCCGTAGGCGTAGGTGTAGAGCCTCTTTTCTTCATCCGTCAGCCCCTCGACGGTGATGACGTGACGGCCCGCCAGCGAATCGGTGAACGGTGTGCAGGCGCGGATGGGTTCGCCGTCAATGAGCACGGTGCACGCGCCGCAGGCGCCCTCCGAACAGCCGTCCTTGACGCTTGTCAGGTGCAGCGTGTCGCGCAGATAGCGCAGCAGGCGCTGATTCTTCTCCACCGTGACTTCCGTTCCGTTTACAAAAAATACGGCCATGGCAAAAAACTCCCTTCATTTGAATCTCGGCTCTCACGTCACAGCCGCAGCTGTTCTCGGCACATGGCCACCGTAATTCCGAAGTTTCCCGGCCACGGGACATAATTCCTAAAAATCTTTTATCATTATACAATATTTTTTTGTATGTTGCAAGAAATGTGCCGCCGTATCGTTATTCTTTTTATAAATAACGGCAGGCGGCGGGGTTTATGCGGCACGATTCGGCAGGTTCTCCACAATTTCCACACGGTTGTCCACATCTTGTGTTTCCTGGCGATTTCCCGCCACAATTTATTGTGGCGGATGGGCAGGATTCGTGCGTTTTTGCGTCCGGGCTGTCCTACAATAGCTGCAAGAAGTCCTTGCAGAGGAGAGATGCTATGGCAAAGACAAAACGCCTTTCGGTGCTGGAATCGGGCCGGGTCCTCTATCTGCCGG
>ENA-OPCN01001495-OPCN01001495.1-human-gut-metagenome-genome-assembly--contig:-NODE-1495-length-15565-cov-2.117215_pt1 | contig 15565 bp, 10 predicted proteins | sample MGYA00241567_ERZ501485 | MGnify/ENA primary metagenome ERZ501485 (study PRJEB25962, sample SAMEA2042579) | human gut metagenome | biome: human gut; feature: human-associated habitat; material: faeces...
GGATGAGGGCGCCGTAGCGGGCTACGGCAACCGAATTCGGGTGAAATCTCCCACAAATTGGGGCGTGCAGATTGCGGGAATGATTTTTCAAACACGCTCTAATATTAAAAGGCGGAATTTAACAATTTAAACACATTTTTCCCACAAAGAGAACACAAATTGTCTCTATACTGTGAACTATCAAATGAAGAGAACATAAAGGAGTTTCTAAAGGAGGCTTTTATCATGAAGAATAGAAATGAAGAATTAAAGAGAAAACTTAAAAAGGCAGCAAGCATTAGTCTTTGTGCAGTACTGGCAGGCGGCCTTGCAGCAGGAACATATACAGGAGTTAACTATCTGACAGGCTATGAGCAGAGCGTACAGGCAGCAAGCGAAGATAAGGTTGAGTTGCTGAAATCTGAGAAGAAATCGGATGATTCCAAGGATGACAGCAAAGATGAGAGTACAGCAAAGGGTAGCCTTGATGTATCTGATATTGTAGAAGCGGCAATGCCAAGTATCGTTTCCATTACAACTAAATCTGTAGAAGAGGTTCAGAACTACTACGGAATGTTTGGCCAGTACGGTGCTTACTCTCCTGAGCAGAGAGAAGTACAGGGAAGCGGTTCCGGTATTATCATTGGTAAGAACGATTCCGAGCTTCTGATCGCAACCAACTATCATGTAGTAGAAGGTGCGGAGACTTTATCTGTTGGCTTCTGTGACAGCACAGCATGTGAGGCTAAGGTAAAAGGTTATGACAGCGAGAGGGATCTTGCAGTTGTAGCAGTTTCCCTGGATGATATTGACAGCGATACAATGGATGCCATTACGATTGCAACTATCGGTAATTCCGATGACCTGAAGGTTGGTGCACAGGTTGTTGCAATTGGTAACGCACTTGGTTATGGTCAGTCCGTAACAACCGGTATTGTAAGCGCCAAGAACCGTCAGCTGAATTCTGATGATACAGTCGGCGATTATGACAGCGACAGCAATTCCGCTACGAACCTGATCCAGACAGATGCAGCAATCAACCCAGGCAACAGCGGTGGTGCTCTTCTGAACATGAACGGTGAGGTTGTTGGTATCAACTCTGCAAAGCTTGCTTCCACAGCGGTTGAGGGTATCGGTTATGCAATTGCAATTTCTGATGTAACAGATACGCTGGAGAGCCTGATGAATGAGGAGACCAGAGATAAAGTTGATAACCACGGTGTTCTGGGAATCACAGTTCAGAGTGTTGACAGTGCAGTAAGTGAAGCATACGGTGTTCCGGAAGGCGTTCTTGTAAGAGACGTAACAGAAGGCGGTGCAGCTGATGAGGCTGGTATTGAAGCAAAATCCATCATTACAAAATTTGCAGGCAAGGTTGTTACAACCAAGGAACAGCTGATTGATTTCCTTTCCTACTACGAGCCAGGTGAGGATGTAGAGCTTACCCTTGAGGTTCCGGATGGAAAAGGTTACAAAGAAGAGACGGTAACTGTAACTCTTGGCGAGAACACAAATACACAGAGTACGGATTCCAAGGACAACGGTGACGGTCAGGGAAGCAGCCAGGATGATAATCTTCTGGAAGACTGGGAGAATAACGAAGGCGGCTCAGGTCTCCAGTACGGCGAGGGCTGGAATTAAACACTTGGGCGAATACGCTCTAGTAAGGCATACAGATTGCTGGAATGCTTTTTAGACACGCTCTAAGGCAGGAGAACCGGGATTGATTCAGCCACGGAAATGTAAATAATAGAATGAGAGAGGTTCATCTGTAAAAAAGGTGAACCTCTTTTTTCGGGCAAAATTTCCCACAAAGCGAGGCATGCCGGTTGCGAAACAGATTTTTCAAATATACTCTGCTTTGAAATAGTTAGAAAACACATAGAAAACTGAATAATAGATTGCGTAACCTACCTTAAAAAGGTATAATTATTTTATTGTCTGCAGACTGCGGCATAATATTTTTTAGAGTTATACGAAAAAGGAAAAGAGTCAGCAAAATGAACAACGAAAGATTTCTGGTTTTCGATATAGATGATACCTTATACAGCCAGATGGAGCCGTTGCTTACAGCCTGTGAGTTCAGTCTGGGCAGGAAGCTTCCGGATCCGGAGCTGTTTTACCGGATCTTCGGGAAAAGAAGCGCTGAAATGTTTCTGTTCAGCGAGAGTGGACAGGTTTCCATTCATGAATCCCGGATTTACAGAATTGAAAATACTATGAAAGACCTGGGAATTCCCTTTACCAGAGAGCAGGCAGAGCTCTTCCAGAAGAGATATAAAGAGAATCAGTCCCATCTTCATGTTTCAGGGGTAATGACACAACTGCTGGACGAATGCGAAGCTGCCGGAGTGAAAATGGGCGTGATCACCAACGGACCTTTTTCCCATCAGGTTCAGAAGTTTCACACACTGGGACTTGATAAATGGTTTACAGAGGATCAGCTGATCGTGTCTGCAGGTGTGGGCGTGGTCAAGCCGGATGTGAAGATATTCCGCATGGCAGAAGAAAAATGGGGAATGAAGCCGGAGAATACTTTTATGATCGGGGATTCTCTGGAGAATGACATTGCAGGTGCAAAAAATGCCGGATGGAAGACCATCTGGATGAACCATCACCGTTATACGGTTCCGGAAGGTATGGAAAAACCAGATTATATTGCATATACAGAGGAAGAGTTGAGAAAGCTTATTGTCCAAATATGCTTTACAACGAAGAAGGATGGATAAAGTATGGTATCAGATTACAAAATCACCATGGAGCAGGCAGAATACGAGATGGTCTGTTACCGTAGGGTTTTTAACTTTGTAAGGCTTCTTGACCAGGAAAAACTGGAGAAATTGAATGCAGAAGGTCTGTTGGCAGCAGAGGGCGGACAGACAAAAAAAGCAGATTTGTGCATAGGACATTTTTGCCAGGGCTGTGTGGCAATGGAAGCCTTTTTACGGAAGGCAGAGCTGTGCAAGCTGGAATTTATTGGAGATGACATTTATCAGATCATGGCTAAATATCTGGAAATTGACGGTAATCCTTATGTAATGGAGCTTTTGAAGAAAATGGACAAAAGCAGCCTGATCGACCGGAAAGATCATGAGCGCCTGATCAGCAGCCTTACCGGATATAACGAGAGACTGTATCAGGATGTTCTTACGAAGGCATACAACAGACGTTATTATGAAGAAGAATTGAAGTCCAAGATGGGACCGGCTGGAATTGCCATGATCGATCTGGACGATTTTAAGCTTTATAACGACACATATGGACATAATGCCGGGGATATGGCACTGACTGTTGTTGCAGAAACCATATGCAAGCATATCCGCAAGGATGATATTCTGATCCGCTATGGAGGGGATGAGTTTCTTCTGGTGCTTCCCGGAGTAACAGAAGTGAAATTTGCCGGAAGACTGCAGGAAATCCATGATAAGATCCATCTGGCTACTGTGCCGGGATATGCCGGGATTCAGCTTTCTGTGAGTATTGGAGGAACAATTGCCGGGGTCGATGAAACGCTGGGAAGTGTGGTAGGAAGAGCTGACCGCTTTATGTACCAGGCGAAAACCCGTAAGAATCTGGTGGTAACCGAGTCTAATGAGATAAAAGATGGAAATGCAGATGGCGCAGAGGTTAATCGTGATGAGCTGAAACAGCAGATTCTGATCGTGGATGATGCTGAGCTGAACCGTGATATTCTTGCGGAGATTCTGCACCATGATTTTAAGACTATGGAAGTAAGCAATGGGGAGGAATGTCTCTCCGTGCTTCGGGAGTATGGTGCAGGAATCTCACTGGTGTTGCTTGATATTGTAATGCCTGGCATGGACGGCTTTGCAGTTCTTGAGGAGATGAACCGGAATCATTGGATCGAGGACATTCCGGTCATCATGATCTCCAGTGAGGAGACAGAATCATATATACGCCGGGCGTATGAAATGGGAGTTTCAGACTATATCAGCCGCCCGTTTGATGCCAGGGTTGTTTACCGGCGTGTATATAATACTATTAAATTATACGCAAAACAGAGGCGCCTAATCACACTTGTAACGGATCAAATTCGAGAAAAAGAAAAAAATAGTCAAATTTTGATAGATATTCTCAGCCATATCGTAGAATTTCGTAATGGAGAGAGCGGTCAGCACGTTCAGCACATAAAGATGTTGACCGGATTTCTGCTGGACAGACTGATGCAGAAAACAGACAAATATGATCTGAAATGGTCTGACCAGTACATGATCACAATAGCATCTGCCCTTCACGATATTGGTAAAGTGGGAATCGATGAGAAGATTTTGAATAAACCAGGCAGACTGACAAATGAAGAGTTTGAGGAAATGAAAAAGCATACCCTGATCGGTGCTTCCATGCTGAAGAGTCTTGGGGTATATCAGGATGAGGAGCTTGTGAAGGTGGCTTACCAGATCTGCAGATGGCACCACGAGCGCTATGACGGCAAGGGCTATCCGGATGGTCTGAAGGGGGAAGAAATTCCGATTGCAGCCCAGGTGGTTTCTGTTGCGGATGTATATGATGCACTGACAAGTGAGCGCGTATATAAGAAAGCATTTTCCCATGAGAAGGCTATGGAGATGATTCTGGCTGGTGAGTGCGGAACCTTCAATCCGCTGCTTCTGGAGTGTTTGCAGGATATTCAAGGCAATATCCAGGTGGAAATGAAGAGAGCAGCAGAGCAGCCTATGCTTGTGCAGAATTCTTATGTGGGGAAGATGATTGAGACGGTGCAGTAGGCATGGATTATTATAATGTATTATATTGCGGTATTGTTCGGCGAAGGGTTTTTGGGAAAGATCGTGAACAGCAGCATTTGCAGGTCGGGGGACCTGCGGGAGTGGGGGTAAGTTTTACTTTATGAAAAAGAAAATTCTTACACTGGCGGCAGTGGTAACACTGCCGTTTATTCTTCTTGTGATGTATCTTCTTGCCTCGATGGCAAGCTACAGCAATACCTACGATGAGATCGTAAGCAACATGACTGTAGCGAACAATTACAATCTGAATTTCAAAGAAGAGATGGACGAGAGCCTGTATAAGCTGGTTGTTGGCTACGTCACTCTGGATACCATCGAAACAGACAAAAGTCTTAAGAATCCATATACTTTAATAGATGAATTACGCAGCGAGTTTACCAGACTGACAGCCATTACCACAGAATCTGAGAGCAAGCTGTGGCTGGAGAGCCTTCTTCGCAATATCGATACCCTGGAAAAAAGGGTGGACGATATTGTGGACAGCATTTCTGCCGGTGGCAGATATAATGAGAATATTGAGAAGCTGGACAACAATATTTACATTCTGACAGAATTGATCCAGGACGATATTCAGTATTATATTTATTATCAGACACGTTATATGGACAAGGTCACGGATACCCTGCAGGATCAGATCAGGCGGTTCATGGTGGTGTGCAGTGTGCTGATCGGCGTGCTGATCATTGTGGTTGCAGTCAGCGCGGTGATGATCGTTTCCGGTATTATACAGCCTATCAGTCAGCTGAACCAGGCTACGGAGAAAATCGCTCAGGGTGATTTTAATGCCAGAGCCCAGGCGGATTCCGAGGATGAGGTGGCTGAGCTTGCAGTGAGCTTTAACAAAATGGCAGGAAGCATGCAGTCTCTGATCGATAAGGTGAAGGAAGACGAGCGGAAAATGCGAAAAGCAGATCTGCGCCTTCTTCAGGAGCAGATCCAGCCTCATTTTCTTTATAATACGCTGGACACCATTGTGTGGCTGATCGAGTCCAATGAGCCGGACGAAGCGGTGACCATGGTTGTTACCCTGTCAGACTTTTTCCGTGAGATCCTAAGCAAAGGGAAGGAATTTATCTCCATTAAGGAAGAAGAGAAGCATATCAGCAGTTATCTCCAGATCCAGGAAATGCGTTACCGGGATATTCTGGAATATGACATTCAGCTGGATCAGGTAATTTATAAATATCAGATTCTGAAGCTGACTCTTCAACCGGTAGTGGAGAATGCGCTTTATCATGGCATTAAGTATAAGCGTGCTAAGGGATGTATTCACATTCATGGGGAGAAAGAGGGAGATATTATCCGTCTGACTGTCCGGGATGATGGTGTGGGCATGGATGAGGAAGAGCTTGAACAGCTTCGTCAGCAGATTGAGAAGCCCTGCCAGGAGACGGAGAAGGGGTTTGGTCTGGCAAATGTAAATGAGCGTATCCACATGTATTTCGGACCGGAGTATGGAATGAAGATCCAGTCACAGAAGGGTAAGGGAACTACAGTGGAGATTGTAATTCCGGCTATTCTGGAAGCTCCGGTTGAGAAAACAGGGAATGATACAGCAAAAGTGGCTGAAGGCGGCAACAGCGTGAATTTTGACGCAAATAAAAAAATAAAAAGTAATCCGAAACAGCAGAATGCCAATAAGATAATTGAGGGTGGACGGCCACAGCAGGAGGAGACAGGCGTATGAGACAGTTTATAAGAAAAAACATCTGGGCTGTGGCACCGGTTGTGTTTGTGCTTGTGGCACTGGTTCTTCTGGGAAGTCCTTTGAGCAGCAGTAAAGTGCAGGAAACTCCTGCGGAGGACGACAATCTGATCGTAGTAGGTGTTTCCCAGGTGGGAAGCGAATCTGTATGGCGAAGTGCCCACACGCAGTCCATTCAGGACGCTTTCACCAGGGAAAACGGCTACATGCTGATTTTTGACAATGCCAGACAGAAACAGGCCAATCAGATCAAGGCCATCCGAAGCTTTATTTCCCAGCAGGTGGATTATATCGTACTTTCTCCTATTGAGGAATCTGGCTGGGACACTGTGCTTCAGGAGGCGAAGGATGCCGGGATTCCGGTAATTCTCATAGACCGTAAGGTTTCTGTGGATGATGACTCCCTCTATGCTTCCTGGGTTGGTTCCGATTTTGTCTGCGAAGGACAGGATGCCGGTTACTGGCTTGAGGATTACATGAAAAAGCAGGGCAGGGAAGATGACGAAGTTAACATCGTAGTGCTGAAAGGAACCAAAGGCGCCTCCGCCACCATCGGCAGAACTCGTGGATTCAATGAAGTGGCAAAGGTGCAGCGCAATTGGAACATTTTGCAGCAGGTAGACGGAGAATTTACCACAGCAAAAGGAAAAGAAGAGATGGCAAGGCTTCTGGATCAGTATGAGGACATAGATGTGGTGGTTTCACAGAACGATGACATGACTTTTGGTGCTCTTGAAGCCATCAGAGAAGCAGGAAAAACTGCAGGAGTGGACGGCGATATTACGGTAATTTCCTTTGACGCAGTGGATGCGGGCGTGGAGCTGGTGAGAAACGGGGAGATCAACATTGATGTCCAGTGTAATCCTGACCAGGGAAAATACGTGGAGCAGATCATTCAGGATATGGAAGATGGCAAAGAAATAGAGAAAGCATATTATGTTCCGGAGCGGGTGTATACCCAGGAGAACGTTGGGGAGGAAGAAAATGTTACGGAAGGTATTTCTGGTTGAAGATGAGACGGTGATCCGCGAAGGGCTCAGAGACAGGATTCCCTGGGATCAGTTCGGATACCGTTTTGTAGGGGAAGCAGCAGATGGGGAAATGGCTTTGCCCCTGATCCGTAAGACGAAGCCGGATGTATTGATCACGGATATTAAAATGCCTTTTATGGATGGGCTTTCCTTAAGTAAAATTGTGAGCAAAGAATTTCCGCGGATGAAGATTATTATTATCAGTGGTTATGATGATTTTGAATATGCAAGACAGGCAATTGAAGTTGGTGTTGACCAGTATCTGCTGAAGCCGGTTACCAGAATGAAGCTGAAAAATGTACTTCTTGAACTGAAAGATAAGATCGAGCAGGATCAGGAGCAGGAGGACTACCGCACCCAGTTTCAGAATGAGATCCAGGAGTATGAGCAGTTTTCCAGACGGCGTTTTATGGAAAAAATTCTGGAGGGGGAGCTGTCGGTTAAGGAGATTTATGATGAGGCAGAGCGTCAGTCTATAGAAATTACGGCAGCAGGATATAATCTGCTTTTCCTGTATTTACAGGAGAAAAATAAGGACAAGATGGCAGGTTTTCTTCGGAAACAGGATGAAGTGCTTCATTATTTTCTCCGCTATCCCCAGTATCTGCTTTTCCGCTGGAATGTAAACAGTTACGGAGTTCTGGTAAAGGGGGAATTGTCCCGGCTTCCGGAGCTGACAGATAATTGTGTGGAGTATGTGAAGCGGACCTGCGAAGGGGAAGAGCAGATGGACTGGTATGTAGCTGTAGGAAAACCAGTGGAGAGATTGAGCTTGCTTTCCCAGTGTTATCAGAGTGTGAATCATTATTTTGCATATCGTTTTATGGTGCCGGGACTGCATGTGCTTACAGAAGATACTTTGGAGAGTTATGTAAATTCGCAGGGAGAGAACCGGCTGGCAGCAGTGGATTCTTCACAGCTGAATCCGGAGATCATCAAGGATTTTCTTACAAAAGGAAGCAGCAGTGAGATCCAGGAGTTCGTTCAGGGATATCTGGGTGGAATGAGTAAGGCACTGGAGTCCAGAATGTTCCGGGATTATGTGGTGCTTCATATTCGGTTTACAACTATTATGTATCTGGAATCCATTGGTGTGGAAAAAGAGGGTTATACAGAACGGATCGAGGGAAAATATCAGGATACCAGTATCAAGGCATCGCAGGTGGCAGGGTATTGTGTGGACATTCTTCAGAGTGCCATTGATATCAGGGATGAGAAGAATGAGTCTCAGGGCAACAGCGCCATGAGGAAAGTGCTGGATTATATTGATGAGAATTACTATAAAGAGACCATTTCCCTGAATGAAGTAGCGGATGCGGTGAATATGAGTGCCAACTATTTAAGCGCAATTTTCAGCCAGAATATGCAGAAGACGTTTGTAGAGTATATTACCTGCAAACGTGTTGACAGAGCGAAAAAACTCCTGCGCGAGACGGACAAGTCGTCCGGAGAGATCGCACAGGAGGTGGGATATAAGGATCCCCATTATTTCAGTTATGTGTTTAAGAAAAAATCCGGGTGCAGCCCAAGGGAATATCGGAGTAAGGGGACTGCATGATATTCAAAATTAATTATGCGATTTCGGCAGTGATAACTGCCATGGGACTTCCTGCGAAGAGACAGGGAGTCCTTTTAATTTGTTTATGCTCATTTGGGCGGCCAGAGTACCAGGCTGGTGTGTCTGGTGTGTCAGTGTTGTGGCGCGGAGCAGACCAGATGTGGTAAGGTAGCTGGTATTGAAGGCGGCTAGTGTTATTGTGGTTTCGAAACTATGGTCGGCGGAAGTAGTCTTGAATCCAGTGCTTTGAAGAGAGGATGAAAGGGAAGCATGAGTTGCTATCTTTTTCTCCTGTCCAAGCGACAGCTCTTCCCATAACAGCCATGCAATAAAGTCATCCTCACAAATAAACGCAGTGCAGTCGGGGGTGATCCGTTCTAGAAATTTTTTCAGGAAGCTGATATCCTGGCTCTGACGGAAATCATCCAGTTCCTGTGTGGTGTACCAGCAGATGTTGCGGTCTGGTACAGTCAGCCCCTGATTTTGCATAGCATCCAGAAATCCCTGGTAGCGTTCAAGTCCCCGCTGATCGTCCATCTGGAAAATACCGGCGATAGAAGAGTGGCCTTTTTCCACAAGACTTTGCACCAGAAGACCAGCCCCATATAGATTATCTTCATAGATTACTGGAATCTGAGACAACTGGGGATAAGCACATCCCAGGAACAAAATGGAAGTTCCCCTTTGTATCAGCCTTTGATAAAGCTCTGTATTAGGTGATGGTAAGGCGCTTTTTACAGGCTCCACAATAAGTGCCCGCAGCGGACTTTTCAAAAGAAACTGAAGGATTTGCCGTTCCTGGTCCACATGATTGTGAGTGGGGTAAACCTTGCAGGAAAATCCCTCCGCAGCCAGCGCCACACGAATATCATTTATCAGTGCAGGATATTCATATTGCTGTTCATCGGGAATCAGAATTCCAACTATATTCCGGTCTTCCAGGCTGGAAAGTCCGGTAATGTAAGCTCCGCTCCCTTTAATGCGGCGGATTTCCCGCTCATCTTCAAGAACCGCCAGCGCAGCCCGGACCGTTTGTCGGCTGACACGGTATCTGACAGCCAGCTCCTGTTCGGTGGGAAGCTTGTTGATTCCCTTTTGAATAGAATCTGAAATGATTTCTCTTAGCTGTTCAACCAGCCATTTATATTTGATCGCCATATATTTTAGTTCCTCTTTCTTAGGTTAGAGCGTGTCTGAAAAAGTATTCCCGCAATCTGTCGCGCCACTCTGGTTTTTTTATTTTGCTGGGATAGTTATTTCATAAAATTTTCACATGAATTATTTATGATTTCCCAATAAATCTTCTGCTTTTTCACTTCTAAAACCCAAAATATTATACCTTTTTTCAAATGATCAAACCTTTTTTTTCCAGCTTAGACAGTTTGCCAAATCGAAAAACATAGAAAAAGGTGTAATATTTTTCACAAAATCATAAGAAAACAAACTTTCTAAATGAGAAATCATAAAATATCACCCCTTTTCCTGCCTGAAATTCATTATAATATAAATTTGTCTGTATTTCACTATGAAAACCAACAAATTTGTATTGTTTGAACTGACGAAACAACCAAAAGACGGGAAAACAATATTGAAATTTATGTTGATTTTCGCTAAATTATAGACATCAAGAAGAACACGGATTCAAAGAACGGACGGAAAGCTAAGACAGCAAACGGATCAGTGTTGAACGAGAAACCAATGGCAGGCGCGACCTGCAAAAGTATTTTTCTAAAAGAAAGAGAGGAACAATCACATGAAAAAGAAATTAGCAGTTATGGCACTCGCAGCAGCAACACTCAGCATGATGGCTATGCCGGTTTACGCTGACGATCTGGTAACAGTTGGATACGCACAGGTTGGACATGAATCAGACTGGCGTACAGCAAACACCCAGAACTATCAGGACGTTTTCTCAGAAGAGAACGGATACAGCCTTGATCTTGTAGACTGCGACAATGACAATGCTGCACAGCTTGAAGCAGTTCGTACATTCATTAGTAAAGATATGGATTACATCGTAATCGCTCCGATCCAGTCCGCTGGCTGGGACACCGTTCTTCAGGAAGCACAGGATGCAGGAATCCCTGTAATCATCGCAGACCGTGAGATCGAAGCAAGCGACGACTTATATGATGCATGGGTTGGAACAAACACAACAAACGAAGGTATCACAGCTGGTAACTGGTTAGCTGAGTATCTTGGCGATAAAGATGCTAACATTCTTGTAATCGAAGGTTCCGTAGGAGCTTCCGCAGCACTTGGACGTACAGAAGGATTCAATCAGGTAGCTGGCGAGCATGACAACTGGAAGATCCTTGATTCTCAGTCCGGTGACTTTACACAGGCTGGTGGCCAGGAAGTTATGGAGTCCTTCATCAAATCCTACGAGGGACAGTTCAATGTAGTTGTCTGCCAGAACGATAACGAAGCATACGGCGCAATGGATGCAATGGATGCAGCAGGTATCACCTACGGTGTTGACGGCGATGTAACTCTTATTTCCTTCGATGCAACACACGATGGACTTCAGTACACATTAGACGGAAAGATCAACTGCAACGTTGAGTGTAACCCGATCCAGGCTGAGGTTGTTAAGGGCGTAATCGAAAAAATGCAGGCAGGCGAAGAATTTGAGAAGACAACACTTGTTGAGGATCAGGCATTCGTAGCACCTGGAATCGAGAGCGAATATGCAACAACTATGACTGATGAAGTTCTGGCTGGACGTGCTTACTAATCAGAAAAATCAATCGGAGAGTGTGAAAACAGCAGAGCTGTGAAACAATCCGTAAACATCGAAATTGGTTATCAGCAAGCAGCTGAAAAACGATAAAGATGAACAAATAGGGGAGGAAAGTCCCAAGGCGGATTTTCTTCCCCTTAATTTTCGCGAGCAACGAGGAGAATGAAAAATGAAGTTGATAACGGGAAGGGAGGAATCGCGTTGGAGGCAGGAGTAGTATTGAAAATGCAGGGAATCTGCATGACATTCCCAGGTGTAAAAGCACTGGAAGGCGTGGATCTGACATTGAAAAAAGGTGAAATCCGCGCGCTGATGGGAGAGAATGGCGCGGGTAAATCCACATTGATCAAGTGCCTGACCGGCGTAAATAAATTTGAGGCTGGAGAGATTTATCTGGAAGGATTTGATCATCCCATCATAAATAAAGATACCATGGACGCCCAGAAGAAGGGCATTTCTACTGTATATCAGGAAGTAAACCTCTGTCCAAACCTTTCGGTGGCAGAGAATCTTTACATAGGCCGCGAGCCGCTGACAAAGCTTGGAACGGTCAACCGAAAGGCAATGAACCGTCAGGCAGCTGCCCTTATGAAACAGCTGGAGCTTGACGTTGATGTAACACGTAATCTTGAAGAATATTCACTGGCATTGCAGCAGATGATCGCAATTGCCCGTGCTGTAGATATGGACTGTAAGGTGCTCATTCTGGATGAGCCCACATCTTCACTGGATGATCGTGAAGTAGAAAAGCTTTTTACCATGATGCGCAGACTGAAGGAGAAAGGTGTAGGAATCATATTTGTTACCCATTTCCTGGAACAGGTTTATGCAGTATGTGACGGAATTACCGTTCTTCGAAATGGTCAGCTGGTTGGCGAGTATGAGATCGCAGATCTTCCGAGAGTGAAGCTGGTAGCAGCTATGATGGGAAAAGATTTCGACGATCTTGCTTCCATTAAACCGGAGAGCACAGGAGATAAGAGAAAAGAGCCGATGGTAATCGAAGCCCGTGGCTTAAGCCACGCAGGAACCATCAAACCATTTGACCTTGATATCCACAAAGGAGAGGTTATCGGTCTTACCGGACTTCTTGGAAGCGGACGAAGCGAACTGGCACGTGCTATTTATGGTGCTGACCGCGCCCAGACTGGTACTTTGAAAGTAAAAGGCAAGGAAGTTAAGGTGAAAAATCCTATTGATGCCATGCATCTTGGAATGGGACTTCTTCCTGACGACCGTAAAGCGGAGGGAATTGTTGCAGATCTGTCTGTAAGAGAAAATATCATCCTTGCAATTCAGGCAAAACAGGGCATTCTGAAAAAGATCCCTATGGCAAAACAGTGTGAGATTGCAGACAAGTATATTGATCTTCTCCAGATCAAATGTGCAAGCCGCGAGACTTTGATCAAACAGCTTTCCGGTGGAAACCAGCAGAAGGTTATCCTTGCAAGATGGCTTGTAACAAACCCGGATTTCCTGATTCTGGACGAGCCTACCCGAGGCATCGATATCGGTACCAAGACAGAGATCCAGAAGCTGGTTCTGAAGCTTGCGGATGAAGGAAAGAGTCTGATCTTCATTTCCTCTGAGATTGAGGAAATGCTCCGTACCTGCAACCGTATGGCAGTTCTCCGTGACGGTCAGAAGGTTGGAGAGATTGATGAGGCAGATATGAACCAGATGAACGTAATGAAAGCAATCGCAGGAGGTGAGCAGTAATGGGTAATTTCAAAAAACTGGCGCAGAAACGTCTGTTCCTTCCGGTTTTCAGTATGATCCTGGTCATGCTGATCAACGTAGTATATGATATTGCAACAGGAAGCGCACCGCTTTCCTTCTTTATGATTTCCATTAAGAATGGTGTACTTTACGGACGTCTGATCGACATCCTGAACCGTGGAAGTGAAATCGCCATACTGGCAATCGGTATGACACTTGTTGTATCTGCTTCCGGTGGTACTGATATTTCCGTTGGTTCCGTAATGAGTCTTTACGCAGGTGTCTGCTGTATGATCCTTGCAGGATACGGAAATGTAAATGTGCAGGAATATGCACATCCGCTGCTGGTTGGCATTGGAGCCGGACTTCTTGTCACTTTGATCTGTGGCGTTTTTAATGGATTTCTGGTTGCCTATATGAATATTCAGCCTATGGTCGCCACCCTGATCCTATGGTCGGCAGGCCGAGCAGTAGGACTTCTTCTTTGCAACAGCCAGATCGTTTATGTTCGTGTTCCGTCCTTCCAGAAGCTTGGCGCTTACTGCGGAATCATTCCAACACCGATCATTGTGGCTGCTGTGTGTGTGGCAATTGCTTCTATCGTACTTCGCTACACAGCACTTGGAACCTACATCCAGAGTGTTGGTATTAACAAAAAAGCTTCCCGTATCGCAGGCTTTAATTCCGCAAAGATCATCCTTATGTGCTATGCAATCTGCGGTCTTTGTGCAGGTCTTGCAGGTATGGTTGCAACCTCCAGAATCTATTCAGCAGATACCAATAACATCGGTCTGAACATGGAGCTGGATGCAATTCTTTCTGTAGCACTTGGCGGCAACAGCCTTGGCGGCGGTAAGTTTTCCCTGGCAGGTTCCATCATTGGAGCGTACACCATCCAGGCGATTACCACAACTCTGTATGCACTTGGTGTTTCTTCTGCACAGGCACCGGTATTTAAGGCAATCGTAGTTATTATCATCGTAGTAATTCAGGCTGAGCCAGCCAAAGCCTTCTTTAAGAAGCTGACAAAGAAATCAGGAAAGGAGGCAGCTCGGGCATGAAAAAGAAAAAAATAAACAGTAATAACCTGTTGCTGCTGATCACCATTGTATTATTCTTTGTAATGTATGCAGCAGGATGTATCGTATATGCGGACAAAGGCTTTACCCGTTTCCAGACATTTCTGAACATCCTGATCAACAATGCAGGTCTGATCTGCATCACAGCTGGTATGACATGCGTTATGCTTACTGGCGGTATTGATATTTCCGTAGGTTCCCTGGTTGCTATGGACTGTATGATCCTGGCAGTGGGAATTGAGCAGTGGGGATGGTCCAGCCCGGTACTTATGCTTCTGATCCTTGTAATTGGCATTATATTTGGTATTGTTCAGGGCTTCTGTATTTCCTACCTGGAAATCCAGCCTTTCATCGTTACTATGGCGGGCATGTTCTTTGCCAGAGGTATGACAGCTGTGATCTGTAAAGAGCAGGTAAGTATTGTTTCTGACAAGATTTTTACCACTCTTTCCAGCTTTAAGATTTCCCTTCCATTTGGAGGGTATCTGAACAAAAAGGGAATCATGCAGTTTCCATACCTTCGTGTAACTGTTGTAGTTGCATTGATCGTAGTTCTTGCTATTTATCTGATGCTGAAATACACACGCTTCGGCCGCAGTATTTACGCAGTAGGTGGCAATCAGCAGTCTGCAACCCTGATGGGACTTGATGTTAAGAAAACACAGATGAAGGCATATATTCTTTCCAGTTTCCTTACTTCCATCGGCGGAATCTGCTACTGCCTGAATACCATGGCAGGTACCACCACCCAGGCAACCGGCCTTGAAATGGACGCTATTTCCTCCGCAGTCATCGGTGGTACACTTCTTACCGGTGGTGTAGGAAATGTACTTGGTTCCTTGTTTGGTGTATTGATCAATGGTACGATTTCTACTTTGGTTAAAACCAATGGAAAACTGATCAGCTCCTGGTCCAACATTGTAACAGCAATCCTGCTGTGCTTCTTCATTGTACTTCAGAGTGTATTTGCACTGGTAAAGGAGCG
>ENA-OPCN01001516-OPCN01001516.1-human-gut-metagenome-genome-assembly--contig:-NODE-1516-length-15440-cov-2.757556_pt1 | contig 15440 bp, 16 predicted proteins | sample MGYA00241567_ERZ501485 | MGnify/ENA primary metagenome ERZ501485 (study PRJEB25962, sample SAMEA2042579) | human gut metagenome | biome: human gut; feature: human-associated habitat; material: faeces...
TGTATCGCCCTTAGCACCAGACGGAATACCAAATTTAAAATTAAAAATCTTAGCTGTATTTGGACCTGATGGTGTGATTGTTACAGTTGGAGTTGATCCGGCAGTCAATGCACTGGCACTAGCAGTTGGAGTTCCGAAACCAGCTGCAGCACCAGCATTACCTGTGGCACCTTGTGCACCTGTATCCCCTTTGGGAATACCAAAAGTAAAATTAAATACCTTTGCAGTGTTTCCACCAGATGCGGTAACGGAAACTGTGGGAGATGCTCCTTCTGCTAATTGAGTTGCAGATGCCGTAGGAGTACCAAATCCTGCAGCTGCACCAGTTGCACCTTTGGGAATGCCAAATTTAAAATCAAAAATCTTAGAAGTGTTTGCTCCAGAAGAAGATACAGTGATAGTTGGAGAAGCACCTTCTCCTAATGCTGTAGCTGAAGCAGTGGGTGTTCCAAATCCTGCAGCTGCTCCATCGGCACCTGTATCTCCAGTTTCACCTTTTTCTCCCTTGATAGATCCAATATATGCCCATTCGGCAGTCCAGGGATCTCCAGGTGTTACACAACTGTAAACATTACTGGTATCAGTATTGAGATATTTATCATTTACATAGGCATCTGATACTCTAGAATCATCAAAAATAGTTCCTGCTGCTGCAGTACCAGTAATGGCAGTGCCAAAATACCATATAGACCCTGAAGGACCAATGATATTCATGCGATATTCCCATTCCGCTATACCTGGAGCACCTGCTACAGTACAAACCAAAAGATCTCCCCGACGTGATGAAACTGAAGCACGTGTTACTGCATCTTCTATAAAAACGAATGTATCTCCTACAAATGCATCTTCTGTTACATCAGTTGCAATATCTGTTCCATAAAACCATGTTGTTCCTCGTTCTCCGTCCACACCAGAAGTTCCCGGATCACCTTTAGGAAGAACGAAATTTAAAGTAGATGTAGTACCAGACGTCGATGCGGTTACTTGTGCATCATCGCCTTTTTGAACGGTTCCAATTGCAAGTTTTTGCAGTGCAGTATCTGCTTTTTCTCCTTGTGCTTTTGATGCATATGTATTATCGGCTGTGCCTTTTTGCATTGCATCAGTTGTTTTTTGCGGAGCTCCAACCTCAACCGGCACGAGAGTTCCATCTTTATTTGTAATTTGAGCTCCAGCGGCAGTTGTTACCACTTTGCGCTCCGTATCTTTACCATGACCAACTGCAAATTCTTTTGCAGTGGTTCCAGTAAGATTGCTATATACCATATTTTTCACTCCCTTATTGCTTATTTTGTAAAGCATTAGAAGAGAATAGGGATTTTACATCCTATTCTCTTCTATTAAAGAGTAATACTTACCCTTAAAGAAATGTTCGAGGTTATGGCTGTAGAGAATATTCAATTATAACCGAAGCAGTTCCTCTTAAAAAGTTTTCAAGTTCTACATGTACTTTACTATCTTTAATCAATGATTTATGTACATATGTAAGCATCACATCGGCTAGATCATCTTCCACAATTATGTCTTCATTCAAATACAATTTAAGAATTGCCTCTGGATTGGAATCTTCACCTGGTACAATCAATACCGATGTAAGAACCGCTCCTCTTGGAATTGTATAATCGGACGAAGTTGCATGACTTAGATCGATACGAAGCGATTTCACTGCATTATTCGCAGTTTCTGTATAATACTCCAATATAATCGTAGCGTTTCCAATTGTATAGTTGTCAACCAACACGGAGATTGTCGTTTCTTTATCCAGAACGATTCCCTGAAGGCTTTCTACGAGAACAGATTTTTCATATGCCGGTACTTCAACATCCATCTGAGATGTTATAGGGATATGAAATTTAAATATCGTTCCTTCGGGATATTCACTTTTTATATATACAAGAGCTCTTCGAAGAATTGCGCCTTTTGGAATTGAATCGAATGTAATCGAATTCGTCATAGAAAGAATTTGTGTTTTCACATCATTTTGATCTCCAACTATGACAGTCCCTCCACCTTCTTTTACACGATTTCCGATAATCCAATTATTTTTGATCGTTTCACCATATCCTTCAGGACTGTATTTCGAAATACATTCGATCCAGTCACCTTTCTCAACATCATAATTTCCAACGGTTCCATCTATATCAATGACATACATTTGTCCACCATAAGCTTCTGGAAATGGTGGATCGTTGGAGCAATCCAAGTATCCATAAATTTTTCTCTCCATTGGATCCCATATATTGGTTGCTTGAATTGTCTCTTCAACTTCAATCCCTTTATCATGATAAAAATGTACAATTTGCGTTGGATTAATTTCTCGTTTTTCTTCTTCTGTCATTGCATGAAGAATTCTATTTTCTTCCCGATTATAAAGAGGCATAAACTCATCTCCTTATAAAAAATAAAAAATACCATCAGTATAGCTTTAATTTACTATACTGATGGTAAAATCATAATTACTCTGGAAGATCATCTACCGCAGTAGATGCTTCCTCAAATAATACAACACGAGCAAGTTTTTCGGTTGTTAAATCTCCAGCAGTCATTTTTCCACTTGCATCCGAAATAATTACTCGGTTTGCGGTTACTGGATTCGTAGGGACGACCTTTCCAATATTGTCAAATGCCTCAGCAATTGTGGTTGCATCTGTGGAGCTCAAATTAATATTTTCACCAGTGGCTTTTTCACCTTTGGTGATAACACCTTCTGTATTGAACGTGATTTGAGTCCAAGCCGTTCCCGCTTGTCCATCGGTAGAATGATCCACCGAATGCGCAAATCCAGTACCACCTGCCATATCGGCAATATCTTGAGTATTCTTCTGAACCTGTTGCTTTGTTGAGGCCAAATCCGTTTCTAATGTAGTCGTCTTCGTTTCGAGGCCAGTGATTCGTCCGCCATAATCTCGCAATGTTTCTGCCAGTTCATTTGGAATTGGAGTTGCGATCATATAAAATGATTGATTTGCCGAGCTATAAATAATTTTGATAAAGCTTCCAGCAGTAAAAATGCCACCGGCTATTCCAATTCCATCGGGCATTAAAATTGCATATGGGCCCTTTCCGTTAACCGTGATTGTTGCATTTTCGTTCAGAGTCTGATTGAGTTGAACTGTCATTTCTGAAAGATTTGCAACACCAACAGTAGAATCTGTTACAACGATATTGGATGCAGTCCCAGTTGAAACGACAACTTTTGGAAGTCCTTGCTCAATCCAATCCGTCCAGGTACCTGTAGCAACAGTGTAGTTACGATATGCTTTTACTTGATCAACGTTTACAGTCTGCGTAACCATTGAAAGAGTTGAACCATCATATGTTTCCGCAACTGAAAAAGGAAGTGGTGTATAATTTAACAAATTGAGAGGGCCATTGGTGTAATAATCCACAATCCATGAACCTGGTTCAAAAAATGTATCCATATCAAGAGGTGCACTCATTGATGATGTTACACGTTTGCAGCCGATAATTGCAGGGTCCCAATCAAGTGCAATTTGAACGCCTTGATCGATATTTGGCCCACTGTGTCTGCTTGTGTAATCAGCCATTTGCAATCCTCCTCCTTTTGCTTAGTATGTCAATGCTTTATATAGCTGTTTTTCGAATGGAAAGAAGGGTAGAGAACAACTCTACCCTTCTATAAATTATGTTGTTGGAATTGTCCCCCATGCAGATGGAACAGTTCCATCAATGTTGAATTTAACTCCTTCATTTCCCATATTGGTAATGTCGGTACTGATGCTATCAAGTTTTTCTTCCAATGTTTGATCATTGTGCTTGATGTCAGCAGTTGTTGCTTGCTCAACTTTGGTAACAATTCCCTGTTCATTGACGGTGACTTTCGTCATAGGAGTATTTGCGTTTGTCGTAATGGGCGGAACCGCTTTATCTGCTTTTGTTTCAAGGCTTTCCACAATCCATTTTGATCCACCACCGCCAATCAAATAAAATCGATTTTCGGTTTTGTTATAAACCAATGGAATGATGGATCCTTTTTTTGTTCCAGATGTAAATACTTGCCCATCGGAAGTATAAATTGGAATCGATGCATATGTATTGATTTTAATAAGAGCACCATCCGCAGGATCCGTATTCAAACGAACGATTAAATAGAGCATATCAATCAATGATACACGTTTATCATTTATTTGAATGATGGCAGGATTTGTACTGATATCATTCTCAAAACGCGGATATGCAATCATCATCCAATCCATTGTAAAGTCGGAACCAATATTGGCGTACCGATAGAAAAAGATACCATCTGCCATCATAGATTGATACGCAATTCCATCCATCACATATACATCAATTTGAATTGGTGTATAATTGGTCGTATTGGTACCAGTCAAATTAACAACTGGACCATTGATATAATATTCTACCAACCAAGATCCATTTGCATCAATGGTATCTCCGGTGGACAATGAAATTTGATCATGGAATTTGTTTAGATCCAAAGGACGATCCAACGAATCATCTGGATACTTTTTACATCCAATTCCATTTAATGCAAAATTAATTCCTCGATCGATCAATGGACCAGTCCATTGAGTAATATAATCTGCCATAATCCAGTCCCTTCTTTCGTAGAAAATGTTAATTCATCATGGCTGGATCCAGCATATATCCTTCAGTATCACAAATTTGAATTGCTTGCACATTGTCAATCGGATGATAGGTAATTTTATCAAGAATAACCGATCCTTGGCTTTGCATCTTTTCACGTACCACGAGACAATCTGAATCACCAATTGTCTCGACAGTAATATCTGCAAGTGTTGGACCTTTTGGTTGTCCATTGGGAATCGGCTTTCCATGCCAATCCTTTTGACGATACCCCACATAAATAATTCGTCCATTGTCCAAACTAATGCCACAAATTTTTTCACCATATTGAGCTACAAGAGCTTCATAACAACTCTTGGTCATATAATATCACCCTTTCATTTTTATGAGTGTAAATCTCAATCTTTATAGGATTTGTTAACGAGCATGAAAGAATGAAGATAAAAAATAAATACCAATATCAAATTTGATATTGGTATTTATTTGGTGCGGGTAACATGACTTGAACATGCACATCTTACGATATCAGATCCTAAATCTGACGTGTCTGCCGATTCCACCATACCCGCAAAATGGTTGGGCCAGCTGGACTCGAACCAGCGGAATGCGGGAGTCAAAGTCCCGTGCCTTACCGACTTGGCGATGGCCCATTAAATAAATTAATGGTGGGACATCAAGGACTTGAACCTTGGACTAATAATGAAAATAAATTATTCATATAACGATTTATATAAAAATAATATATAACAGGAGATAAATTAAACATGATTTGTGAATTTTGCAATAGGCCTCATGATGGGAGTTATGGTAGTGGTCGATTTTGTTCTTCTAAGTGTGCAAGATCTTTTTCTACAGCAAGCATTTCAGAAAAATCTCGTTTATCTCAAATAGACGGACTTAAAAAAGGAAGAGAAAATCGAATAAAAAATCTATCAAATAACAAAATTTCAAAAAATACAACATGTATACATTCTCAACAGCCAAAAAATAAATTAGAAAAATCCCCAATATCATCTACAACACGTAAAGGAATTTATGGCGAATTATTTACAGCAACAAAATTTGCCGAACATGGAATTCCCGTTTATATTCCATTTGGTAATGTAGAAGATTCTGATCTAATTGTTGACATAAATGGAAATCTCAAAAAAGTTCAAGTAAAAACAAGTTCTGTCTTAAGCGATGATTGTGAAACAACATTATTTACAATAACAAAACAAAAAGCATACATAAATAAAAAAGATGTTTATTATATATCAAAAAAGTATTCAAATGATGATATTGATTATATGGCATTATGTGATGTTATTAATAAACGTGTTTATTTAATGACTCCAGATGAATATGGTAATAGATATTGTATCAATATTCGAAACAATTCAAAAAATAAAACATTAAAATCTAATATGCACGATGGTAATGAGTATGATATAGATATCGTTTTAGAAAATATGATGAATGATAAAAACATAATCGATATCGATTATAAGGAGTTGTAAATCTTAATTGAATATAAAGTATAGTTATACTTTATATTCAATTAATTGTTCTAACCAACTGAACTAATGTCCCATAAATGGTACTGGTGACGGGACTTGAACCCGTATGACGTTTCCATCTAGGGATTTTAAGTCCCTTGCGTCTGCCATTTCCGCCACACCAGCACATATGATGGAAATGCAGCACTACATCTTCACATTTCCGAAATTTTAAAGTGCTTTGAAGTTTATGTTTCCTCAAATTTATTATTCGACGTCAAGGCAAAATAATATGCCCGCGGCAAATAATATTGGTCGGAGTGACAGGACTTGAACCTGCGGCATCGAAATCCCAAATTTCGCGCGCTTCCAACTGCGCTACACCCCGATATAATAATTATATGGTCCTGCTGCTCGGATTCTGCTATCTAATGCATCTATTTGTCAGCAGTATTATCAGTTACTTCCATTGACTCCTAAATACTGAACCATATAATTATGTTACACTTCCATTACATTTTTATGCAGTTCTCCAAGGTCATCAAGGTTAATCCAGGTATCACGAATTCCATGTCCAAAAGGATAAACACAATTTAACTCAAGAGAACCAATTGGATTATACCATTCCAATGGTCCATCTTTTCTAAAATTTTTATTAAATGTTTGAGGATATCCATCAATAGTATGAATTATTTCAGAATATGGCATGCACTGTTCCTTTTCATAGAATCGTTTCAAATTTTCATATTCCAATGAAAATGCAACGGGTCGTCCACTTTCTGCATTATCCATAATATGATTTAAAACGAGGTAATATATTTTCACCTGTTGAATCGTACGTGTTTCCATATATCAGACCTCATCTCTATATTGCTTTAGAAAATCCAATTCAGAGTTGTAGTATGATCTGCGCATATCTTTGGCATCTTTCTTTTCATACATTGCTTTTATATCTGAATTATCATCAAGACGATTTAGCAAATATATCAAATGATTACGCCGATACTCAACAAAACGGTCAAAAGATGTTATAACTTCATTTACATTCGAAACAGAGATATTTTGCGGACCAATTTCAGAAACGGAACACATGAAATTTCCATTTGTGTTCAAATCTTTGAAATATTTTCGAATTTTTCGATGTAAACCATCGAAAAGTGTTTTCCGATAAAATATTGAATCATGATCCAAAATCAAAATTGGAATATTTCCATCTCGAACGATTCCAGTTGGAAATGGAGCAGGATATAATGATATTTCAAAATATGAAGTTTTTGCACTAATATTCATATTTTTTACCTCAATCCGAGAAGATTAAACCATTTCCTATTTTGCTCAACAAATTTCTTTGCAGCAAATTTCGGAACATGTCGAAGCATATCATATGCCTCTTTCAAGCCCACAATTGCATTTGGTACATCAACAATATTTTTTTCGTTGATCTTAATGGTAAGATCAACCTTTGCGGCAATTTTGCGGAGAATTTCAGCTTCTTCATTTGACAATCCTATTTTCATATTTCTTTCTCCTGTAAAATTTCAAATTCATCACGATACATCTCAACAGCACGTCGAACTATATCATCTTTATGACGTTGAATTCGTCGATTGAGAATGTCTCTCTTGTACTCATCCCATTCTGGATGACGTTTCTTCAATTCAGTATCCACCAATAAACGGTAAACATACGTTCGAATTGTTGGTGTACTATCTCTCTTCATATTCATCACCCTCAATTCGCTCATATTCTCCCGTTGAAGTAAATACTTCGGAATCATCATATGGTTCCAGATAATCGTTTGGTGTATTTGGCATGTTCGACACCTTCCTTTCTATAGAAATAATATGTATTTAAACTCCGTTTTATTACCACTTATTCGTTACAATCTTCTGCCAGGAATTAGTATGTCAATTGCTTCCGATGCTCTTGTGATTGCAGTATAACGAAGTTTGCAACGATTTTCCAAATCTCCGCCAAATGGTTCATCAATAAAAAGAACTTTTGGATACTGTGAACCCTGTGATAGATGTGCAGTAATTGCATAACCATATTCAAATTTATTGTATTTTGACATACCCATGTTTTTACGTTCATCTGGAGTCGCCTTTAGATATTGAAGATCAACTTTTAACTTTTTCTTAGTTTGCCCAGAAACATCCGATTTGAAATCGATCTCAAAATACTTTGTAGATTTGGCTCTATAAACATCCATAACATCTCCAGCCGTTCCATTTGTAAGAAACAATCCGTTTCCGATGGATATGTTCCAGTTGTTTTGTCTGCAAATCATTCTTTCTCCTGGAATTGGAAATATTGAATGTTGGTTTAAAAGCCTGGAACGAATGTAGTTGTTAAGACTTTCTCTTCTTTTATTCGTTCCTACGATAATTACATCATAATCTGTTAAAATTGACCGATTTAATGTTAATGATGTAATCACTCTCGATTTACCATATACTCCTGGAGTATATGGAATATTTTTTATAGCCATTTGAGAAAGTTGGATAATTGGATCATTTTCCTTCTGACGCATAATCTGTGTCAAGCTAAAATCTGGAAATAGCATTACAGATCCTTTCCCAAATATTGGTTCAAGCTGATTCATATCGCCAATAAAGATTACAGGAACACCAAAAGATAAAATTTCATCTCGTAATTGATCGTTGATCATTGATGCCTCATCGATGATAATGAGTGCATATGGATAATCGAGTTCCTCTCGTTTAAAGAATTTTACTTTTTGAATTGGGTCTCCATTGCGATCACGAAGTGGGTTTCCATTTTCATCCATTTCGGTAACAACAGTGGGCACATAAATTAATGAATGAACGGTTCTCGAGTTTAATCCGTGTGTATTTAATACTGTTACAGCTTTTCCAACATATGCCGCGCATGCCACCTGATCGATAGAAAGACCAATATATTCAATCGCATAGCGAATAATTGTAGTTTTTCCACTACCAGCCGGTCCAGATAACGAAAAATATTGTTTATTGCTCTTTCCAGAAGTATACTCCATATACCAATTGTATAGCATTGGAACCAAAAGGCTTTGCTGTTCGTTTGGAGTAAAATTATTTTCATACGAGAATCGTCTTAAACGAGATTCTCGATCTTTAACTTTGCTTTCTACTTGATGACAAATAGAAACTGGATCGTAGTAATATGATTTTGGTATATCATATTTTGGAAGATCCTTAAAATCGCTATCCGTACGATGTTTTCGATGCAAATCTTCTCCAAGAGACAATACCTCATCATCGTTTACATCAATCAACTGTTTTGCCAACATATCAGAAATCATGAATTTGAACCTCTCTATAAAATAATGAAAATATGTGAGGTGATCGTACATGAATGCAATCACACTCGGTACTTGGAGTCTGAGTACAGAAGAAATTGGATTTTATGTTGGAAAAGGTGATACAAAAACATCTTCCTCTTCCTTTAAAGTATACATTCCAAAGATTCTTCCTACAATTAAAAAGGGAACTGCCCAAGTACGAACGGAATCAATTTCAACCAATGGTATCATCAATGATACGAAATGCAAAATAGATCCATCAAGTTCTGTTAAAACAAGAAACTACATCGAAGTTCCTGCTTCAGACAATGTAAATTTTAAACGTCCAGTCTTCAAAAATGGCGCAAAATTAAGAATATCATATACTGCTGGAAATGTTGATTCTGGAAAAATTATGAACACAATTGACAGTAGTACGTTTGATAAGAAGGTGAGTACAGTATGACTCTAACACAATTCTTAGAAAGAGAGAAGTCGAAAAATTTTCATATGGAAGATGCTTATTTCAAACAGATTCTAAGTGAGACTGGAGCAACTCCACAGCTTGTATTGGAATCTTGCATTTTGGATCGTTACCTTCCAATCATTCGAGAGTTTCGAAGAAAATACCGTCTTAATAGTTATCAAGTACAGAATTACAAATACAATCCCAAAAAACTAAGTTATGAAGCATATGGCAGCATAGAATATTGGTTTCTTATAATGCATGCAAATGAACTATTTTCCGCTTCACAATTTAGTTTGGAAAAAGGATACATGTATATGTATGTCGATGGTATCCAGCAAGTTGTTAATGAAATTATGAATGTAGAAAGAAAATACATTCAAAAGAATGCTGCAGAAGTTTCAAATTTCATTACATCTGCATCATCTTAAAAAGTAAGAATACCCAGAGAATAAAATCTCTGGGTATTCTTTTATCGATTGTCCATCATTGATAGAAGAGATGTTGCTTTTTTCTTTCCTGTGCTATTCCGAATTGTTTCTCTTTCCTGTGCTGTTGTGTCTTTTTCATCTTGATTTTGATCCACAGATTCAAGCTCTGTCGCAAGAGAACGAACGGAAAGACAATAGTCTTTATCAACATCCGTCTCCAATCGAATGCATTTTTCATTAGAAAACGGATGATTAAAGTACCGTTTTGTTAGTATAACTAACTATCGTTTCATCGAGAGCTCATTACTTTATCTCATACAAGATATTTCATTTCGACTCTCTCCACGATCTTTTAATGGATATCAACGAATACCCATATAATAATCATATTTTAAGAGAATCGATACAAGCCCTGATTATAATTCATAAGATTTATAGATGCATTAATGTCTCGATCAATTATCAAACCGCAATCCGGACAAAAATATGTTCTTTCACTAAGCTTTAATTTATGAATGGATCCACAATTAGAACATATTTGACTCGATGGATAAAATCTAGGAACTTTACAAATTGGTATTCCAATTCGTTCTGCCTTATATTGAAGCATTATTTGAAACGAATACCAAGATACATATGCTATATTTTTTGATACACGTCGATTCTTCAATAAACCAGATATGTTTAAATCTTCAATAAATATAAAACTAGGATGAATATCATAAACGATATGAGAAGAACTTTTATGATAGTAATCTTTGATTATATTCATTCTATGATAATATAATTTCCTAAGTTTATTTACCGTTTTTCTGTAACGGTTAGAAGACCGAAATTCATATCCAAGTCTTTTTGATGTTCTATATTTCCGAGATATTATTCGTTCTAGTTTGATAATTTCATAATCAAGTTTCTTTAGCTTTTTATCCTTATTGAGATTTTCAATCGTATCACTATGAATAATACCATCTTTATCTTTATAAGAATAAATCGCAGCATCTTTTATTCCCATATCAAGTCCAAGAGAACTGTTTTTATTTTTAAACACTTGGTTCTCGTGTTCTAAAGAGAAAGTCAAAATCCATTTGCCATTATTTGTAAAAGTGATTTGTGGATTTAAAAACGGTTTATCTTTTATTTTATCAAAATTGATCGTTCTATAATTAAATCTACATTTTATTCTTCCACATCTGCATATTTTTATGCAATCATTAGATATAAATCTATTTTCCGCATTATATGAAGAAATTGGAAATGAATTGACTGACTTTTTTCTTCCTTTAAATTTTGGATATCCATAATTTTTTGGATTTTTAAAATGCTTTTGATACGCATCATTTAAATTGTCGCATACTCGTTGTAAAGAATGGAGAGATACATCGTTTAACCATTGCATTTCTTCATATTCTTTTAAAGTTGTAATAATTTTGCACATTTCATAATAGGATAGTCTTTTATTAAAAGAATTTAACGTATCAATATTTAGCTCTAGCATAAAATTCCAAAATGCTCTGCATGTATGGATATGCTTCCAAAGCATTTTCTCTTGATCTTTAGTAGGGAATAATCGAACTTTGAATGTTTTATAATACATACTGATCACCTCCTTTTCTATATAAATAATATATTTTTATAAAGAAGGTTTATATGTATATCTTATGAATAAACGATAATTAGCTATACTTCCTACTCCATTCTCTGTAGTAGGACTCTATATTACTATAGAGCGCAGACTATATCTTCATCTTTGTATACTATTACCATATACAAAGAGCCCCGCACTTCCACCTTATATATTCTAACTACATAAGATGTACTCTACTCACTTCGTGTATATCTATATATGAAATATATAGATATACCTTATTTTCACTTATAATATTTCTATTATAAGATATAGCTTTCGATAGTCGTTGAACCTTATTATTCTTATTATATAGAATAAGAATAATCTTGGCTGCTGATTATCCTCATACATATTCTATATATTACATATATAGAATATAGTAGGATTTCCCAGACAATTCACGGGGGAACTACTATACATCACTGTATAGCGGGACTAAACTTTATTAGTTAATCCAAACCCATTGGATCTTTTTTACCACGAATCTTTACTCGTTTAAACGTAAGAAACAGTTTTTGATCATTCGTTCGCATTTCCAAGTTAATAACTGCCATCCAATCGCTATCCTCAACGATATCCCAGCAGTTCGCTATATTGGAAGATCCAACAAATCGTGTTAGATCTGCTTTATCTTCTCGCATTGCGGCATCAACAATCGCATTACCCTCACGGTTAATTTGCATTGCTGTAATAACAGGAATTTCATAATATTGTGCCAATGATTTCAACTCTTTGGCGACGAATGACAATCGAGTTCTTTCATCACCATGAGAATCATGTACTGAATCAATTCGTTTGATGTAATCCAATACGACACAAATAACTTCTTTTCCTCGATCATTTAATTCCTGAATCATATTGTATAATGAACCTGTATCGATCTCCAAATTTTGTCGATAGACAAACTCAATATCAATACCATTTGAATCATCAAACTTAAATCCAGCACGATCTTGCATCACTTCGACAACATGTTCTGGAGTAGATGAAGCAAGTGAATCGTCCAAATCGGAATACATATCGTACAAACGTTCAAATGTTTCTTCGATGGAGTTTTCCAATGATACAAATAAAATTGTCTTACGTTTTCCATTTTCCACTGCTCGAATTTGAGAATTGTATCTACGAATTTGATCCGCAATATTGAGAAGTGTACCAGATTTAAACTTTCCAGAAAGACCAAGAATTGTATACAATCGACCCGATTGAAAACCGGGACTTAAAATGGAATTCAACATACGAATTCCAGTTTGTAGAATTGCTCCAGGTTTCTTCGACTTGTTTACAATCACATTAACCATATTATAAAACATTTCATCCGAGAAACTAAAATCTTGAATAAGTCCATTCCCAAGATTTGTATTTTGAAGATTTACCAAGAGCTTTGATAGCATACTACGAAGATCATTCGTTGCCTCATAATAGGATGTAAATCCCATTTCATCAAAAGAACCGAGTTTTTCAATGATCTCGTCTTTCATCATATAAATATAATAGAACTGAAGTCTCTCTTTTACATTATTGGAGATATATGTAACTTCAGAACTACTCAACTGATTTGGATCCCATGTAAGAGAATCCATAATATCTTTTGTATCTATATCTTGATTAACCACATATGTATAGATCGTATCATGATCTTTCATAAAATGATCTACTTTTGCTTGTGCAATTAGCTGAATTGCACGAACTCGATTGTACATATCGAGATTGTATTTATATACATCCATATCCAAGCCATCGAATAACTTTTTTACATTATTCATGTCGGACATATTCACAAACCCAGACTGTACATATTTTAACAGCATATCAAGCATTTGAATGTTAAACTTGATGCTGATTTTTCCATCATTTACAGGACTGCTTTGCTTTCGTTTTTTCAATGCGGCCATTCTTTTTCAACTCCCTATCTGAAGTTTAATTTCATGTTTTGCAACCAGTAATTTGTCACAGGCATTCAGGATAATACAACTCCAGATTAGAATCAAGAGAAATTGCATATTTGATGTATCGTTTCCCAATGTTCTTAAAGTATCGAACACTGGATGGGCGATAATCAATCAATTCCAATATTTCATCATGTGACCAACTTTCTTCTAAAAAGTATCCAATCAATTCTGGATTCTTTTTACAAGCAATCATTTTTAAAGGTTTTTGATATTTTGACGGAATCAATTTGATTGCGACTGGTTCCAATTCAACTGCCATTTTGCATAACTCAAATCCAGGATTTTTGACATGTGTTATAAGATTTGGATACTTGTAAATAACATGAGAAATTGTTTTAGCATCCACAAAAGATGCTTTAAATGCAGGAAATAAACTTGGATCTTCCATTAAGATGGATCGAACTTTATCTCTGATATAATATTTATCTTCCATTGCGATGGGCTCCTTAGCATATTTTATTTTAAAACCTTATTGACAAAATCGTCAATTACATCAAGAGGGATAATTCTTCCTTTTTGATGTAAAATAAATTCTTGAATGATTTGACTTGGAGTCTTTGTCTTATCTTGGACAAAGGCAAATTCTGACTTAATCAAGTCATTCTTTTTTCGATCTTCTTTTTTCTTCTTCTCTTTCATTGCATTTTTCAATGCAATTTTTACACGTTTTTCATTCATATAATGATGCTTCAATGCATTGATTCCATTATCGTTCTCAACTTTTTCGTCCTCAATCAGAATCTTAATACGAATTCGAAGATTGGATGTTTCATCTCGGTTTAACATATCGTCGATGTCTTCCATCAATGCATGATAATCATCCATTCCTTTGAATACCATAGTATTCAATGAACGTGTAATATAGTGATCGGTATATACATTTGCAACTCTCTGGATATTGTATGATTTATCATCCGTATCATACGTCATATAGATGAAACCTTTCATCTTTTCTTCATTAAACGCCCAACGATTGAGCGATCTTGTATAATACATATGATTGTGATGATCTCCATCATGCCAATGACCACCGATCATTACCCTTGCAATACGTTCAAACGTATCATATTTGAAAATAACATTGTTTATCCCAGAAGATTCCGATTCTTGAATTGCAATGTTTGGAACTACTACATCAAAAGATCCATGGAAAAACATTGCATCATATTTTTGAGCAAATAACCGATCATGATACAAATCCATATAGTCTTTTGTGGGAATTGTTTCATCTGGACAATATAGACAGTTGAATCCTGGGAATGTTTCTTCTGCGGTACACGTTCGTATGATTCGAAATTGATCCGGATTTTCATTCTCAAATGAATTGAATGCATCCAACTGATTGTTATCATGTGATGTGGTTCCTCGGATTATACGAATCTTTGTGTTTCGTTGTCTGCAAATTTTTACAAGTTCCCCCATCCATCGTATAGCGTATATTGAGGAACGAGAATTTAACAAAATCTTTGTATCAAAATAATCTCCAGCAATTACGACCAAATCTAAATGAGGGGTTCGCTTAATAAAATCGAGAACCCATTCTGTTTCCATATACTGTTTTAACGCGTCCAAAGCATCCCAATGGAAATCTCCGATGACAACGGTATCAATCATCATACACAAAGTCATCTCCT
>ENA-OPCN01001524-OPCN01001524.1-human-gut-metagenome-genome-assembly--contig:-NODE-1524-length-15375-cov-4.214621_pt1 | contig 15375 bp, 9 predicted proteins | sample MGYA00241567_ERZ501485 | MGnify/ENA primary metagenome ERZ501485 (study PRJEB25962, sample SAMEA2042579) | human gut metagenome | biome: human gut; feature: human-associated habitat; material: faeces...
TATCCATGACGACGGCCCTTCGGGCCTGAGATGTGGTTGATATGATGTAAATAGTGATAGGGTGCTGCCCCATGTGGGGCACGTTCACGACGGTCAGATTGGGTATGTAATTAAGGGGTAAAATCGCCCCGCCTTGTGCGGGGCACGGTAAAGTAGCCCCAAGGTCTTGCCTTGGGGGATTGCGAAATTATTATGAATACGGCCCCGTCAGGGGTCGTGGAATATTCGCCATGTTTTCGCGTATATTCCCGGATACCCTGCGGGCACCCGAATAGGATTTGGAATCCCCTCCCCAGAGGCAAGCCTCGGGGCTACCATCCCGTGCCCCGCAAAGCGGGGCGGATGTATACGAGATGCGGAGGAAGCCATGCCTTGCGGGCCTGTGGGGATGTGCGGCTGTTCCTCAACAACATGGGGATTGGTGAATTCCGACGGCTCTGCGGGCCTGATAAGATACCTGCAAATGGTCGATTCAGCACGGAGATTGTCGACTACATTTCCCGCACTGTCTTGCGTCATGCTGAATCTTTTCATCTGACGCTCGAGTCGCGCATGTCGTTGATATACAGTCTCTCGACCGATGTCTTCTTGCCGAAATTGAAACAGTAGCTCACACTGACCTCTATGCGGTGTTTGCCTGAGTTGGCCCATTCGCGGTTAAAGATGTCGGTTGTGCCGTTGGTGGCGGTGTAGGTTTCCCGGCTCATGCGGTTGAGCGGCAGATACGTGAGTCTGGCAGAGAAATTGTCACGGTAATACCCGAATTGAAGGTAGAGCATGTAGTCGCGGTCTTTCGCATATCCTCCACGGTTCTTATAGTAGGTCTTGGACCCGGGCGTACTTGCATACAGCATGGCATAGAGATGGTCGGTAGGCATGTAGGTCAACGACAGGGTTGCCCACGGACTCCAGAAATTTATCGGATATATTCCGTTAGAGTACACGTGGCTCACGAGAAGATAGGGGCTGAGTACCAGACGCCCCGAGAACAGCGATATATATGCGTTAATCGACAGATCGAGCAGGTTGGCTATGCCACGGTTGGCAAGCCTGTTATATATTATCCCGTCTGCCGGAAAATATTCCACTTCGACATTGTGGCGTCTGTTGGTCCAACCGGCAGTTGCGCCAAACTGCATGGTGTTGCTCTTCAGCCACAGATACGAGAACCGCATGTCGGTATAGCGGGTCATCGTCAGGTCGGGGTTGCCCGCGGTACCCTCGAACCCAGTGTCGGGCCTGCGTATGTCGTTGAACGACGATACTATGAGTGGTATCCGGGTGTATCTCGCCGACAGGCTCAGAGAGTGGTGTCCGGCTATGTTGCCACGCCCCGACAGCGACAGGTCGGGATACACGTCGGTAATCGGCGATGCGTCATTATACCCGAGCACAGAGACAGGGACTGCCACGCCTGTCTGAATGTTCCAACTGTCGTTGAATGTATGTTTCCATCTCATTCCGGCCTTGTATCTCTGCTGGGTTAGGTTTTGCTCGGAGGTTACCGTGCCCGTGTAGTGTGTCCTGTAGAATGCGGCTGTGCCTTCGGCGAGGGCGGTCACCACGTCGTGTGTCCCGAGCTCCTTGTCGGCATAGACCGCGAGGGTCGGGGTGACCGCTTTCTCGGATATGCCGTTGAGTATCGAGGCGTCTGCCGAGCTGAAGGCCGAGCGGCTGTCGTTGAACGAGCCGGAGACACCTGCGTTGACCTTGAGCTGGAGGGCGTTGAGTTTCAGAAGATACGAGGCCTGGAGGTATGGCGCCACCTCCGATGATGTCTTCCATCGCATGTCTGTGGTGGTCACACCGTCAAGAGTGTATGCACCCGCCCGGGTGATGTCGGGGGTGGCAAACTTGCGTGCCCCGGCTGTTATGACAAGTGTATTTCCCGCTGTATCCCGATGCACGGCCTGTAGACCGCCGTAATATTCGCGCTGCAGGTGCCGGGTCTCGCATGTCTTCTGCAATAGCTCTATCGTCTGCATGTCACTGAACGCATATCGTGCCGTCTGGTGTATCGAGTCGCCGTGCGAGCGTACATAGCTCATGCCTCCCGTGGCCTGGAATGTCCAGCGGTCTGTGGCATATTTCGAATAGACCCCATAGTTGCCGGTGTTGTAGATAAATGTCTGCGTCGCGTCGGCGTTGACATATCCTCCATACTTTATATCCCTGACAATGAAATTTACCACCGCATCCTTCCCCTCGAACTGCGAGCCTGTCGGGTCACGCAATATCTCGATACGCTTCACGTTTGCGGGTCTTATTCCCTTTACCTCCGCCTCGGTTGCCGGGATACCGTTGATGAAATATGCCGCGCGCTCGCCGGTGTTGAACGACACCTGTTTGCTCAGCGGGTCAATCCTCAGCATCGGCAGCTGCATATGCTCGAGCAGTGACAGGCCCGAGTCGGACGTCTTGCGCTGTCGGTCGGTAGGCCTGGCGGCATATCCGTCAGGAAGTAGTGTGGTGTTCTGTGCCGTCACCGTCACCTCCGACAGGTCATAGGCGGGTTCTGCAATGCTGTCCGTGACCTCGGCATGGAGCGACAGGGCAAAACAGGGAGTCAGTAAACTCAACAACAGGGTTTTATTTATTCTCATAATAGTAATTGACATGTAGTTCGGAAAGTAAGGTATATAGCTCGGGCGCCTTTATTCGGTTTGATGGCTAAAATCAACAGAGGGCACTCTTTTGCGGAGTGGGATGCAGAATTATTTTTTTCATATAACTAATTTTGTCAGGTGGAGGGTTTATAGAAATGCAATTCGTGAAAATCTGTGGTAAAGATATGTGGTATTTTTAAACTATGCAAATAATTTTATATATATTTTAAAAAAATATAAATATATTGATTGAAACAAATAGATTATAGACAGGAAAGGATGAGGACGGCCCTGCGGGCCTGATATGGCGCGGCTGCTTCTCGGCGACGATGTGCGGGGTAATGACATGGGGGGATGGTGGATTCCGAGGCCCGCGAGGGCCGATGTCATGGATAGCAACATATCATGTGCCGCTCATTCGGAGGGATGGGTGACGTCACTCCGGGTCCGGGTATGAAAAAAGGTGCATGGGCCGTGGGGCCTATGCACCTTTCTGAGTATTGGGGCAGGGGATTACTTGGCGAATTTGAGGGTGCCGTTGTCTGTGACGGCGATGTAGATGCCGGCGGGGAGGGTCTGGACGCTGAGGGTGCCTCCGTCAGAGGTGAGGATGAGGCGGCCCGTGGTGTTGTAGACGCGGATGGTGCCGTCGGCGGTGAGCTGGCCGAGTGCCCTGTCGTAGCTGATGGCGCCGTTGACGCTTACCTCTCCGATGCCCGAGCCCATGGGACGGAATTCGGCGGTGATATCAATCACGCCTTCGGTGTCGGCATCGGCTCCGTTGACAATGTACGGGTTGCTGAGGGTGACGCTGTTGTCACGCCAGAGCATGAAGCGTACAGTCTCATAGTCGTCACGGGCATAGGCGTTGAGGTGTACCTCGTCGCCCTCGAGGAAGCGGAGTTCCTTGACCTCAGTGCCGTTGTTGTCAATCAGGACATAGCCGACAAGCTCGTTGTCAACCCATGTCTGGTTGCAGCGGATGACATAAGAGGGGGTCTCCGAGCTTACGCTGTAGACGCCCTGGAAGATGACGAGGTTATTCTCGAGGTCTGCCTCTGAAATGGTGTAGGTGTCGCCATACTCGACATCGCTCTCGGGATATATGCGCTTGATGTAGTCGAGCTGATAGCCTGCGGCTGTCTCGCTCACAAGGGTTATGGTCTCGCCTACGGCGGCGCTATAGTTCTTGAGGAGCTCGTCGCCTACCTTGATATAGAGTTTGCCGATGAAGCTATGGTTGACAGGATCGGCGACGTCGTATACAGATACGTCTACCTTGGAGTATGTCTCGACTGCGATGTCGGCATCTCCCTCGATGGTATAGTCAACCACACGGGCGTCCTTGCCGATGGTGAGGGGAGTACCGTTGACGGTGACATTGCCGATGAAGAGGTTGGATGTGAAGAGGCGCATCCTCAGGGTGTTGCCCTTGGTCACGACATTCACGTTTTCGGTGGTGAGGATCTGTACAAGTGTCTCGCCCGAGTATTCGTAGAAGTTTACTCCGGCATTGTCGGCGCTGAGAGAGAGTATGGCCTGGTTCTCGCCGGCCTCAATCTTGTTGCCGAAGAGTGTCACTGAGCCTGCGCGGTCGGCGACGAACTGGAATACGCCCTCTTCGGATGTGATGGCAAAGCCGCTCTCTGAGGTCACGTCGGTGAGGACATAACCGAACTTAGCCTTGATGTTGACCACGGCCTCGAAGGGAACGGTGAAGTTGGCCACGTCGGTGCCGAGGGTCTTGGCCTCGCCGTTGACGGTGACCTCGACACCCTCGTAGAAGCCGGGGGTGAGGCACATGAATGTGACTGCGACATCTGAGGGTATCTCACGGCTCTTGATGTCGATGTAGCATCCGTCGGTGAGGTTGGCAAGATATGAACCGTTGTTCTGGCGGGTGAGGGGTGTGCCGTCGAGTGTGACGCTGATAATCTCGCATCCCTGGGCGGCTGTGATCTGGAGCGGGCTGCCGAGTGCGGCGAGGTCGAAGGTGTTCAGGCCGGTCTGGAGGGTCACAACCTCTCCGTAGCCGTTGGACTGCCTTACGACAATCTGGGCTGCATCCGAGACGTTGATGCTGACTCCGGTAGCCTTCTCGCCGGATACCCATACCTCGCAGTCTTCTTTGGTGATGCGGAATGTGTTGGAGTCGATGGTCTGTATGCCCGAGCCATAGACATAATTGAATTTGGTCGCGCCCTTGGGTGCTACGGTCACGACATCACCCAGATGGAGGTCTGCGGTAGCCGACATTCCCGAGAGGGAGAGCTCGGTGCCGCCGCTGGTGAAGGTGTAGTTCTCGAGGGCGGCCTGGTTCTCGAGGGCCGAGAACTTGACGGTGACAGGCTTGCCCTGTGTGGTCACGTCAAACACGTCGCCTGCGGCAAGCATGGCACGCCAGGGGCGATAGGCTGCGCCCGAGACGGGCTCGCCGTTACGGGTGATGCTGACGATAGATGCCCCGTCGGTGGCATAGAACTGAATGTAGTCCTGGTCGGCGGCCACGTTGAGCTGGTTGGTGCCGCTGTAGACAGTGCAGGGTGTCTCGGTCTCGGTCGAGCTGATGCCGGTGAAGACGTTGACGTTCTGGGCAAAGTCTATGTTTACGGTGAATTTGGTGCCGTTGCCTTTGGTGTAGACATATACGTAGTCTCCCTCGACTGTGGCGGTGTAGGTATATGTGCCGTCGCCGTTGTTGCGTACGGGGCCACGGTTGAAGCTCTCGACGTTGGTAATCTCGTAGGCCGGGGCAGGGGTGATGGTGAACTCGGTGTTCACGTCGACGGTGGCCTGCATGCCGTTGGTGACCTGCTGGCCGTCGCCGTAGGTGATGATGGCCGAGGCCGAGTTATTGTCATCGGCCATGATGAAGAAATACGGGCTCACCGTCTGTGTTCCCGAGCCACCCTGGGTGGTTATCTGTATCATCGAGTTCTGGGTGATGCCGATGCGGTATGCGCCGTCGCCCGCGGGAGAGATCTCCTGCATATTGAGCGAGAGCGAGGTGATGGTGGCACCGTTGACCCCCTCGATGAGGAGGGGATTGTCGGCATCCTCGACGGTCGACATGTCGTTCACGATCTCGAGGACACGGCCATATCCGGCGTTTGTGGTGACCTTGATGTTCTCAGGGTTGTCAATCATCCACCGCACGTTATACGCGCCGGCTGTGACGGACGTCAGGAACAGGGTCATGAACAAAAAAAGTAGATTATTTTTCATGATGGAAATATTGAATGGTTGGTGTTTATCTCACGATCACTTTGGCGCAGCGATCGGCGGTCTTGACCAGATAGATGCCGGGTGCGAGCCCGGTGCGTGTGGTCTCGATGCCTGCGAGGGTATATATGCGGGCGTCGCGGGGAGCGATGATGAAGCCTCTGCCGCCCGATATGCCGGTCTCTCCTGCGGTGCCGGGACGGCTGATGCCGCTGTTGAGTATGTCGAAATCGAAGGTGATGAGGCCGTCGCTGTTCTCGCGGATGTTGGTGACGGGCTTGCCGACTTTGGCCGACGAGCCTGTGTGCCATGTGGCCGCAGGGGTGGTGTCGTCGGTAAATTCAGTGACTCCGTCGGTTCCGGGGAATGGGTCGGCCGCCTCGCCTGCAGGTGAGCTCTATACCATCGGCAATACCGGTATCCTCTATCGCATCAACCGCCAGACCGGCGTGCTCACTCAGGTGTTCGACACCGGCCTCTCAGGCATGATGAGTCTCCAGACCATGGAGTTTGACCGTGGCAACGGCAAGCTCTACTGGGCATCGAACTGCCACAGCAACGACACATACGATGTGCAGCTTCAGGAGATCGACCTCTCAGACCCCAACAACATCACCATGACCCAGCTCGGGCCTATCGGCATCAATGCGTCGTTCATGTCGATGTACATACCTGCCGCATCGTCGTTCTCGGCTCCCGCGGCTCCGTCGCAGGTCACGGCCGTGACCCCCGACCCTGAGAAGCTGAGCGCCACCATCAGCTGGACCAATCCCACAACCGACTTTGCGGGCAATGCCATCGACCGCCTCAATGGCGTGGTGCTCTTCCGCAACGGCGAGCAGGTGAAGCTCTTCACGGATGCCGCTGTAGGTCAGGAGATGTCATACGAGGACAACGCTGTCCCCACCAATGGCGAGTATCGCTATGACGTGATAGCCTTCAACGGAAACGGCGACGGCGAGAAGGGTTCTGTATTTGCCTATGTGGGCAAGGATGCTCCCGGCGAGGTCGGAGATGTGGCTGTCGCTACAGATGCCGATTTCATGGGTGCCTCCCTGTCGTGGACAGCGCCTGTCACCGGCAAGCATGAGGGTGTGTTTGTTCCTGCCGACGTGAGGTATAATGTAATCCGCCGTCCCGACAACCGCACGGTGGCCCAGGGAATCGCCGAGACTACTTTCCATGACACCAATGTACGCCGTCTCCTCAATTACTGGTATGATATCGAGGCATACAACGAGGTCGGTTCCACAACCGTGACCACCGGCGCACGTATCCTCGGTCCGGCTCTGGAGACACCTGTAGAGGAGGATTTCGAGGACCAGCAGGCCATCCCCAACCGCTGGATGACTTTCGACGCCAACAATGACTCGTATTCGTGGATTTTCTACAGCACCATGAGCCACGACATTTTCGGCGACTACGAGCGTGGCGCAGAGTATATCCTCACGCCGACCTCCGTAGACTCGCGTCTGTGTGATGCTGATGACTGGCTCATCTCGGCTCCCGTCAAGTTCGAGGCCGACAAGAAATATGAGTTCAGCATCTATGCCCGCGCATATACATCGCGCTATACTCCAGTTAAGGTCGAGCTCTGCTTCGGCGCTACCGCAGACTATGCCGATATGACCAAGCTGGCCGACGCTGCTGTAGAGCTTCCTTATCCCGACCCCGAGACCGGGACTGCCGGATTCATGAAGTACACCGCCGATATTCCGCAGGGTTCGACAATCGGATGTGTCGGCGTGCACCTTGTCGAGCCTGTGCCCGATGATTTCATGTGCTTCCTCCAGATCGGCAACGTCGAGGTCAAGGAGAAAAATGAGTCGGGCATTGCTGACGTGAAGGCCGATGGTGACGTCGTCTTCTCGCTTGCGGGCAAGACTCTCAGCATCCATGGTAACATCTCGGCCGGTGCGCTCTATTCTGTCGATGGCCGCTATGTGACATCGCTCGGTGCTGTCAACGACCTCGGCAATCTCGCCTCCGGCGTATATATCGCTGTTGTCAACGGCCGCAGCTACAAGTTCGTCCTCTAAGCTTTTCAGTCCGAATCAAATAAAAGCAACCCGGCGCATCGCGTCGGGTTGCTTTTTTGTTGGTGTGTCACATGGTGACATTGTACTTTTTGAGGAGCTCGAGGGGGTGGTATGATTCCTTGGCGTGGCGCAGGCCGGGGTCACCGACATCTTCCTCGCGGTTTATGTATTGTACCGACGGGTGGATGGTGGTCATCATGGAGGCGAAGAGGCGGTTTATGGTCTCACCGGCCCCGGCGATGTCGTGAGACATCTTCTCGATATGCACATAGAGGGTATCGCCTATCACCTCGCCGAGCGTGAAGGCCACTATGCCGTCGGATGGGGTCGAGAGTACTGCGCCCTCAAATCCGTATTGGTCAACATGACGCAGTACGTCCAGCACCTGTTCGCGCTCGACATCGGCTATGGCAGGTTTTGAGAGGGGGAGGTGTGTCGCCTCGAAAAACCGTATGACGTCGGGGATGAGGCCGGGGGTGAGTGTCTCGAAACGGTAGCCCGGATTGTCGGCCATGAAGCGGTTGACGTGGTTGCGCTTCTTGTTGAGTTTCTTGCCCGAGAGTGTGGCGAGTGCCGAGGCGTCGTAGAGATAGTCGCTCCAGTCCTCGAGTGGTGTGACAGCAGTAGCGCCGAGTGCCTTGAGTGCCTGAAGGCCCCCTTCGGGCACGGCTGAGAATGTCAGGGGCATGGCGTCGTGGGCGCGGCAGTAGTCCTTAAGTTTCTCTATGGCCCTGTCGAGCGGCATCGCACCTATGGGGAGCGAGAATGCCGGGCGCGTGACGTCGTCCTCGGTGACCCCCTTGATGAAGAGTGTGTCGCCCGCGATGGCGTATGAGTAGCTGAAATATTGTGCCCACATGAGCAGACCTCCGATGGTGAAGTCGCATGTGCGCCAGGGTGCCGCCTCGAGATATGGCCTGATGACAGGGATGTCGCTCAGGAGCATGGGGCGGAACTGCAGTATGTCGTTGCGTGTTGCGGTGATGACTGTGTATTGCCGCGGTGTGAAGCGTGGGGATGTCATTGTCTTTGTTCTGTTTGTTGTCATATTGACAACGCTTTGGTATGCCGCGGTGTTCATAAAAATTGGCCGCCGGAACCCTTTCGGGCTCCGGCGGCCGGTGCTTATGCAGATGCGTCGCTGCTTATCTGACGATGAATTTGCGGCCGCCCTGGATGTAGATGCCGGGGGCAAGAGGAGCCTTGACCTCGATGCCCATCATGTTGAATATGCGGGTGTCGGTGTTGTCGGCTCCGTCGGGAACGACGATGTCGCTGATGCCTGAGTCGGAAGAGGCCGAGAGGCGTAGGTTCATGAACATTGTCGTGCCGCCTACCTTGAACGAGAACGAGCCCGAGACGGGGTCGGTGAACTCGATGGTGTGCGATGCCGTCTTGATGGTCGAGCCGTCCTTGCGGGGGAAGATGTACTGTGATCCGTCTGCTCCGTTGAACTCGGTGAACCACGAGTCGCTGGTGCTGATGCTCGAGTATCCGAACAGCTCTACTTTTGCTACGTTCATGCCGTCGGGGATATTTACTGTATGGACCACGGCGGTGTTGAACCTCATGCAGTCCTGCTCTCCGGCGGTGTAGGCGCGGTTGAGGTTGTTGTCGATACTGAATCCGTCGTCAAACTTCCATGTCGAGCCCTCTGACGAGAGGTAGGTGCTGGGGGCAAGGATATATTCTGTAAGGCCATCGTCTTTGTATTCGGGCAGCTCGACACCGGGATCGGTCGACTCGAGGTTGCCGGTGAGCATCTTGCCGCCCTCGTTCTGGGCTGCGATGATGTTTTCGACGAGCGAGTTGATGTAGTTCTCGAGGTTGGTATATCCGTTCGAGGCGCGCTTGCGGCCGTCGGCGGCATTGGCGGGGTCGAGGCCGTTGGCTGTCTCCCAGGCGTCGGGCATTCCGTCGCCGTCAGTGTCGACAGGAGCGGTCTCTGATTTGAGCGCGGGCCACCCGGTGGTGCCGTCGGCATACTTGACCTGGTTCTGGCTGTCGATGATGCCTGTAGATGTGAATGATGCGTTGCCGCTGCGGACGTCGGCGGTCACGATGTCGTCGTATGCGTCGCGCCTGTGCGATGTGCCGGCATAGGCGAGCACGCGCTCATAGGCATCCTGTGCGCTGTGGGTGGTGGTATATACATACTCGATGGGTGTGTCGAGCTTGATGTCCTGCTTGATCTGGTCGTTCCACATGTTGTCGTTCGAGCTGGCCGAGATCTGCGAGTAGATGCCTGTGGTCCAGTTGTCGGCTGTCACGGCAGCGTCGAGCGGATTGTAGTTGCCGTCTACATAGAGTGTGCCCCATTTGTGCAACATGGGTTTCCATCCGTTCCAGGCCACCTCTATCTTGGTGCCCTCGTGGTCGATGGTGTTTGTCTCCATGTCGATGGTGTATATCTTGCTGCCTATGGTGAGCTGGTTGTATCCGTTGGCGGCTGCTCCGTTGATGCGGCGTACCGAGGCGGTGGTCACGTTTGTGCCCAGGGCGCGGTTGTAGTTGGCTATCGTAGTGTTCTTGTCAAAGCAATAGTCAAGGGTGCGGATGCCGAGTCCGGCGATGCGGCTCTTGCGGCTGTTGGATGTCTTGCCGGGCTTGTAGTAGTTGTTGACCATGTTGACGTTCATGCCCTCGCCGCCATAGCATCCGTTTGAGCCGTAGTTATAGACGACGTTGTTGCGGTAGTCCATCTGCTCCTCTTCCTGTGTGCCGGGACGCGGGCCGAGGCGGGGTGTGCGCGACGAGTGGTTGGCTATGAGGTTGTGGTGATAGCTGGCGCGGCGTCCGCCCCAGTTGCCTCCGTAGCCGTGCGCGCCCTTTGAGTGGCCCGAGTTCTGCAGCGAGTGCGATGCGATGCACCACTGTACGGTGATGTCTGTCGAGCCGTAGACCGAGAGGCACTCGTCGATGCTCCACGACACCGAGCAGTGGTCGATGATGATGTCTCTTTGGTCCATTCCGCCGAGGCCGTCACCCTCATGGTAGGCCACCTGGCGGTTGCCGAGACGGAATCGCACGAAGCGGATGATGACGTTGGACGCCGAAATTGAGAAGGGATAGTCGGCGATACAGATACCGTCGCCAGGAGCGGTCTGGCCCGCGATGGTCACGTTGCCTTCGCGCAGACGCAGCTCGGAGGTCAGGTAGATGGTGCCCGATACGTCGAAGACGATGGTGCGGGTGCCTTTCTGGTTGCAGGCATAACGGAACGAGCCGGGCTGATCGTTGTCCTCAAGGGTGGTGACGTGATAGACGGCGCCTCCACGGCCGCCTGTGGTCATGCGGCCATAACCCTCGGCTCCCGGGAAGGCCTCGCGCTGTGCGGCGCCTGCAAGGGGGGCAAGGAGAAGACTCAGCAGAAGAAATAGAGTTGCTATTGCTGTCTTTTTCATGCAGATAGGATATTGTAAAAAGTAAGGTAAGTATTTACATGGTATAAATATCCGCAAAGATACTCTTTTCTGCCGGATTGACAAAATTATGGCGCAATTATTTGGCGAATGGCTCGCAAATAATTGCGCCTTAGGGATTTATTGTCATGCCTGGATTATGGCTATGCGGGTGTCTCTTCGGGATATGTGACGGACCCCGTCTGGATGTTGTAGGTGAGTACGGTGTCGAGCATGGTGAGCTTGTAGAATTTCTTGTCTCTCTTCATGCCATAGACCTTGTCCTGCTGCTCGGTGCTCTGGAGGAATGAGAACAGAGCCGGGGGGAGCTGGTCGTACATCAGCACCTCGGGCAGTCGCGAGCCGTTGCCGTCAATCTCGGTCCATTGATACTCGCTGTCGAATATCAGTGTCACGCCGTTGTTGACCTGGACCCTGAACATGTCGTCATACTCGTTATAGCTTTTCACGCCGCTTCCCGGAAAATACTGTGAGATGAAGTTGGTGATGGGCGAGGGGAGTTCGTCCCAGGTGTCGTTGTTGCATGCTCCCAGGCATACAAGTGCTGCGAGCATACAGAATAGCAGAAGATTTATATGACGTTTCATTGTATTATGGAGGATGTGAGATATGCTTAATTAACGCTTACCGAGGTTAAAAAGTTGAAAATCGGGATAGTGTTTCTCAACAAACTCTCTATCCGCAGGGTTTAGACAATAGTTTTGTATCATAACCTAAAAAAACGGATGTGAAGATGGAAAAGACTATTCAGAAGGCCTCTCTCGGTGAGGCTGTCGCTCAGGCTTGTGAGAAATACAGGAATTTCACGTGCGGCGCTCCGCTCGCACCGTCGCCGCGTGTAGCCGACATGAACAGCGGTTGCTTCGGCATGTCTGTGTGTCTTGTCGACGGCACACGGTTTGATGCCGGAGACACGCAGGTGCCATTTGCCATGGGTTCGATGCTGCGGGTGCCCGTCTATCTGCAGTTGCTTACCCAGATGGGGGTCGATGAGCTGGTGGGCAAGATGCGGTTCGAGAAATGCCCGTGCCGCAACAGTTCAGCAGGCGATGACAAGCCGGCCGCAGTACGCCCCAAGGGTGTGCATGCCAAGAGCCTGAGGATGATAAGTCTGGTGAGCCCGCAGGGCGATGCCGACGGAAAGATGCAGATTATCTCAGATATGATGATAGGGCTCATGGGGTCGTCGCCATTGCTCGACGATGATCTCTACAAGGCCAATGTAGCCCGCTCGGCCGAGAAGGATGTCATCAACGTCCTTGCAAATGCCGGATATGAGCTTTATGATGCCACCGATGTGGCGCTCGGGCTCTATGACAAGCTCGACTCGATGCTCGTCACCACCGGGCAGATAGCCACGATGGGTGCGACCATCGCGGCAGGGGGGTACAATCCGGTGACACAGACACCCGTATTCGACTGTGAGCTTGCTGCGCCGCTTACGGCAATGATTGCTACCTGCGGTCACAAGCATTTCAGGAAGACCTGGATGCTCTCGACCGGCGTTCCCGCCGTCAGCAGTTATGGCGGAGGTTTCCTGGCCGTTGTGCCGGGATTCGGTTCGATAGCCGCCTTCTCTCCCGACCTTGCCGAAGACAAGGTTCCTGTGCGTGCCGCTATGGCTGTGCGCGATGTGCTGCAGCGGTTCGGCATCAGCGCTTTCGCATGCTCGCCGATTGTGGTGAAATGATGTCTGCGGATATTGAGGCATGATAATAACAACAGGGACAATTCCGCTGAGGAATCTGTCCCTGTTGTTATGCTTTCTTGAAAAGTCAGTCTGCCGATTATTTCTTGCGGCGGTTGCCGTAGCGGCTCATGAACTTGTCCACACGACCTGCGGTGTCGACGAGCTTCTGCTTGCCGGTGAAGAAGGGGTGCGACGACGAGGTGATTTCAAGCTTCACCAGGGGGTAGGTAACACCGTCAACCTCGATGGTCTCCTTTGATGCCACGGTCGAGCGAGTGATGAAGATCTCATCGTTAGACATGTCTTTGAACACCACTTCGCGGTAGTTGGAGGGATGGATGTCTGCTTTCATTTCTTATCTGACTGATAGATGATTGAGAGTTTCTGATTGATTGAACTATGCGCTGGTAGGGCGCAACGATTCGTAATGGCGGTGCAAAGGTAGTGAAAATCCTCGACATAACCCAAAAAAATCGCTCCAAAATCACAGACCTTTGCCAAAAGGCCCCGGCAAAAAGCCATAGCGCATGCTTCCCGTTCAGCGGGCAGCGGGCGGCGGACGCCACCCGTCGGCAAAGGTAAGCGCCGATGCCACGACGGGCCTTCCCCCCGTCTGTCCCCGTTCAGCGGTCAGCGCCCGAGACCCGTTGGCAAAGCTGGTCGCGGATGCCACAACGGGCCTTCCCCTCTTGTCCCTGTTCAGCGGGCAGCGCCCGCGGCCTTTAGCTCAGTTCGAGTTGTAACATAACTCTATCTGTAAATCCTTCTGGACAATACCAATATTCAATGTATATTGCCATTTCCTCATTGGCATTCAGTTTCTTGAATTTCTCGATTATGTCTGTGGGTATTTTGATTTCTGATGTACTTGAAAATTGGGATATATCGTATTTCCCTTTGTTCGTTGTGCCTATGGCACATTGCATCTTTCCTTCAATGTGCATATAGAGTGTTATGTTGTCTATGCATTCTATCTGTTTTCTAATCTCAGTGGGTAAGATATATTTATATTGTACAAAGTGAGTTCCGCTACTATTATATTCAGGCCCGAATATGATTTCCCCCTCCAGCACAAACACATTCTCCGGCAGCTGTGTGGCGAAGTCATGCCCGATGGTCATGCCCTCTTCCGGGCGCGTGTGCCAGTCGGCAGCCGCTGTCTGGTCGGTACACCAGGCCGTGAAATCCCGATATGCATCCGTGATTGGCGTCTGCTCGCTTGGCCATTGCCATGTCTGCGGCACACATATCATCTGCGGAGCTTCCAGCACTCCGGCATTGAAATCAGGTGCGTTGATGGTGGTCGATGTCTGTTCGCCCGGTTTGTCGACACGGATGGAAAAACCTCCCATGTTCGATTCCCCATCCACGCAACTCATGGTGAAGTCTGTGCCCACCTCAAGTGTCCTCGATATACCCTTGGCACTATATCCTCCCACATTTATAGGAGTTGCTGAGGTGTGGGTCCCCTCGAACCATGAATGAAACTCGCCGCCGTCAATCTCCTTTCCTTTATATAATATATGTATAGGCCGTGTCCCTCCGGCAGCAAGCGGAACAATCTCCACTGTCCCCTTGTAGCCCGAGACCTTGTAGTTGATAACGCCGAACACCACGTCATTGAAATCAAAATCGTTGTGTCCGAGATCCTCGGCCGCAATTATCCATGCAAGGGGTGTATCGCCAAAACTGCTCCCGGATTCGGCAGTCACCCGTTGGGTACCTTTGGGTACATCTACGCTCAGGGTCTGTGTGCCCTCGACACCTTCGAATGTCCCGGCGAGGTAGCGCTGACCGTCAATCTCGGCATAGACCCGATAGTCTGTCGGTGTCGAGGCATTGACCTCCACGCTGGCACGTGTGGCCATGTTCCAGTCATGGAGTGGGTCGAAACTACCGAAGTGTCTGATGAAATCCCGTGTGTACTGCTCGTTTGCGTCAGGTGCAAGGTCTGTTTTCGTGCTGCACGCTGTCAGCATGGCGGAGAGGGACAGAGCAGTGATGAACGTTCCCCTCATAAAATAACTGTTTTTCACTTATGTTGAGGTTTGTAATGGTGTGAATAATGAGGTTCTTATATTACAAGTGTTGAAAACTGTGTGGCTATAAAATTATATAAAATGTGTTTCATATACAAATAATTAACACTCATTAATATTTTTGCTCCTTCACCTTTCTCCTGTCCCCGTTCAGCGGGCAGCGCCCGCGGTGTTGCGTCGTCCGGGAGGGCCGAAATGGCCAGAACGGCCCCTAAATATCCCTTAAATCCCCCTGAAACGCCCCGAAAGTGTTAAATAAGTGTTAAATGGCAGTGAAAATTTGGCAGGGGAGAGAAAAGTGCCTACCTTTGCACTCGCTTTTCGGGAGCGGCCCTCCGAGAGAGGAGGTGCAAGAGT
>ENA-OPCN01001525-OPCN01001525.1-human-gut-metagenome-genome-assembly--contig:-NODE-1525-length-15371-cov-2.672956_pt1 | contig 15371 bp, 19 predicted proteins | sample MGYA00241567_ERZ501485 | MGnify/ENA primary metagenome ERZ501485 (study PRJEB25962, sample SAMEA2042579) | human gut metagenome | biome: human gut; feature: human-associated habitat; material: faeces...
GGGAACTAAGAGATTAGTAGTTCTTCTTAAGAATATGTCAAACTGATTATATCAGCAGTTGTAAAGAAAGTAGGTGAGATTATGGATAAAGAAATAGCTAAGAAATATATAAAAGCTTGCGGCTATAAAATAATAGAAGAAAACAATCATTTTATACGTATAAGGGATATATTTAAAGGTGGTAACACTAACTTATACAATCAGTATGATGTATATCTTTCACGTAATTCTAACGACTTAATATTTATTAATAGTGAAACTGAACGTGCTTTTATAATATATGAAGAAGCAATTTTAAAGGAAATTTCCAAAGAAGAAAATACTTTATGTATTACATTAAGAATACCAAAACAATATAAAAATTGCTATGAAAATACAAAATTTGAAAGGTATTTAAACACAATATATAAGAATATAGATAATTTTCTGTTAAAAGAATTTATATATATGTTACTAAAAGCATTTAATTTTAGTGAGATAATAGAGGATAATGAAAATGAAGATTAATATGAATAAAGTAGTAGAAATGTGCATAAAGCGTAAATTATCAGTTGGTGAAATATTATTAACGGCTATTATATGTCGTTCAATATACCTTGAATGTAATATAGACCAATTATTAAAATTAGCTTTTAGTTTAATGTAACTATACTAATAAATAGTTGCAAAAATCTTTAAATTAGTGTATTATAATAGATGTAAGGAAGACAACTTACAGATTGGAGATAAATATATGAAAGAAATGAGCAAGGAAGATATTAAAACAAGAGTAACATTAAAATGTTTTAATGATGTAGAACGCAGATTAAAATTAGGAGGATATAAAACATTTCTTTTATTAACCGTTAATGACTATGTAGATATGATAAATGAAATGTATGGTTATTGGTATGAATTAACACCCTCTAAAGAAACAGTATCTGAAATATTAAATCACATATACCAGTATATATGTGAATACTAGCCTACAAGCGTAATCCAGCTTCGCAACTGGATAGGCTACTAGCCAGTAACACTCTTGACGATGTGCAAACAAGGCTAAAAGAAACAATAAACATTATCTATAAAGAAAGGAAACAAGAATAATGAGAAAAGAAGAATTTACAAGGACAATTACAAGTAAAGAGGTTGAGTGCTTAATGTTAAACATTGAAACAGCTGAGCCGCACAATGAAGTATTCGTTGTATCATCAAAAATAAGTGATGATAAAATGTTATCATTCTTACGTGATAATTACGAAACAGAAACAGAAAGAATATGTGACATAGTAGCAACGACAGTGACATCTGAGAGATACGCTTTATCTCTTGAAGATTTTATGAAGTATGCACATAAGGTTGAAAAAGCTGACACAGCAGAAGTTGAAGAAGAAAACACAGACAGCACAATTACAGAATAATATAGTAAAGAGAGGTAAAAGAGTATGAATATCACTAACACAAGTAGAGAATTAACACCACAGGAAAAATATAGACTTACAATGTCACCAGAAATATTATCGTTACATAAGATTGAGGACAATGATACACTGACAGTATCTGCTTTCTTAGAGTTTGATGACGTGGACAGCAAGGGTGAGGAAACACACGTCTTAAGTATACTTGGAACTGATGATGTAGTATGGTGTATGCAGTCAGCAACGGCAAAGCGCTCATTCTTTGATATGGTTTCAATTTTTGGAAATGAGGGTTTCACAGTCAAGAAAATATCTGGTGAAACGAAAGCAGGACGTGAATATGTTAATCTCACATTAGCATAAGTACAAAATTCACAATTAAATATAGACAATGTAATATATTATCTTAAAACAGCAGGTAGAGTGTTTGAATAACACTCTACCATTACTAATAGGAGTATTCACTATGGTGAAAAAGAAACAACCTACACAGTTACAGATAGAATATAGAAAAGCCCGTAGAAATTTACAGGCACGTGTTCGCCGATTAGAAAAAAAAGGTGTTATGGTAGAACCTATTCCAGCAATTCCAAAGCGTATTACACGTGGTTCGATTAATAGGCTAAACAAATTAACAAGAAAGAAACTAAAAGAAACTAAAGTAACAATAAAGTTTGACGTTGAAACTGGTGAAATACTTGAAGAAATAACAAGAACAAAAAGAAAGAAAAAGGCAGAAAAACATTCAGAATTAACAGCAGAAACTGAAACACCAGAGTACATATCATACGATAGAATAACAGACATAATAATAACAAATGTAATGTCTGAATTATCAAGCGTAAAATCATATATATCACGACCAGAAGCAAGAAACAACGTAGACAAAATAGAACACACAATAAACAGCTTAATATCACAATATGGTAAACGTGAAGTAGCAACGGCATTAAACAAAGCAAACGCAGAAGACAAAATAACACTACCACTAATGTACGATGATGAAGCAACAGCACGCTTCTTAATTGACATAATGTCTTTTTTATCTGAGATAGGTGCTGAATTTGCTGAGATTGAATACGATAATATAATAAATGAATTTGAAAGTATCTGATTATGTATGAAATATGAAAAGAAGTACGAATATTATGTCGGTGATTTTGAAACAACAGTATATAAAGGACAAAAATTTACCGAAGTGTGGGCAAGTGCAATAGTACCACTCTATAGTGAAAATGTCACAATTCATCATAGTATAGATGAAACATTTAATTATTTAGTTACGCTTACTAAAACACATAAAACAAATATTTGTATATACTATCACAATTTAAAATTTGACGGTTCATTTTGGTTAGATTTTTTAATCAATAAGCTTAAATATACACAAGCTATACAGCAAGTAGGAAAAACTCAATATCAGTCTGAATGGTTACGTGATAAAGATATGCCTATTCATAGTATTAAATACAGCATATCCGATATGGGGCAATGGTACACAATTTTAATAAAGGTGGGGCGTTATTACATAGAATTTCGTGATAGCTTAAAACTATTACCTTTTAGCGTTAAACAAATAGGTAATTCGTTTGGAACTAAGCATAAAAAGCTTGAAATGGAATACAAGGGTTTACGTTATGCAGGTTGTACTATTACAGACAAGGAGCGTAAATATATTGCAAATGATGTCCTTGTTGTAAAAGAAGCACTTGAAATAATGTTTAATGACGGTCATAATAAGCTTACAATAGGTAGTTGTTGTATGGCTGAATTTAAAAGTCAATATGACAAAGAGGATTGGAACACATTCTTTCCAGACCTTTACACTATACTATTATCAGAAAACTATGGTAGTCTAACAGCAGGGGATTACATTAAACGTAGCTATAGAGGTGGTTGGTGTTATGTAGTACCAGAAAAGACAAACCATATATTTAAGTGTGGTACAACAGCGGATGTAAACAGCTTATATCCGAGTATGATGTCGTCTGAGAGCGGCAATCGTTATCCAGTTGGCAGTCCTAATTTTTGGAGTGGTAACTACATACCAGATAAAGCAATAGGTGATAACAAATATTACTTTGTTAGAATAAGAACACGCTTTAATATTAAAGACAACTATTTACCTTTTATTCAGATTAAAAATAATTATTCTTACAAGGGCAATGAATGTCTAAAAACTAGTGATATATACAACACTGACACAGGACACTATTGTAAATATATAGAGAACGCAAATGGTGAAATAGAACTTAATAGAGTAACCTTAACACTTACAATGACAGATTTTGAGCTTATAAAAGAACACTATAACTTAGAGGACTTTGAAATATTAGACGGTTGCTGGTTTTTTAGTGAAATAGGTATATTTGATAAATATATGGAAAAGTATAAGCAAATTAAAATGAATAGTAAAGGTGCTAAGCGTTCATTAGCTAAATTATATCTTAATAATCTTTATGGAAAATTTGCAACTAACACAAATAGTAGCTTCAAAGTGGCTTTTACAAAGGAAGACGGCTCTTTAGGTTTTTATTGTGTCAGAGAAAATAAAAAGAAAGCAGGTTATATTGCAATAGGTTCAGCAATAACATCATATGCAAGAAACTTTACAATTCGTGCAGCACAGAAAAACTATCACGGTATAGATAATCCCGGTTTTATATATGCAGATACAGACAGCATACACTGTGACTTAGAACCAGCAGATTTTATAGGTGTTCCAGTACATCCTACGGACTTCTGTCATTGGAAACTTGAGAGTAGCTGGGATGAGGGAATATTTGTTCGTCAGAAGACATATATTGAACACGTTATAGCAGAAGACTTACAATCAATATCAGAGCCATACTATAATATTAAATGTGCTGGTATGCCAGCAGCTTGTAAAAATTTATTTGATTTATCAATGAGAAAAAACAAAACAAAACTTGACATAGAAAAATATAATAAAGAAGAAAAAGAATTTATACTTAAAGACAGAACACTAAACGATTTTAAAGTTGGTCTTGTAGTACCGTCCAAGCTTTTACCTAAGCGTATTCGTGGTGGAATAGTGCTTGAAGACTGCTGTTATTCAATGAGATAATTATATGATAGTAATAATTAAAGATATTTTATTCTTAATAGGAATAATATTTATTATAATAACAGGTGTGATATATTTAATGTACATAGTCTTAAATGAAAGATGTGATAAATAGATGTACTTATAGTTTTATTAAAGAATAAGAAAGGATAAATAAAATGAAAAAAATATTTATAATTGGAAGTATAAAGCAGGCAGAAGAAATTAAAGATATTGCTAATAAGATTGTAGGCGACTTTGATATAAGTTATATTGTACCATTAACAATTCCTAAAAGCACTCAGATTAAAGAAAGTTTTGATATTATAGATGTTAGTGATATTATCATAGCAGTTAGAAAAAGTGACTTATCTTACGGTGATACAACATTATGTCAGATGTAATATGCTAACCGTTTAAATAAAAACATAATAGAAACAAGATATAGTGAAAAGTCAATCGAATTATTAAATTATTTATTAGAGGTGTTATTATGAATAACTGGTTTTATACAATGATACTATTTGTAGCATTAATACCGATAAATGGGTACAACTTTCCATTCACAAAACAAGATAAGCGTAATGCAATAATCATTCTTATTGGTGGAACTATAATTATACTTTTTGATGTATATAAAGAGGTGCAGTGTCTATGGTAAAATTATTAAAGCGGGTACTTAGATTTTTTCACCGTCAATATCTAAAATATATCAAGCGCCAATGTTGCGACACTTGTCGCACTTGCACCGAACGTATAGAATGTTGGTCAAACGATACTTTTCTCAAGACAGGCAAGTGGTATGACCCTTATTAACTGTGAACTCAGTTCAAAAAATAAAAGGCAGGATGAAAATTCATCTTGCCTTTTTATATATCTATAACTTATAAATAAACAAAGCGGTATGCACACCGAATTTTATATCTGGTAGTATCTTTCAACTACGCATATCCAGATATAGACAGTATTTATATTATAAGTAGATACCAACTAATAACTTAAAGCCTTTAAAATACATTCTTTACTACTTAAGTCTTTAAATCTAAAACAACCTCTATCAAAGAAATATCTCATAGCAGATAGCAGTGTGCTGTTAGCTTTAAGCATAACATAATTTATGTTATGGTCTTCTGTTGTAACACTAATTTTAATAGGATTACTCATATCTGGTCTGTTATCGCAGTATACAATACCCATTTCAGAGTATTCTCTAACAGCATAATTAACTCCCTTATAATTCATAGTGCATACATAACTGCTTTTACCTTGTGGACTTTCAATAAAAGCAACGCTATCATTCAAATAGCATTTTTGGGTAGTAAACTTAAGGTAATCCTCGTCCTTACTGAACGCCCTCATAAAAGCACTTTGCTGTATAGCCTTACTGGCAGTATCGTTAAAGCCTTGTTCAAGAACGAAACCGTCACCCCTTAAATAATTAGTATCACTTCTCAGCCTATTAGATATATTCATTTCTATATAATAAGGATTAAGTAGACTTACAAAATTAGCTAACATATAAACAGGTACATATCTACTCTGTTTTCCCTGCCCTCTTGCAATAGATGTGTGAATACTTTTAAACTTTCTCACCTCATCACTACAATAGTGATTACTCTCACTCTGGAATTCATCGAATATAATCATATCTACATCACTAAAAAAGTGACTGTACTTCTTAAGAGTATCAGCGTCATTTAAAGCCATAGCATACCCACAAGGTTCTTCGTTTAACATAAGCTCATAAAACAAGCCATATGCACGTCTTTCTGCCGTCATATCATCTGTCTTAAAGAAAAGTCCTTTAATATCCTTAAAAAACTTATCTTGACATTCACACAATTCATATTTAAACCTATATAATAAGCAGAACTTACTACCTGTCTTCTTAAAACGATTAACAGCTAGTCTATTAAAATAAGTTGTTTTACCAGCACTTCTATTACTAGTACTTATATAAATCTCAGGTTTATTGCCGTTTACATCCATAAGGCTTAAAAGCTTAGTACCGTCATAAAACATCGTCATTACTCCAATCTTAATATTTTGAACTGAGTTCAATCTATATAATATATAAAGAATACTAACAAAAATGAGCTTAGTTCCATATCTGTAAATTTATTATAACAAAACACTTGACAATTTGCAATACTAATAATATAATAAATCCATAAATTAAATAAGAGAGGTGATTATTATTGTAGTGTTAATCGTTTCAGCCTTTATCGTCTTAGATATTTTGTCTGGACTTATTAAGGCATTTAAAAACAGTGAGTTTAAAAGTGGGATAATGCGGCAGGGTCTTTATTCCAAGGCAGGGAGTTTTCTTATATTATTTCTTGCCTATCTTGGAAAATATGCCTGTACTTACATTAATCTTGGCTTTGAACTTCCTATCGTTGAAGCTGTGGCAATATACATCTGCGTTATGGAATTAGGCTCAATTCTTGAAAATGCTGTTGCAATAAATCCAGAGCTTGACAACAATACATTATTAAAAATATTTAAAAGAAAGGAATGAAAATACAAAATGGAATTTCCAATCGTAAGCACTAACAGACAGTGGGTTAACAACTTTATAAATGGTATAGCTCCCCTTGTCTGTGAAGAATATCTCAAACGTAAGTCCAATGGTGAAAAAGTAGTTACACCAGCAACCGTAATTGCACAGGCTTGTTTGGAGAGTGGTTATAATCTTAATGCTAGCACTCTGTTTGGTATTAAGGGTAACGGTGTTACAAGTTCTACAACAGAGTTTGTAAATGGTAATTACGTTAATATCACAGCAAGCTTTAAGTACTATCCTAATATTGCAGCAGCTGTCACAGGTTATTATGACTTAATGCAGTGGAATAATTATGATGATGTAACTAGCGCAACAACCGTACAGGATGAGGTTGTTGGTCTTACGAATGACATAGGTTATGCTTATGCAACTGACCCTAATTATTATGATAAGATTATGTCTATAGTCGAAACAAATAATCTTTATGTGTTTAACGATTATGTACATTCTTATAACTATGATACACCACAGGATGAAAATGATTTTAACTCAAATGTTACAGCTACTAAAACAGACGAAGAATTGGCTGACGAAGTTTATATGGGATTATGGGGCGTTATGCCAGAACGTAAAGAAAGACTTGAAGCAGCAGGTAGAGATTATGAGACTATTCGTACTATTGTTAATTCTAAGTATTACGGTATTGAGAATAAGAAGTCTATTGATGAATTAGCAGATGAGATATGGCGTGGTGAATGGGGTGATAATCCAGAACGGCGTGAACGTCTTGAAGCGGACGGCTACGACTACGAAGCTGTACAGCAGCGTGTAATGGAGAAGTATTACAATGGCTGAATGGGAATACGGACAGGAGATATGGAACAGTCTAATGTTAGATATTAACAATGAATTCGGTGTAGCTGGATTAATGGGTAACTTAGTAAATGAAAGTGGATTAATACCTTTTCGTGTGCAAGGTGACTTTTCATCTGGCTATACGGTTTCAAGTGAATACACAGCACAGGTTGATAGTGGTGCTGTTAGTGAATACACGTTTGTACACACTGAGCAGGGATATGGTCTGGCACAATGGACTTACTATTCAAGAAAGCAGGGTTTATATGATGAACACATAAGCTCTGGTAAAAGTATAGGCTCTGTTGATGTAGGTGTGTCTTATCTCTTATGGGAACTTAAAAACAATTACACAAATGTGTATGACGTTCTTGTAAGTACTAACAGTATCCGTGAAGCAAGTAACATAGTCCTACACGACTTCGAAAGTCCAGCAGACCAGAGTGAAGATGTTGAACTTGCGAGATATGAAAGTGGTGTGGAAGTGTATACAACTTATACAGGTAGTGAACCAAAACCACCTACACCAGCACCCACAACTAAAAAGCGAGTTAAAAGGCTTTTACCATACGCTCCATTATGGTTTTTCTATAAAGGATAAAAGGATGTGATAATATGGCAGTAGTAACCAGAGAAGATTTATTTAATCGTATTAAGACAAGAATAGGTAACGATACGTCAGATGAAGCTATCGCACTCATTGAAGACTTTTCTGACACGTTTGACAGTATATCTAATGCAGATAATGAAGACTGGCGTACAAAGTATGAAGAAAATGACAGACAGTGGAGAGAGCGTTATATAAGCAGGTTTGAAAATCCTATAGAGGATAGTAGCACAGAAACAGCACATATACCAGAAGAGGAAACAGAAGAAAAAGAAATTACCATTGATGACTTATTTGAATAAAGAAAGAGAGGTTATTATATTATGGCAAGTAGACCACCAGTAAAAACACTTGTAAACAATACAACAGATATTCTCAATGCCATTAGAAATAGTGCAAGTGTTAATTATAAAGATTATGTACCAGCCGCTGAAGCAAACAGCGACAGTGTAAGAAGCATTGGTTCTGTGATTATGGCTTATCCACAGCTACAAAATGAATTTCTTACAAATTTAGTTAACCGTATAGGTAGAGTAATTGTAACTTCTAAAATGTACTCTAATCCTATCGCTATGTTTAAAAAAGGCGTTCTTGAATACGGTGAAACGATTGAAGATATTTTCGTTGAGATTGCAAAGCCATTTGACTTTGACCCTGACACAGCAGAAAAAGAAGTATTCAAGCGTGAAATTCCAGATGTACGAACCGCTTTTTACAATATGAACTTTCAGAAGTTCTACAAGGCTACAATTACAACAAACCAGCTTAAACAGGCTTTTTTAAGTATGGACGGTGTAACAGACCTTATAGCAAGAATTGTAGACAGTCTTTATACAGGTGCAGCATATGATGAATTTCAGACTATGAAGTATATGCTTGCAAGAAGAATGTTACAGGGTCTTATGTATCCTGTTACAGTACCTACTACAAGTACAGCTGGTATGCCAGAAATCGTTGCTACTATTAAGGGTGTAAGCAATGATATGGAATTTATGAAAACTCAGTACAACTTAGCAGGTGTTCATAATCATACGCTTAAACCTAATCAGTATATCTTAATTGATAGCAGATTTGAAGCTAAAATGAGTGTTGATGTATTAGCGACAGCGTTTAATATGGATAAAGCAGAATTTATGGGGCATAGAGTACTCATTGATAGTTTTGGTAGTCTTGATATTGATAGATTAGGAAAACTTTTTGCTAATGACCCTAATTATGTAGAACCAAGTAAAGATGATTTACAGGCGCTTAATGCAATCCCAGCTTGTATTGTTGATGATGATTTCTTTATGGTTATTGACAATATGATTGAGTTTACAGAGATTTATAATTCACAAGGGTTATATTGGAATTATTTTTATCACTGCTGGAAAACATTCGCTGTTAGTCCATTCGCTAATAATGCATTGTTTGTTGCTGGCACACCTGCTGTAACAAATATTACTGTTAGTCCAAATCTCGCTAATGTTAGTGTCGGTCAGACAATACAGCTTGCTGCTAATGTTACTACTGATTACTTTGCGCCACAGGCAGTTAATTGGAGTAGTAACAATGATAATGTTGAAGTTAGTGCAACAGGTATGGTTACTGTTAAGGCAGGTGCGACTGGCACTGTTAAGATTACAGCTACTAGCGTATTCGATGATACTAAAAGTGCTAAGTGTGACCTTACTATTGCATAGAGTAGTGAGTGTAAGATAATGTGAACTGAGTTCAATATTAGTATAGTTTGTGTATTAATTAAATTGAACTCAGTTCAATAAATGCGAGGTGAGTTGATGTATATTGAACCTAACACTATTGTAAAGCTGTGTGCTAATACTGGATTGAATAACAGATATACAGATACAATGGACTTTAATGACGTTAATGCACAATCTGTATGGTTTAATAATAAAGTGAAGTTTACGCTTGACAATAATTCTTATCAGAGGGTTAATATGGGTGTCTTTCGTGCGGCGTTAAGCGCTGATGATTGTATGTATTGTGACTATATGATGTTTCAGAATACGTCTTATTCTGGAAAATGGTTTTATGCTTTCATTAATCGTGTTGAGTATGTTGCTAATGACAGGTGTGATATTTATTTTGAAATAGATGTCTTACAAACTTTCTGGTTTAATTGGAATTTCTTAGAATGTTTCGTTGAACGTGAACACGTTGAAGATGACACAGTTGGGGCTAATACTACGGATGAGGGCTTAACTACTGGTAACGAGTATGTTATCGTTAGTAATAATTCTGTTGAATGTGGCAGTATGCAAGTACAGATGATTGCTACTGACACGCCAGATGATATTAGTACTGCTTACTGGACTAATAAAAATCATACAAGAAATAATATTTTTGCTGGCGTTGAAGAGTTTAGCGGTGTTAGTGCTAATTCAGCCGATATAATTGGGGCAGAGTTGAATAAGTTCGCTACAGCTGGCAAGAGTGAAGCTATCATTCAAATTGGTGAATACCCAAGTATACTTGACGAATGTAACGAAAATAATAATTGGACTTTGAGTAGAACTTATTCTTTTATTAGAAATAATGAATTAGGCGCTGAAAACTACGGTGGTAAATATACACCCAAAAATAATAAATTATATTGTTATCCTTACAATATATTAGTTGGCACTAATTTACAAGGTGAAACACACAACTTTAAATGGGAGGAATTTAAAGACCCTGCTACTGCTGAATTTGCTATGTTGGGTGTTAGGTTTCCCACTCCCCAACTTGCCTTATATCCTACAGCCTATCGAGGAATAAGTGCTGACTATGACAGTGCATTAAACTTAGCTAGTTTTCCAGTATGTGCTTGGAACAATGACTATTATGCCAACTGGTTAGCTCAAAACCAATACAGGATGAGTAATGCGCTGGTGACTGCTGGTATTAGTGGTGTTAGTAGTATTGTTAATAGTGGGATACAAGGTGCTGTTAAGGGTGGCAGTGTCGGTGCGAGTGTTGGTGTCGCTGGTGGAGCGGCTGAAGCAGGATTAAATGTGTTTAACACTATTAGAGATTTGAATACTGAAAGTAAAAGTGCAAGTGTTATGCCAGACAATCTGGGTGGCGGACTTGCAAGAAGTACGCTTAATGCTGTATATACTTTTCAATACCATTTTAGGATATATCAGATGTCTTGTAGAGCTGAGTACTTAAAAATTATTGATGATTACTTTGAAATGTTTGGATATAAAATTAACAGGATTAAAATTCCTACGCATAGTAGACCACATTGGAATTTTATTAAGACTGTCGGATGTAAGATACGTGGTAATTTACCTGCTATGATACAGGCTCAGATATGTGATATATTTGATAAAGGTGTTACGTTATGGAAAAATGATACTACCATAGGTGACTATTCACAAAATAATCATTAGAATGGGGGTGTAAATGTGAGAAGAAAAACTGAGATTGAAAATAGTATGTATGATAATAATTATACTTGGCAGTATTACTATGACAGACTAACTGAAATGGCGCTAAGTTGCTTTAATTGGAAAAATTTACCGAACGAATGTGATAGCAGGTTTTTAGAACTAGCCTGTTTTGGTAAGGGGTGGTGCTTGTTTTTTAAAGATGATATTATGGAAAAGTATTTAACACTTAATGCTATGTTAGGTGGACAACTTGACGTATATAACATACCTATTACAAGAACAGCTTACGCGCCTAATGGATATAGTAATGTATTGAATAAAGATAATAGTGTTATTATCTTTAATAATTATTTGCATAACAATACAGCTTATTACATTGAAATGTTTGCTAAAAGATTATGGAATTTAGATAGAATTATTGATGTTAATAGCAATGCTCAGAAAACACCTATTCTGATAACGTGCAATGAAAAGAAAAGATTTAGTCTTAAAAACTTATTTATGAAATATGACGGCAATGCACCTGTTATCTATGGTGATAGTAATCTATTAAATGGCGATGAATTTAAGGTACTTAAAACAGACGCTCCATATATTAGCGATAAGATATATGAACTTAAGACTAAATATTGGAATGAGGCATTGACTTTTTTAGGTATTGCTAATATGCAAGAAACTAAAAAAAGTAGGCTAGTCACTGATGAAGTTGATAGGTCTATGGGCGGAACTATTGCTAGCAGGAATTCAAGAATGTTAGCAAGAAAACAAGCTTGTCAACAGATTAACGATATGTTTGGGTTAAATGTTGATGTCGAGTTTAATGATAGTTTTGAAGACAGTTACAGAGAGATTACAAATAGTGTTCTTAATCATAATACAAGTGAGGTGAGCAATATTGAGTAAATATTCAACAGAAGTTAGGTTCATCTGTGAAACAGCAGCAGGGTTAATTGAAAGTAAAGGTTATAATGACATTGAAAGTATTATTGATAAGGCTGTTAATAGTATATTTGAAAGTGATATACCATTTTTTGATAACGATTATGGCATAAAACTGGAAAAGAAGATTTTAAGGCATTATTATACTAGAGAAATAGGCTTTGAAACTGTCGGTTTGTGGAAATTACAGTTAAATACTACTATGAAAGAGATAATGCCTTATTACAATAAACTTTATAAGACAGAACTGTATAAGTATGACCCACTGTCTGATTTTGATTATACTATTAAAACTGACAGTAATGATGTAAGAACGGATGACTTAACAAAAAGTAATGCAGGTACACAGGAAAACAAACTTACAAATAATTTAAAACGTGCAAATACAGGAACACAGGAAGTTAAGACAGGTGATAAGAATGTTAATAAGTTCAGTGATACGCCGCAGGGTGGACTTGATGATGTAGAAAGCGGCACATATTTGACTAATGCCACTATTGATAATAGTGAGGGTAGCAGTACTAGAACTGATAATTTAGTACAGGCTGATACAGGTACTGCTGATACTGTTAGAACTGATAATTTAACGGAAAAGAATACAGGTACGGTTGGGAATGTTATTGATAGAACTGAGCGTAGATATGGAAAACAAGGTAGTAAAAGTTATGCAGAAATGATAATACAAGAAAGAGAAAGTTTTCTAAATATTGATATGCAGGTTATAGAGGAACTTAATGATTTATTTATGTTAGTGTGGTAAAGAAAGTGAGGAATGTAATATGTTAGATTTTAAACCTTTTCGATTTTGGTGTCAGAAAGTGCTACCTGCTGTTTATGATGACAGCTTAAGTTATTATGAATTGCTGTGTAAGGTTGTTGCTTATCTAAATGATATGGCTAGTCAGACGGAAACACAATTTAATAGTTTAGAAAATAATGTTAATACATTAAGTACATCCTTTACAGAATTAAAGGAATATGTCGAAAATTATTTCAATAATCTTAATGTACAGAATGAAATAAATAAAAAGATTGACGAATTAATATTAAATGGTACTCTTGTAGAAATGTTTAAAAGCGTGTTAGGTTTTGTAATGGTCGAGTGGTATGGTGGTGTAGGTGACGGTATTACAGATTGTACACAAGCTTTTAATAATGCTATCAATACAGGGCTTCCTATTATATTATTGCCGAATAAGCATTACATTGTTAAATCTAATTTAACTATTAATGACATTAACGGTAACAATTCTACACTTGAATTTAATATTGCTTATAATGATAATCCAGTAAATGAAAAAGCACAGGCAATATCAATTAAACATTCCATTAATAATATAACATTATTATCACCTAACGGCTTTATATCAGTGTATTCTACATCATATGTTGACATAAAGAATGTTAAATGTGTAACTAATAGAAAACAAACTTCTATTACTTCAAATAATGGTAGTATTATACAGTTGAATAATTCAAATAATATTAACATTAATAATGTTAGTTTTGATACATCATATATTGTTAATGACGGTACAACAACAAATATTTATTATTTTAATGACGGTATTCATATCAATGGTGGATGTCACGATATTAATATTTCAGATGTAATAGGTGTTTGTTTGGATGACTTTATTGCCTTTAATACACTTGAGGGTATCGGCGTTACTAATAAGGATATATATAATGTTAATATTAATAATTGTACTTCAAATAAGTCATTCGGATTACGTTTCTATGGATTTGATGATACTGAAATATTTAATATATATAATATATGTGTAAATAATTGTATTATCAATACAAATTCAAACGTCCCAGCTATTAGATTTTTGAATAGTGTCGGATTAGGCGGACAAAGTAAAACAAGAATAAATTGTTATAATGTCATTATTAAAAATTCAATTTTTAGCTCAGACAATTATACAGTTTATTTTACACGTTGTATGGGTGACGTGAGCTTTGATAATTGTGTATTTAATAACACTAAAACTCACACTTTTTACAGTGAAAATAGTGTAGGCGGTGATAGTCAGATGAACTTAAATATTATAAGTTGTACTTTTAATTCTGGTAATTTTCAGCCTTTAAGACTATTGGGGTGGACGGCTAATAATGAAAATGCTTATAGTTATGTAAATATTATTAATAGTAAATTTACATCAACTGGTGTCTTTCTTGTGACCTCAGCATTACAAAAAACTGTTATTAAAAATTGTATTATTAATTGTAATTCATTACTTGGTGGTTCATCTAATTCATATCATCTTATTATGAAAGATTGTGATTGTAAAAATACAAATATTAATTTAGCTGATATGTTTGAAACATATTATTTTGATAATAATATTCTATCTGGATATGACACTAATGAATGGATGATTTATGTAAATCCTAATAATACTAAAACGGTATTAATTATGGGTAATATATTTGCAAATAATGGACTAACTAGCATTACACCGTCGTCATCTGTTAAATACAGACTTAAGGGTAATATTCAACAAAATAATGAACCACCTATTCATAATGTCGGTGACTATTACATTGACACTTTAAATAAAGTTATTAAGATTTATTAATATTACAAAATACTATCGTTCAGTAATGTATATTA
>ENA-OPCN01001538-OPCN01001538.1-human-gut-metagenome-genome-assembly--contig:-NODE-1538-length-15271-cov-10.448607_pt1 | contig 15271 bp, 13 predicted proteins | sample MGYA00241567_ERZ501485 | MGnify/ENA primary metagenome ERZ501485 (study PRJEB25962, sample SAMEA2042579) | human gut metagenome | biome: human gut; feature: human-associated habitat; material: faeces...
GCAGCGGCTGCCCATGCTGGAACCCGTATGCAGGCGTGCCACATGCTCCGACCTGCTGGAAAGGATAGCGACCAATGAACAGCGCAGTCTGGGACTGGACATCGCCGACTTCCTGCTGATGGAGGACACGCCGCAGATGATCCTTCAACAGATGATAGCGCGCAATCCTGCATTGCAGTCCCTCATCGACGCTTTCGGACTCGAATTGGTGGATGCAGGGAGAGCGGAATGACGAAAAGGTATCGGACAACTTGCTGTCCCAAGGGAAAGGGGTTGTAAAATCCCGTAGCTTATTAGGGCATTTTCACCGCCTCCGCTCCGCATCCGGCAGTCAAAAAGCCCATAAGCCGAGGGAATACCTCAGATTCCAAACATATAGGACGGGATTTTACAACAGTAACAATAACCATAAAAACGAACGGATATGAGCAATACACAATATGCAGTCTGCCACCTGCAGCGTGGTAGCGGCAATGACAGCGGAATGTCATGCCATATAGAAAGGAAGGATGCCAAGGGGAAGATTTATGTGCCGGACAATGCCAATGCGGACCGGACACATCTCAACCGGGAGCTGGTCAGGTTCCCAGAGGGAGTGTCCAACCGCACCGAGGCGATACAGCACCGTATCGACACCGCCGGGCTGCGCCGCAAGGTCGGCAAGAACCAGACAAAAGCCATCCGTGTCATCTTGACCGGGACACATGAGCAGATGATGAAGATTGCCAATGACGGTAGGCTGAACAGTTGGATTGATGCCAATCTTAAATGGCTAAGGGATACTTTCGGAAATGAGAACCTTGTATCGTGCGTGCTGCACATGGATGAAAAGACCCCGCACCTGCACGCCACTGTCGTTCCCATTGTAACCGGGGAGCGCGTCCGCAGGAAGCGGGAGGGTGAGAAGAAGTATGAAACGAAATCCGGTCCCCGTCTGTCAGCGGACGATGTGATGCGGCGCACCAAGCTACACGAATATCAGAACAGTTATGCCAAGACCATGAAATCGTTTGGGCTGCAGCGAGGCATTGTCGGCTCCACGGCAAAGCACCAAGTCAACTCGGATTATTACAGGCAACAGGTAATCCAGTACGAGGAAGACATTGCCAAATTGCAGGCCGATGTGGAGAAGGCACAAGAGGGCAGGAACACCATCCTCGCGTGGTTCGGCAAGGGAGACCTTGCCAAGGCAAAGAAGGAACTCGCGGACAAAGACGGGCAGATTGCCGAACTCAACAAACGGATCAAGGAACTTCTGGCAGAAAAGGAACGGTTGCAGGAGCGGCATAAGTCGGAAATCGAGAAGCTGCGGAACGGCTATCAAGCGGAGATAGACGCAGCCATCCGCAGGGCGGAAACCGCCGAACAGCAGTCAGAAGAGAAAGATGCCGTCATAGACAGGCAGAGGAAGCAGATAAACCTGCTCGACCGTAAGGCAAACCCTCAGCGTTATAGCCTCTCATCCGGTGCCGAGCTTGTCCGAATCAACGTGTCCAACTACCGGAATCCGTCGCTCCACATCTGGACACGGGTCGGAGAGGAACTTTTTGAGGACACCAAGTTTCAGATAGACTATGATGTGGCTCTAAAGCACTTTAACGGCCTGCTCACGGACGAGGAGTTTGTCAATGCCGTATTCGAGCCGCAGGAGCAGGTGAACGAGGTACAAGCACAGTTGCTTGGGGCTGCATTTATGCTTGTGTCCGGTGGTCCGGCAGAGGTTCATGTCGGCACCGGTGGTGGAGGGGCGTCTTCGGAACTTCCGTGGAATGATAAGAAATCCAAAGGATTGAAACGATAAAGCTATCAATTCAATAGATAGATTAGCAGAAAAATATCTACCTTTGTATTGGATATAAAAATATAACGATGAAATTATCAAAATTATATAGTAAGTCGCTTTGGAAAGACAGTTTTTTGTACGCAGTTAGTTTCATTGCAGCTATAGAAACTATTTGTGCTATCGCTAATTTTAGCATTACAGATATTTGCAATATACAGAAGTGGTGGGAGAAAGGCTTGGTTATTGTGGGTGTATTTTTATTATTTTGGATTATAATATCTGTAGTAAAGGCATTCAGAGCAGACCATTCAATCACTTTAAAAATAAAAGGAATCAATGTTAAAATTGAAGAAGGGGATATATTTGAGTCAACAGATTGGAAATTAATTCCTTTTAATGAATTTTTTGATACCACTGTAGATGATGTCGTTATTGCTCGAAACTCGTTGAATGGAAAATTCATAGAAAGATTACAAGATATTGATGATTTGAAGCGACAAATTAACGAAGCAGAAGACGTACCTAGAATGAAAAGAAAAATAAAAGCAGGTAAAATTTGTTATCCACTTGGACGAATCGTTGTATATCAAGATTATTTATTATTGGCATTTTCTCATTTTGAAAATAATCAGGCTAAACTATCTCATAACGATTACGAAGTTTGTCTTAGGGCGATGTGGAATGAAATAAGCAGAGTATATGCAAATAAACCTATTGCTATACCGTTACTTGGGGGAGGAATAACACGCATTACAGATAAAAATGAATTTAATTTGCTTCGTTGCATTCTTTGTACACTTAAAACATCGAATGCTCCAATATATCAACCGATAACAATTGTATTGACACGAGAAACTATTGATAAAATTAATTTGTATGATATTAAAAAAATATTTTAATCATGTATTACAGGACAAGAACTTATATCGCCGGAGATTGGGATCATGACAAAGATGCTGTTGAAGCATTACACCGATGGAATGAGAGTTCCAAATACGGACTTTCGTTTTCAGATGCTCATGAGTTAAAGCAAGCAAAGGACACAAGTCTAAATTGCTCGATTAAAAGGTCATTGGCTGAGAGATTGGATGCATCTAAAACATTTATCCTTATCGTTGGTGACCATACCAAAGAGTTAAAAGCTGGAGGATGTCAATACTGTGGTAGTTATAACAGCTATAGGGGAACCTGTAGCAGGGGTCATACAGTAGATACTCGAAGTTATATTGATTTCGAATGTGAGAAAGCAATTCGAGATGGTTTAAAGATAATAGTCCTATATAAATCAACATTCGTCAATAGGGACAAATGCCCAGAAGTAATCCGATGGAAAGGCATTCATGTTCCGATGGAAAAATGGATTGGAAATACCTTGTATTGGGATTATGATTCGGTGAGAAATGCTATTGGACAATAACTAAACACTGCCCCATAGTTTTTTTGTCTATGGGACAGTGTTTTATTTACCAAGTTATCACTCTATCTACAATCTCCTGTTGTTCGGCGCTGCTACGGCGCAGATAGATACGGGTGGTTTCTATGCTTTCATGTCCCATGAGGTCGGCAAGCAGAGATATATCATTGAATTTCTCCAAAAAATTCTTGGCAAACCGATGACGGAAAGAGTGAGGATAAACGACTTTCTCATTCAGTCCGTATTTCACAGCATAGTTCTTCAACTGCTGGGCAATACCTCTTGTAGTGATACGCTCTCCAAAACGATTGAGGAAAAGGTAACCACTTGTGCGATTGTTTTTGATCAGCCATTCGGCTGTTTCTTTGCGTAATGTCTTTGGGATATAAATTCGGCGTATTTTGCCACCTTTGGTGTAAATATCGTAATACCCAATCCGAACATGTTCTATTTTTATTTGTATCAATTCACTGACTCTTGCGCCAGTCGCAGCGAGGAAATGCACGACAAAATACCATGTCAGATTATCTTCCCTTTTCAGTTTGTTCTTTAGGAAGATATAATCAGCATTGCTGATTACATTTTCTAAATATGAACGCTGTTGTACCTTGACCGATTTTAATCGCAAGCGTGGCTTCTTTATACACTCAAGGTATTTATTCATAGCCTGTATGCGCAGATTTACAGTCTTTGGCTTGAAGGTTTCGATGAGATAAGTTTTGTAGATGAGCAAATTTCGCTTGTTCAATTCCCTATGCCGAGAATAATACTCCCTGATGGCATAAAGATAAGCGTTGATGGTATTTTCCGCCATATTCCCCTGACGCAAATACAATTCAAAATCTTCGTTGTTCATGTTCTTTACATTATTAGTTAAACAAATTGTTATCACTAATAATGTAGAGAGTGGTTAGTGTTTTGAGTTCCTATTATGAGAAGTTTCTCGCTACAGGTGAGATGAAGTGTATTGACGAGGAGATACCATTTGAGATTCCTGCCACATGGGAGTGGGTGAGAGGAAAATCTGTTTTTCTTCCTATGGAATCCACAAAGCCCGCTAAGGATTTTGTCTATATCGATGTTGATGCGGTCAATAACAAAACTAATAGCATCGACAAGCCGAAGTTTATTTTGAAAACAAACGCCCCAAGTAGAGCAACAAGAAAACTTCATAAAAACGATATTTTGTTTTCTATGGTGCGCCCATACCTCAGAAATATAGCTCTTGTTCCAGAAGAATATGCTAATGCTATTGCAAGCACAGGATTTTATGTCATCACCTCCCTTAATGCTTTATTTCCTAAGTACATATTTCTTTTGATGCTTTCTTCGTATGTTGTTGACGGTCTAAATTCATTTATGAAAGGAGAGAATTCGCCTTCGATTAACAATTGTCATATCGAAGATTTTCTATATCCACTACCACCACTTACGGAGCAACACCGAATAGTTGCAAAGGTAGAGGAATTATTACCTTTCGTTGAAAATTATGCTTGTGCACAAAACAAGTTCAATAAACTTAATACAGAGATAAATGATAAGCTTAAAAAATCAATACTTCAAGAAGCCATCCAAGGAAGACTTGTGCCGCAAATAGCCGAGGAAGGTACGGTTCAAGAACTATTTGAGCAGATCAAGCAAGAAAAGGCAAGACTAGTGAAAGAAGGAAAGTTGAAGAAGTCTGTATTATCAGACAGTAATATCTTTCGTGGTGACGATAACAAGTACTGGGAGAAGTTAGGGAAAGAAATACATTGTATTGACGATGAAATTCCATTTGAGATACCTGCCTCATGGCAATGGGTACGCATCAAAGATATATTCCAAATAAACCCGAAAAATGTTGCTGAAGATAATTGTATCTCCGCCTTTATTCCGATGCAAAAAATATGCGCAACATATGGGTCAGAGTTTTATTATGACGAAGTCCAGTGGAAAACGATTAAAACGGGTTATACTCATTTTGCAGATGGCGATGTGGCATTTGCTAAGATAACACCATGTTTTCAGAATAGAAAGTCTGTAATATTTATAGGACTGCCAAATGGGATAGGAGCAGGGACTACAGAACTTAAAGTTATGCGGCCTTATGGAGAGACTATCAATCGTTGGTATTTACTCTATTTTCTTAAAAGCCCATATTTCATTGACGAGGCGCAATTCAAAGGCACTGCGAACCAACAACGAATTATAACGGGCTATTTAGAAAATAAGCTCTTTCCCTTACCTCCAAAATTTGAACAAGACAGAATTGTACAACGGATTAAGCAATTAGCAAGTATTATGAGCAGATAAATGGGCAAGCCGTTCAGATAGAGTGTGATTGTGACTTTCCCTATAGTTGGTCGCTTGTGAGATTATCCTCAATTTGTGCTCTCATTGATGGCGAAAAGAAAGAGGGACAGCAGTTGTGCCTTGATGCAAAATTTTTACGAGGCAAGAGTACCGGAGAATATCAGCAAAGAGGCAAATTTGTCCACAAAGGTGATAATATCATCCTTGTGGATGGGGAGAACTCCGGCGAAGTTTTCACAGTGCCTTGCGATGGCTATATGGGTAGCACATTTAAGCAACTCTGGGTTAGTTCTATTATGCATTTGCCGTATGTCTTAAACTATATTCTGTTCTACAAGGAGTTATTGCGAAAGTCTAAACGAGGCGCAGCCATTCCACATCTAAACAAGGAGATATTCTATTCGCTTATTATCGGCATTCCACCGTACCAAGAGCAAATGAGAATTGTGAACAGAATCAATGAAATATACAGCAAGATTAAGGGCTGATTAGCCCTTAATCTTGCTATTTACTAATTCTATTTTTGTCACAATTCTTTTCTGCTCAAGTAAAGGCGGCAAAGGAATCAATAAATTATTTAGACTTTTGTTATTAAGTGTTTTTCCTTTTATAGCATCTTTAGAATCTCCACTATTAGAAATTGTAGGGAGAATATAAAACAGATAATCTCGAAATATATTATTAACATCTGCATATGGCACAATCGTGATTATAGCTTCGTTATGATAGGCATCTACCCCTAAGATAGATGTGCGTCCTACAGTAAGTTTGAAACTCATAAGCAAACTACCTTTAGGAGTTGGATAACACTTAAAGATTTCATTAACAGCTATATCTGACACTTTTTCTTTTACTGCTTTTATTGTCCCTCCTTCAACCATATCTGATATTGAAACCCAATTATGTTTACCATTACTCCAATATACCTGCTCTCCACGCGGTGGTGTCTTTCCTATACGCATTTTAACGATTGTGCCGAATCGACACCACATCCAAGTTGGAGGGATTTCAAAAGGAATATCGCCAGTTATATCAACCACTTTACTTCCTATCTGCTCATAATACTTGTTATCGTCACCTTTGAAAATGATAGAATCATTGAGTGCAGACTTTTTCAACTTGCCTTCATTCACAAGGCGCTTTTTCTCTTTACGAATCTCGGCAAGTAATTCTTCGGCTGTTCCTTCCTCAACAATTTGTGGAACAAGATGTCCCTGTATTGCCTCTTGTAAAATAGATTTTTTCAGTTGTTCCTTGACAGAGGTATTTAGTATGTTAAGTTCACTTTGCGCCTTGTCATACCTTATTATTAAGGGTTGCAAACTTTCAATTTGATTAACAATTCGCGCCTGTTCTGATATGGGAGGAACTGTAACCAAAATGGAATTCATCTTTTCCTGATTCATCTTTGGCTGTGCAGTCCCTGTTACATAATTCACAAGTGATATGGCGTTTATAAACAAAGCTATGTATGCCAGATTAAGTCCTCCGCATACATCAAGGACATGAGCATGATTATTTACCCAATATTTCCCTTTGGCTATAAATGCAATAGGAGTACTTCTGTTGATAAGGTTTGCGCCATCTTCTCCTATCAACAACAAGTCTTTGTCAAAAAGATATTTATCAACTTTATCAATTACTCCAGATGCCCCGTAGTAATCGTACACCTTTTTAAGAGTTTGCCGCTGGGCAACAGACAATGGGATCCTCTCGCTATCCCGATTTATCATTAAACTTCCAAACCTGCACCACTCCCACCCTTGTGGAATCTCAAACGGAATCTCCTCGTCAATGCACTTCACCTCCCCTGTGGCGAGAAACTTCTCATAATAGGAATTGTCCTCACCGCGATAGATAATGGATTCGTTCTTGTCTTTTTTGATTTTCTTCTCTTTGACCAACCGAGCCTTTTCCTCCCTAATCCGTTCAAGAAGTACTGATGCAGGTTCGTCATTCGGATCTTGCGGTACAAGTTTTCCCTGTATCGCCCATTGAAGTATGCTGTTTTTAAGTTGTTTTCCGTTCATTTATTTGCTGTATTGAAATGTGAAACGCTGTCTCACATATTTATCATTCGGGATATTCGTCAAGAATCTTGTCAAGTTGAGCCTGCAATTCTTCTCGCTTTGGGAGGTATAATTGGTATCTGGCAGCAAAAAGTTGATTCGTAATACCTTCGAGTGCATACTCCAACAGCAGCTCATCTTTCTTTGCGCCCAACACAATCCCGATAGGAGGATTATCATCATTCTGACATATCTCTGTCTTGAAATAGTTCAGGTAAAGATTCATCTGACCTATGTCTCCATGCTTGATCTCACCCCGTTTTAAGTCTATCAGAACATAACATTTCAATATGCAATGATAGAACACCAAGTCCACCTTGAGTCGTCTGCTTCCAATGTGCATCACAAACTGGCGCCCCACGAAGGCAAACCCCCGTCCGAGTTCCAGTAAGAACTTTTCCATATTGGCCTTCAGAGCTGCTTCCAATTCACCTTCCTTGTACTGTTTCTTCTGCGGAAGTCCGGCAAATTCCAAGACAAAAGGATCCCTAATAATATCCTGTGGAGTAAGCACCTGATGCCCCTCGTTTGCCAAAGCCAATACTCCTTTCTTATCCGTACTCAATGCAAGCCGCTGAAACAATGCACTTTTTATTTGCCGTTTCAGCTCCCGCACTTTCCAGCCTTGGCGTATGGATTCCGTGAAGTAGAACTTCATCTCCAAAGGGTCATCACATTTCAACAACTCGAAATAATGACTCCATGTCAATTTGTGAGACAGTGTCTCACTTTTTGGGAAAGCGAGATAGAGTTTACGCATATAGGTTAAATTGGACCGGCTGAACCCACGACCGCATCTTATTGTCAAGTCCTTTGATAGATTTACGAGAAGTTGCTTGCCGTATTCGGCCCGAGCCATCCCTTTTTGCTCAAATTCAACAATATATTGTCCTGTCTTCCAGTTCGCATCAAGAAGGTGTGCATTTACGGCTGTTATGGCATCGGCCTTAGCCTCCGTCCATAAATCCGTAATATGGTTGACAAGTTCACTGTACGCCGGATCGTTATATTGCACTATCGTTGTTTCTGTATTCATCTTCTTTTTCTAATAGGTCACCTTTCTATTTCTATACCGAGAATTTTCTGTATCTCGGCCAAGGTCTTGTCTATCTCATGGTCAAGAGCCGCCCGTTTTTTGTAATAGTCAGCCAGCAGCTCGGCCGGAGGCAAAATTTCTTCATCTTCTTTCGGGAACTTGCATAAGTCGAAATTGCAGTCAGAACCAATCAGGTCTTCGACTGAATAGCAGCGAGCTTTCTCGTTCCCTTCCTCAATAATGATTTCCTTACGGTTATCCCACCATTCTTTGATAGGATTACAATGTTCCAAACGCATCGGTTTTGTTTTGGAGAAATGCTTGTATCCCTCCGGCATATCCAAACGATAGAACCATGTCTCTTTGGTAGAGTAACCGACAGGTGAATCTTCTGCCTTTTCATTATTGAAAAACAGAATATTCGTTGCTATGCTGGTGTAAGGCGAAAAAATGCTTCCTGGCAATCGAATGATTGTATGCAGATTAAAATCACGCAACAATTTTGTCTTTATGGCTATCTTGGTATTGTCCGCGCCAAACAGAAAGCCATCAGGAACAATAACGGCTGCTCTGCCGTTTTTCTTCAAGCGATACATGATAAGCACCATGAACAGGTCGGCAGTTTCACTGCTTCGCATGTCGGAAGGAAAATGAGACTTGACATCGGCTTTTTCGTTCCCACCATATGGAGGATTCATGAGTACGACATCAAATTTATCCTCTTCCGTATAGTTGAGAACATCTTTAGTCAGTGAGTTGTCATGAAATACCAATGGCTTATCTATGCCATGGAGCAAGAGATTTGTTACACACAGCATATAAGGGAATTGTTTCTTTTCGATACCAAATACAGATTGATTAAACTTCTCTCTGTCTTCAGCAGTAACCACTCGCTTGTCAAGTTCTCCAAGCCAACTGGTAATAAAGCCACCGGTTCCACAAGCAAAATCCGCCATCTTCTCCCCAATCTGCGGCTTAATTATTTCCGCCATAAATTCAGTTAAAGCTCTCGGCGTATAAAACTCGCCGGAAGATCCGGCGGACTGCATTTCCTTGAGTATGTTTTCGTAAATTTCACCGAAAGCATGACTTTCTTCATAGTCGGCAAGATTGAGATCGTCAATTACATTCAGAACCTGTCGGAGTTGTACCCCATCTTTCATATATTGGTTGGCATCTTCAAAAACAGTTCTTACGATTGCTTGCCGGATAGGTGTGTCGGGAGTAATCTCTATCTTCTTGAGTTTATCAAATACCACATTGTTGACAAATAATAGCAGGTCATCTCCCGTCAGGGCATGCCCGCTTCCATCATCGTGAGCCCAATTACGCCAACGGCATTCTTCAGGAATAATGGATTTATAATCATCCTCCATTTCCCAGTCATTCTCTTTCTCGTCATAAACTTTAAGAAAGAGCATCCATGCCATCTGCTCTATGCGCTGTGCATCACCATTGATACCGGCATCATTGCGCATTATATTGCGTATCCGTTTTACGAAATTCGACAAACTCATATTTTACTTTTCTTTTTATGCTACATTATATATCAGTTGAGTCAGATTGTTTACTGCATTAAGGTAACCTTGCTTGCCGCCAAACAGTCTGGCAATGTTTGCAGGGGAGCCAAATCTTCTGAATGGATCGTTTTTCAAAACCGAAAGATTCTCCAGTTCAGAAATACCCTCGTCCATATATTTGTCAAGCAGAGCTTCAAGCACGAGTCTGGCTTGCTCTCCATATTTACTAAAGACATCTCGTTTCTTTACTTGCTCTGCTCGTTCTCGTCTTGTCAAGGTCTTCTTTCCGTATGCAATATGACAGATAAAGTCAAAGTCATCCACATCATCCATATTCCGGTCATGCTTCAGAACCGCAAGGTCAATACCGGCTTCTTTAAGCGTTTTCGCTATTTCGCTTTTCCTTTTTAGGGCATTCCACTTAGAGGTAAAGGTTTCTATTGTCGCATATGTGTCAATAATATTCTTCTTAGTATAATCTGTGATGCTTTCTGTACGAAGTAGTTTCCCGTTCGTATCGTAAACGGAAACTACTTTATTGATTACTTTTACTTCACAACCATTTTTATCCACAATTGGTTTTGGTCGTGGCACCGGTGTCGGGCACTCACAAGGATTTTTGCCACAGATGGGACATGCCGAAGGTGGAGTAGGTTTTAGACAGACACAAGGATTTTTGCCGCAAACAGGACATGGCTTCGGAGGATAATCCGGATCAATCTCTATCGGACCATCCCAATCCGGATCAGCAAAAAGGCGTGTCACATTGCGAAAGTCCATTACTACAAAATGTGTTTTCCCTTCTTTTTCACGAATGCGGGTGCCTCGTCCTATAATCTGCTTGAACTCTGTCATTGAGCCGATCTGTTGGTCGAGGACTATGAGTTTGACCATTTTGCAGTCAACACCAGTTGATAGTAATTTACTGGTCGTAGCTATTACCGGATATTTAGATGCAACAGAAATAAAATAATCTAGTTTCCCTTTGCCATATTCATCGCTGCCAGTAATGCGGACTACATAGTCGGGATTCTTTTTGCACATATCTGCATTGGCATTGACCAGTGCGATTCGCATTCTCTCCGCATGCGCTTCATCAGCACAAAATACAATGGTTTTTGCCATACGGTCTGTGCTTTTGAGATAGTTGGTTACTTCTTGTGCTACTTCCCGATGGCGATCTTCAATCACGATGTTATAATCATAGTCACTGTTGTTGTATATTCTATCCTCGATTTCATTGCCGTAAATATCCTTTTGACCTTTGATTGGCCGCCACTCATCCCCGATATTTGTTGTAATATTTATGACTTTAAATGGAGCAAGGAATCCATCTTCTATACCGTTTTTCAGACTATATGTGTAAACAGGTTCGCCAAAGTATCCAATACTTGATTGATATCGTGTCTCTTTGGGTGTTGCAGTCATGCCGATGTGTGTGGCAGAGGAAAAATAATCCAGTATAGTGCGCCAGTTGCTGTCATCTTTGGCACTTCCTCTATGACATTCGTCTATGATTACGAGATCAAAATAATTCGGATTAGGGAAAAGCTCCTGATAGTTTTTCGCATCATTTTGCCCAATAAGCTGTTGGTAAAGCGCAAAATACACTTGATGAGAAAGCAATTCTTTCAATTTATCCTTGTCTTTGGAATAATCTATTTTATGGATTACTTTTTCCAAAGGCTTGAAATCTTGTTCAATAGATTGATCTACCAATATATTGCGGTCGGCTAGATAAAGAACTTTTTTCTTTAATCCACTCTTAAGTAGTCTCCAGACTATTTGAAACGCAGTGTATGTCTTACCTGTACCGGTAGCCATCACAAGTAAAATACGGTTTTTCCCTTTTGCAATAGCGTTGATCGTACGATTTATAGCATTAAGTTGATAATATCTTGGAGGAAAAATATTTTGTCCACTGCACAATGGTTGGTTAATGGCAGCTTCCTCCTGTTCATTAAGCCCGTTTCCTTCGTTTATCTCTTTTTTATATCGCTCAATCAATTCTTCGCGTGTTGGAAATTCATCCATACCGAAAAATCGTTCCTTCCCGGTTAGAAAATCATGCTCTGCAAAACCTTCTCCATTGGAGCTGAACGCAAATTTGACATCAAGCATTTTTGCGTATTCCATTGCCTGTTGCAAACCATAGGAAACAGTATGCTTGGTATCTTTTGCTTCAATAATAGCAATTGGTGTAGCTTTATTCACATAAAGCACATAGTCAGCAAACTTTGGTTTTTCACGATGCACAATATTACCATGCAAGCTGATTTTACCATCGGTAAATTTCACTTGTTGTTCCATGAAAATACTATCTTTTGTCCATCCCTTGCTTGTGATGGCATCGTTGATATAGCGGAACTTTACATCTTCCTCTGATAATTCATGACTAATGCTCATGTTCATATAATATTTTATTATCGGAAGTTCACCTCATCAAAATTCGGAGTTTGATATTCGTTTATCTATATCATTGGCGTTCTTTCTCGTCAGTTATCAAATCTTTCAAATCTACTTGAAGTATCTTTGAAATCGCTAAAAGTGTTTCCAAATCCGGCTGGTACCTGTTGCAAGCGTAACTATTGATTGTACTGAAACTCTTGCCAACTTGTTTTGCAAGCCAAGTTTGTGATATACCCTTTTGCTCAAGAATATCTTTTATCCTGTTCAACTTCATACCACTCTGAATTTTGCTACAAAATTACGCTAAATTTTGCGATATTAGAGCGCTTTCGACGAACAAAATTGCTTTCATGCAAAAGAACACACTTCTTGACCAGAAAAATGGGTTGATAGCATGTGCTGTTTTCGCGGAAAAACTTATAAATCGCGGGAACTTTGTGGTATCAAATTACAATGAGTATTGAATGTATAATTTGATAATCAGAAAGATATAGAATGTTATTCGGTTCAAGTGTGGTGCTGAACGCCTATTCACACTTGCAGGTCGTAGGAAACCTTGGTAGATAAATAAGCAACAACACCACGCCGTATCCATGAAAGGATATGACGCGGCAAGATGTCAGCCATTCTCTCTACCTTTTCGAATTTCCTACGTTCGCAAGTCGAGAACAAGCTACACTCTCCGTGTATTCAATATGTTACTGCAAAAGTAACACATTCGGCGGAAAATGCAAAACATCTTGCCCGTTCGGGTGTTGTTGCTCGTATTTATGATTCTATGGTGCAAGCATAGCCGTATTTATTCTGTCACTACATAAAAACAGACCCTGCAGTCGGTCATCAGTCCGTCTGGCAAAGTCTGCGCCTTGATTCGCCCCTTTTGCTCGGCGACAATCATCTGCAGGGTAAATTCCTCCTCGTTCATCTCTTTCGCCAGAATCTTCCCGTTGTACTCGGATTCATATTTCAGCATGATCTGGCGAATCAACTGTCGATTCGGACAGTTGGGTTTGGGTTGGTTGGTGTCAAAATTCCAGAATTTGGGATCGACCGACACGCCGAGACTTTTCATCGTCCGTTTGCGGTCCTTCCTAATGCGCAACATGAGCGGATGCTCCCCATTGGCAAGGGTCTTGCTTTTGAAGCAAATGACTGAAATTGTGGCGTCCATAGCCTTTTGGCGGTTTACACCACGGTTTACACACCCTGCGCAAAATGCCGCAGAAACGGGGTCGGGAACCTCCGCCCGAACGACCTGCCAGAAACGAAAAAGGCTCGACAACCAGTTGATTGTCAAGCCTTTTCTTCAGTCGGGGTGACTGGATTCGAACCAGCGACCACACGCCCCCCAGACGTGTACTCTAACCGGACTGAGCTACGCCCCGATCCTTGCCCTCCGGGAGAATTACCTCTCCGTTTGGGACTGCAAATATAGTACTTTTTTCAGAAACAAACACATTTCTGCCATATTTTTTTCTATTTTTGCGGAAATGAAACGAATTTCACTCCTCCTGGCCCTCCTGACCGCCCTCTGCTTCGGCAGTTGCGGCACTCCCCGGCTCGATCCCGGGGCCTTCACCGAGACCATATATGCCCCGGCCTACGCTACGGGATTCGACATACGCGGGCTCGCCGCCGACAGTCTGTCGCTCGCAGACCGAAGCGCAGCCTCCGAGGCCCCGACACTCATCACCGTCCGCAACCCGTGGCAGGGAGCATCCGACATCGAACAGCACCTGCTCGTCCTGCGGGGCGACGCCGAAGCTCCCGCCGCATTCGACGGCACCGTGGTCCGCGCCCCGGTCGAGCGCGTCGTCTGCATGTCTTCGGGACACATCGCCTTCTTCGACGCCTTAGGAGAGACCGACCGCATTTCGGGCGTTTCGGGCATCGACTACATCTCCAATCCGCGCATTCAGGAGAACCGGCGGGCCGGGAAGGTCCATGACATCGGGTTCGACTCGAACATCGACTTCGAACGGCTGGCCTCGATGCGGCCCGGCATCGTCCTGCTCTACGGCGTAACGGGAGAAAACGTCGCCGTGACGGGCAAGCTCCGCGAATTGGGCATACCTTATATATATGTGGGCGACTATGTCGAGAACTTCCCGCTCGGAAAGGCCGAATGGCTCGTTGCGATTGCCGAACTCTGCAACCGGCGCGAGACCGGCGCCGACACGCTACGGCACATCGCAGCCCGCTACGAGGCGCTGAAGGCCGCCCCGGCTGCCGGCCGCCCGAAGGTGATGCTCAACACCCCCTACCGCGACACATGGTTCATGCCGCCACGCAGCAGCTACATGGTCCGCCTCGTGGAGGATGCCGGCGGCGCATACATCTACCCGCAGAACGACACGAACGCCTCGCAACCCATCGACATGGAGGAAGCCTACCTGCTGGCCCGCCAGGCCGACGTGTGGATCAACGTCGGGGGCTGCAACACGCTCGCGGAGCTGACGGCGCAGAATCCGAAATTCGCCGACATGCCGGCCGTGAAGGAGCGCCGCGTCTTCAACAACAACCGCCGCCAGACCCCGTCGGGCGGCTCCGACTTCTGGGAGTCGGGCAACGTCCGTCCCGACCGGATTCTCCGCGACCTGCGCACCATCTTTTCCGGTGGGGACGCCGACTCGCTGTGGTACTACAAACGCCTCGAATAGACGATGAACCGCACGACTCTCCTCTTCACGCTGCTGACGCTGCTCACCGCCGCACTCTTCGTCGCCGACCTCGCCTCGGGCTCGG